>WLWD01002601.1_pt1 | contig 25774 bp, 13 predicted proteins | sample 6712731 | NCBI WGS metagenome assembly WLWD01 (sample SAMN12718690, study PRJNA576275) | sponge metagenome | isolation source: marine sponge | host: Mycale hentscheli | place: New Zealand: South Island, Marlborough, Capsize Point | collected 2014-11-01 | reverse complement strand
ATAAAATAATATTGAAATCGTGCAGTTAATGATGCAAGATCAGAGTACTAAATTCTAACATGACGCAACTAATTGCTACAAATTTATACATACATAATATTACACAATGTCCCATAATAATTTAAAATTAATATTACGGTGAATAATATACATTAGCAAGTCACTGAGCATGCTCTGTACATCATCCCAGCATGCTCTGTACACCATCCCAGCATCCTCTGTACATCATCCCAGCATGCTCCAGAGCTGCACAAATTACACTGAGCATATCTGGCACTTACATATTTCCTATGGTGGTCAGTTATTTCAGTATCTGAACACCTCTCAGTCCCAACGTGTTTGGATACCTGAAGTCTTACTGTATCCTTCATACACACACAACACACTCTCCTACACTGAAATAGTGTTTGGCGAGCGAGCGAAGCAAGCAAGACACTATACAGTGGTGTCGAATTGAGGATCAGGGATAATTGTTTACGTATATGTGGACGTACGTATGTCACCTGTACTTTGACCCTCACGTATTTTGTGTTAGCTAGTTGTTCGAACCTGAACCAAACTTCACTAAACAGAATCCATAGTAGCTTGAGTGTTAGAAGTTAAAATCAATCATTTAACAATAGTGTAGTTTTAGCTCGCTCACCATTTGTGCTCAAGCATATCACTAGTTATACCAACGCACACACACTTCTATAAATACTCATGATACACACTAGCTCTCTTACTCTTTGAAATATACAAAGAAACTAAAAATAAACGAAAATATGTTATGCTAAAGCATTTCTAAATTGCTAAACTTAGCACACCAAGTGCCACAAGGCAAGCGTCATCACATTCAGTAGAAGGAGGAAACGAAGGTTTTTAAAAGGACAAGAAATACTGAGAAGCAAGAGAGATAGACAAAGGGAGAGAAGGGAACCCACGAGCTGACGAGAAGAATAAGAAAAACAGAGATGGCTCAGGAAAAAAGAGAGCAAGAGAGGGAAACCATGGATAAAAATACTTTATGCTACTGCATTCCTAACCTGCAAAAGTTAGTGCATCAAGTGCCACTGTGAGGCAGGGTACTTGCTAGCTTATAATATCATTACTACTACTAGAAGTTACTAGTACCAACAGTATAGTACAATTTATTCTCAACCTTCTTTACATTGGTTAGCCAAAACTCACAACTATGACAACGAAGAGCATTTCTATCTTGCAGGGCAGTTGAATACGTACATCCCATAGTGGATAAAAGGCTATAGCATTGATGCAGCCAAATATTTTCCTTTTCTCCCAAGCTCCTCCGCACGCACCAGCAGCAACACGATCTTTTCCTTATTCAGCGAGCGAGCGAAGCGAGCGAAGCTGACTCTCAGTCGTGTTCAATTGAGATTTCAGATATATATATATATATATATATATATGTAGGTATGTATGCGTACGTCAAAAAATTTCGCCCGCGCTTCTAATTACGTAAGTTAGGTAAAGCGTTCACAGTTCCAGTATTTTTCAATTAAAGAGCACGGAGAATCCTGCTGCACTGCCTTACGCAACTTTGTTTCAACCAAAAAGTTTATTACTCTCTTCTTGAAACAATTGTTAAGTCTTTGTCAAGCTGCGCTTTTTTGCCACTGCTTTCGAAGTTTATTCAGGTAATTCTGTTATTGTTAACTCTTCATGCCTAATCATTGCTATTATTTAGCGATTTCCTTCACAAATCATCTTTACCTATACTCATGTATTTACTCGCTCGCCATGCATTTGCGCTATTCGAGCGCACCACTAGTTACATACTTGCCTGCAGCGATCAGGAAAAGGGTCCCTCTTGTATACTACTTTGTCGGCGAATCTGGGGTCCAGTCTGGATATTTAAAGTAGGAATCTAAGTAGGAAGGCCCCCATTATTCTTGAAGACGGCCGCAGGAAAAGATTATGCATGGCGGAAAGTGAGCCTCAACTTCGTAAGGAGGTGAGCGCCCGTAGCTACTGAGTTGGGTTTTCTAGAAGTATTGGCTAGTTACCAAATTATGGTTTATTCATTAAAACCAGTTTTTGTCTACCAGATCAGTGTATATTCAGTTATTAGATCCAGTATTTATGTAGTTGCTGAATTCATTATTAGATCCAGTGTCTATTTATCTAATTACTAGATCCAGTGTTATGTAGATAACTTTTACAAAGTGAGAGGAGCTATGTTAGATACCAGTACAAATAAGCAGCATAGACTAAAAATGTTTGATTCATTTGAAAAAATATAACTTCTACTTTGTCTGTTTTATCAATCCATTTCATTAATTGAATGAATTTGTCTTCCTACTCTTCAGTCCACTTGTGTTTTGTTGTGCACTTCATTTGCTCTAATTGTAACACACCCACCCACCATCTGTTCTTTTTGTAATCTCCAAAATCAGAGTGTGTCAGACAGACAAACAGACAGTACGGCTACTATAACCATCTCGCGCATGCGCGTTGAGAGTTAACAACTGAATCCACCAAAATTAGAACTAATTAACAATGTCTGCTTTGCTCTTGGGATAGTCTTATTTTCTTTACACATGTATAAGCATGCGTAGTTAAACTACACCAGTAGACTTTGCAAATCAAGAATGCTAGAAGGACCTCTGAATCACACTCTACCACGAGATTTTGCTGACTAAGCATTATACTGAAAAACTCCGCTCATCGGGACAAAAGCCTCCGTTGGGCATGAACCTAGACAGATGCGAGAATATCGAGAGTGTCCTGGCCTAATTAGGACAGCTGGGAACTATGTAACCACATTCAGTCATACTTGATTGTAGCTAATTATTTAGTTGCTTGGGTACTGAAAAGGTCCTTTCAGCATGTCGCAGGAGCTGGGTTTCATATTTTAGGGGTGGCAGGAATTACGAGTGTAAAGACAGAGTTACTTATAGTTTGTTTGAAAATAAACTAACCAAAACTAAGCATAAGAGAAGAGTTGTTGCTAAAGTGGGCTATTTTTAAAAAGGCTTCTTCATGAAATGGAAAAAAAGTTAATGGAGTTAAATTCACTGGAGAAAGTACTAAGGCTCCAAGAGGTCCAAGAAGAACTGAAAGTTCTGCCATATTTAGTGAAATGTTTTAGACATTAGAGCTAGCCTAGTGTCAGAAGTAGCACTCCAGTATTGGTGATGCATGCATTATCATCTAGCCATATAGACCCATTGGAACTAATACTTCTCTACTACCAACACACACTGGAGAACACTTACCACGCCATTACTTCAGCAGTGAGAGCTAGTTAGTCTCGCGAGGCCGACCCCTGGTTAAGTGCGCTCCTAGTGATAGAGATTGAGGTCAAAGGTGAAGGTCAGCCTTTTCTGCACAAGGTTATTATATTAATTCTATTCGCGTGATTCTTCCAATAACACAATATCTTATGAATCTACTTTATAGTCAGCACTTTGGGTGTGGTGGGTCAGAGATAAACAGAGAATGTGGGAACGCCCAATTTTGGAAAACAGTAGAATCTAGTCTGTATGCCAGTTATGGCGGAAAGCCAGCTGCAAGTTCCTACTGAGGATGATGTGAGCACATAGCACATAGCTAACCCCTAGCTGATTACTAGATCAAGTGTTGGATTTACCTAGTTACTAGATCCATTGTTTATTTATTAGATCCAGTCTTTTTCACTAGCCCACTGTTTGTATAGATAACTTTTACAAAAGGGTTGAAAGAAGGGAAAATACTGCTACCTACACACATGCTAAGTGCTTAGCATAAAGATTTTAACAGTCACGTTTTCATTTCTGTTGATTTACTGCTAAAAGCTAGAAACTCTTCCACAGCTATATCAGCAAGCTAAGGCCTTGTACTACCCTCTAAATGCTATAGGGGTCATGCTAAACAGCTTGCACAATGAAAAAACAGACTTGCTTCGATTAAGCAGACTGACTGGATTTTCGCTGAACTTGCTGCTCTGACAGGTCCCTACTTCTTAGTCTTTCTACCAGCTACAGTTGGGTCTCTAGTAGTGAGAATATCTAAGCCAATGATGGTCCCAACATTTAAAATAGCATCATTTTTACATTCCTAGAAGTGATACATTTGGTAAACAGTGAATATTAAAACATTAACATAGTCGAACCGAAAAACTATATTTTATCAACTACCATATCGTTTTGTTTTGTTTTTGTTTTTTCTAGTATAGTTCCTTTCTATGCAAAAAAAAATCGTTGTACAGAACAGAATTGAGAACGTGTTTTTTCTGGTGCCTACTGTACATTATTTTAGCGCAGGAAGAAACAGCTCATTCTCTTATTATGTGTTTGTGTGTTTGGAATATCATGTCGTAATTGTGTGTTTGTGTGCACATATTATGCATTATATTAGTTGTATGTTTGTGTGTTTGTTTGTTTGTCAATTTCTCAGCATTTTATTAAAATATTATTGTATTGTATTTAATCATTGTGTGAGAAATATGTTTGTGTGTTAGCATGCATAGAGTTGCTGTTGTTGTCATGTGTTTACATTTCTGTAAATTTATAGTGAGTAAAATTGTATGTTTGTGTGTTTGTTTACATGGTTTTAATTACAGTATTGTTGTTTATTAGCTTTTTATATGTATTTTTATTTATTTATTTGTAGTTGTGCATAATGTTTAGAAAGCGTATTCACTGCTGATATAGGAATAAATTTGTTTGTGTGTTTGTTTTAACATATATTTGTAGTCTTATATAAGTTTATTTGTGTGTTTGCATATTAAATTCTCATTTAAATAGCACTTAGTGTTGTTTGTTTGTTTGTTTGTACATCACTTTAATTATATATTTATTTGTATTTAGAGAGATCTCCATCCTCCAGTCTCACTTTACTGGGAGCACTGCCATACATGGAGTGAGGATGTCCGGCCTATACAATGTGCAGTACTAAAGAATAGAGTCATAGTTATGGATGATGGTTATCACACACTTCACATCTCTACTGACCTTCACTCATGGACTACTACTCGTGCACCATATAGAACCTCGTCCCTAACTACCTACCAGTCTAAATTTGTATTGGTTGGTGGAATGCATCCCTCCACTTATGAACCCACTAACTCTCTGTTGACTAGTACTACTGGTCTAGACTGGAAGCCATTGCTACGTGCCATGCCTACTCATCGCTACTGGCCATCATCAGTTAGTGGAGGATCACCAGAGGTCCTGGTCGTGGCTGGTGGGATTGGCTCACTTGGCGAGTACTTGGACGTAGTGGAAGTTCTACTCAACGACCATTGGACGACTGCAGACTCACTTCCTTCTTCATGCTATAACATGCGATCAACATTCCATGAAGGCAACTTTTACTTCACAGGAGATGACAAGGAGAAGATACTATTTATATGCAGTCTAGAGTCTCTCATAGCATCTGCTAGTAATGGCAGGACAAGAACACAAACAGTATGGAGGACAGTAACCACACTTGCTGAAATCTTCGCTATCGTCTCCTATGTATCGAATCTAATCTGCATCGATGAAGATTCTACCATTAGAAGTTACTCCGACAAGACAGAGACGTGGATTGAGACTACTAGTGAGGTAGATAGACCAGCACTGAAGGATAATGGTGGATGGATAGCTACCGCAGTCTTATCTACTGGACAGTTGCTGGTTGCTAGTGAGGATGGAGTACATAAAGGAACTCTGTCAGGTTAGTGTAAGTAAATAGCAGCATCTCTAGAAAGCCATCTTGCCTTCAGTGAAATTGGCTTCTCTTTAAAATGTCCCATTGATAGATTATATGGGAAACTAAAGTTAGGTATTACTTGTACTATAATAATAACTAGAATATAATTATTTATTATTGTGTTAATTGTGTTAAAACTAAATATTTATTATTAATTATGATATAATTGGCGAGCGAGCGTAGCGAGCGAGACACTTACAGGGGTAACACAATCGAAAATCAGGGATGTTTGTTTATTTAGATATATGTATGGACGTATGTATGTCATTTTGTACTTTGACCCTCGCGTTTTTGTGTTACTTATGTGGTCGACCCCGTCCCAAATTGCACTAAACAGAATCCTCTGGTTTATCGATCAGTACCCGTAAATACATTGTCCACTGCGAAGGTAAGTCTGTGTAGGTGCATGTCCAATTGTGTCAAAGCATTGTGTGTTACAACCACTACTTAGCTAAAGAATATCACAAAGAAAACTTTTAACCGATTACACGCGAATAATAATTTTAATTGCGCCTTACGTAATGCGGTCACGGGCGCACGCGAGACACAGAGGATTGATTGCTTGGTGGGAGGGTGACACTAAACGAGAGAGAGAAGATGAACGGTTGAAGATTGCCTCGGGGACAGTATTATCGAACGATAGAGTACGCTCTAGGCTATTGGGAAAGCATAAATTCGACGCTAAGGAGCTGTTCCCGACTTAAAAATAACAAAGTACTTGCACCGTTTGGCAAAAACTTTTATGGCATCACACCGCGGCTCTTAGTAAGCACTCTAGTAAGGTTGGAAGTATGGTTTCATGGTTGAAGCAGTTTGCTACTGGATCATAGAGGTAAGAGAAAGTGTTTTTGTACACATTTGTCTTACAATCAGGAAGAATTTGTTGATATTTATTTAGGGTGTGTATTATTTTGAACTGAGCATCTGTTATAAATTTTGTGAACAGAGAAGCTTTTTTATTGGCTTTTGTGTATGAAAAAGAGTACATCACAAATGAATGATAGAATATTTGAGTGTATTTAGTTTGGTACTCCAAGGTGTCTTTACTTTTGATGTGCTGGTAGGCTGCATTGTTGACAGAATAGCTTGTGATCTTACTATCAAGTGCAACTGGTCATAACATAATAGAAGTATATGTCAGAGGGCTCCCTGCAGTCTCACCTGTTATATAACAATATTTGTTTTTACTTTTTGCTATAAAGAATGTGGTTGAAATTCCTGTAGAATCGCTACCTTTCAGAATCATCAATTCCGTTCTCTCGGCAGAGTCCTTGACCATCTAGTAACTACTACAGTCACTACACCCATCAGCACTGAAGTCATTCTTCCTGTCATCAAACTCCTCATCACTACCACCAGAGTTACTGCCATCCTGGTCACTGCCATCCTTGTCACTGCCATGCTGTGCCAGGTCAAGAATATTGTCTTCATCACTAGGATGCTGAAGTGCCAGTGTTCCACTTGCCAAGATAGCTTTCTACTTGTCATATAATGAGCAGTTATAGCTAAAGTAATATTGGTTTGTAAAAATTATTTTGTGTACCTTTATTATTATTATGAAATATATTTTCAATTTATACTTTATAAGAAGGAAGTCTTATTGTTGTGACAAAATTTACTCAACATTTTCTTATGGAAGTCTATGTATTTTATAAGCCTAAAAGATACTTACAACAATATAGAATCGTCTGCAATTGTGATTGGTGGCTTCCTTGACTCCACAAAGCTGTAGGGCGAAGTGGACGCGGAGACGCATTTTTGACGCTTTGACGCGTCCTCCGCGGTTATCGAATTTTCCAATTTAGCGTCAATCGGGGTTAATCGGTTAGGTTAAATAACGTGTATTGTTTTGTTGTTGTTTTTTTCCTTCAATTCAAGCACTGAAATCCCTTTACCGTGTATGCGAAATTAAAAAACTGGACCTTATTTTCAGTAGCTTCAGTGTTAGAAGTCAAAATCATTCGTAGTATAGTCTTTAGGCTCGCTAGCCATTTGTGCTCAAGCACATCACTAGTAATAAGTAAGGTATGTAATTGATTGTCTTTGCCAAAATTGCAAGTGCTAGAGTGCAGCTGCTTCTACTGGCAGCTGCTTCTACTGACTTAGCTCCAGGCTATAAAACCAGCTGCCCACACTCTGTGTTGAATGGTACTGGTGTAGAGTATTGGTTACTTGTACAGTATAACCAATGAGGCTGCAATTACTGTAATTATTGCTTTATTTGCAACACTTTAGCTGTAATGCTTAATTTATTTTATGTTCAATAGCTTTCAAGTATGAAGATGCATATAAACACTTCATTGTTTCCAAGGAAGTACTGGAGCTTCTGTCTTTAAAGTTTATGTCCCTTGGTCCTCCAAGACAAGGCAAGAGTACAACTCTCAGGAGAATAAAGAAAGAGATCATAGATCTTCTGTCAGCTAAAGAAGAGGAGCAGATTCATGGCAGCACAGGTGCAGTACAGTGTTGCTCCAATATGTTAGTCCAAGGCAAGTCTGATCCAACTACAGCAAAAAGAACCACAAACTGGACCATTGTAAATAATCTCATTGAGGAAGCATCTCTACTCTTTCACGCTCTCAAAGATACTTTGGTGGCTGAATCCACTTCTGAGGCTACTGCTGATTCCCATGGAGGTAGTGACACCAGGGCAGAGGTCAGTCAGGCTAGCAGTACAGGGCAGTCTCACTCTGTGGAAGAGCCACCCCAACCTTCATTATTACAGAAGATGATGGCAAGATTGAAATCTTTTACAAGAAATAGGCAACCCAGGCATCAGGAAATCACTCCACTCTCAACAGCACATGACCAACCAGCTGATCAGGCAGTATCATCACCAGATTATTCTGAAAAAATAGCTGCCATTTTCGAGACAGTGTCCAAACAACCACACTTTGCAGAAAAAGTGAAGCACTCTTTTAAAGCTTTTTTAAGAATGGAGGACACCGGAGGTCAGCCTGAGCTGATGGACATGCTACCAGCACTCACCATAGGACCTGGCCTCTACTTGCTGTTCTTTAGCTACAAGTTCCAACTAGATGAGGAGTATCGGGTCTTTTATCAGAGAGCTTCAGGAGAGACAACTGCACCAGAGAAATCAGAGTTTACTCTGCAAGAGATGCTTTTGCGTACTCTGGCCAGTATATCTTGTTTCAGTTCCTCCACCCACCTTCAACCTCTTCCTGGAACAGAAAACTCAGCCATTGGTGAGATACTGGAGTCCTCCAAGTCAGTAGTGTATATAGTGGGCACTCACAAAGACAAGGTTTCTGAGGAAGTCATCGCTACAGTCGACTCACAGCTTCAAAAATGATTCAAGACACTGACTCCTACAAAAAAGGCATAGTTCAGTTCTGCTCAAAAGACAAGCTTGTTGTTTCTTTGGACAACATGGGAGGCGGAGTAGAAGAAATCCATCACTTGCATCAGCTACTGGAGAATGCCATGGAGAAACACTTTAAAAAGCTGAAAATTCCAGCTGTGTGGCTTCTGTTCAGCTTGTGTCTTCGCATGAGAGAAGTGAGGACAGCCAGCCTTGAGACCTGCTTGGCCTTGTCCCATGCCTTCAATATGACACCCTACGAGACCAGAGCAGCTCTGTGGTTTCTTCATCACCATGCTGGTGTTCTGATGTACTTCCCCAGTGTGCCTGGTTTGGAGGACCTGGTCATCATAGACATCCAGGTGGTGTATGACAGTATCACTGGTGTCATTCTTAAAGCCATGTGCTTTGATAGCGTAGGTCAGGCCACAGCCGAGAGATTCAGGAAGACAGGTCTATTCACTATGACAGATTTGAAGACAGCTACGGCTGACATTTCTGGAGATCTGATTCCACCAGAGCAACTGGTAGCTTTGCTTGCATATCTTCACTTGATAGCTGAGATTGTATCAGTCGAATCTTCTGATACTAACTCAGTTTTAGAAGAAGAGAAAGAATACATCATGCCTTGCGTGTTAGAAAACACTAGTGCAAAGGAACTTGACCAATTCCACCAAGAATCCTGTAAGTCATGTTTGGTGTAGCCTCTCTTGATGTACTTCAGTAGTGGGTTTACTCCTATGGGACTCTTTCCTGCTTCCATGGCTTGTCTCATATCTAACAAGTCCTTCACTTTCATCAGAGAAGGTGTCAAGAAAAACATGGTGCCCTTTTTGTACGGATCCAATTTAATTTGTGTAACATTTATATCTCAATGTAAATATTTTGAAGTCGTAGTTTCGTGTGATCCTACATTCCAAGACTCTATTCACCATGAATGTGCTGCTTTAAAACAAGAAATAGAGGACACTCTAAAGAAGGCCAGTTCCAGGATGAACTACAACAGCTCCATGGACTACCAGTTTGCCTTTGACTGTCGTTTACATGAAGGAGGGAATCATCTTGGGGTCATTGATGGAGCACACTCTGTCCCCAAAGTCATGAAATGTCTCTTCAATCCAAGCATCGCACAAGCAGTTGTACTCACCAATAGACACCTCATTTGGTATGGACAGGTATGTAGAAATAGACTATGTATTTTAACTTGTATTAACTAACTCTCATTTATTTGGTTTTAGAAATACGAAAAGAAAGATGCTGCAGTAGAAATCTCCGAAAGTAAGTGAAGTTGTTATTTCTATTTAGCTAGTATTATTGAAAATGTTTTATCATTAGGTGGCAACAACTTGAGTATATTTCTGAGTGTGTATCCTGACTTGGTGCACTCAGTGACGCCTTGTGTTATGACAGTAGCTGATCGCTGCTACAGTAAAGGACTCATATCTCCTGACATGTATGAACAGCTCCTTCAGCGTGAAACTTGGATTAGTGTAGAAAAGACAAGAAATCTTCTGAATAATATTCGTACAGTCTTACCATCTAGACCTACTGCCCTCAAGGAGTTTGTTACTGTATTGTCTCAAGTGGACTATTGTAGACAAGTGGCAGATAAAATACAGCAACAGCTCCAGTAAGTATATTATTGTTGTAGTATTTGTATTATTGTATTGTTTTTGTAATAGAATTGTGGATTAAAGTATGTCAACACTACATGGACATAGATTTAAAAACACTCATTGTATTGTATTTTTCACTGTTTGTATCCCATATTTCAAAATTTTATTAGACATTGAATTTGCACATTGTCAAGTTTTTATTTTTTGTAACTGTAAATTTTCATTAAAAATGTAAATTATTAGCCATATAATTATAATAGCATACAAAGGTAGCTAGTGTATGTTTTGAAGTAGTTTGAACTTGGTAGCTAATGGTTGCCCACACAACTAGCAATAACTTGAGTATTTCTGTATCCTGACTTGGTCCACTCAGTGATGAGGCCAACTTTGGACTGGATGACACAGGTGAGGCCAGAATTCTTCTGAATAACATTCATACAGTCTTGTTAACAATCACATACTGTTCTATCCGAGTTAGTTCCTATGGAAATGACCATAATTCTACCCCACAAGTCAAGAATCTCACTTTGTGTGTGCAATTCCTTGTGGCTGGAGAATTTCTATCCTTCATTCTTCATAAGTTTCACTGGGTGTGGCATGTATTAGAGTAAAACTTAAATGAATGATCTCTGAGAAGTGACTGACCTCCAAATCATGCACCCTGATTGCAGCTACCTCTACTTACTCACTTAACTATTTGCATTCTTTAGTCTCCATCACAGCAGCATTGGGTGCACTGTATGTAGTTGATTGTCTGCTATTTCTATAGGCTGAGTAGGGACACATGGGGTACTAAAATATAGTGCTAACAATTATTGGACTGACCAGCCATTAATGGAGTATTGTAAAATAAATTTATGACAGTCAAGTATTGATTAATCTTTTGCCAACTTCAACACTCCTTGAGTTCATACACACACACTCACACACAACAACAACAACATCAAATTTTTAACTAGTACACACTAAGGTTTTGGCTTTCACAACAACCCACAGTATTAACACACTTCAAAATGTTGAATATTCATAAGAAAATTATTTGAAGAAACATCTAGCCACTAATAACATACTCAAAAAGTACTTAACCCTTTGCGGACGAACGCGGGCGAGCAATTATGTAATTAAATACGCGCACGCCGTAAAACCAATTAGTTGCCCGAGACGACGACGTTTTACCAGTGGAGTTCGACACGTGGAAAAAGAAAACGGGCGAGTGTTTCGTTTGTGTTAGGCCTCAAATAATCGGCCTCTAGCGTTGTAGCTATGGTAATTCGTTAGTTTATAGTTTATAGAGTTGTTTTGAATACAAACTTTGTTGGAATTATCGAGGAGGCCATAGTTTGTTAGCTATTTTTTTAGCTTATATTTATGAAAGGAGAAATCACACCCAAGTGTAAGTTCTAGTTTTAGTTTGCTTATTTCTAGCTACTTTAGGCCTTTACTTCTTAGTAGATGTTCTATTTGAAAATAGCTAGACACAAAGTGTAGGAAAAAAATTTTTTTTATTTAGTTGGTGCACTTGATATAAGTTATACTTATTTTATAAGACTTATTTTGTAGAATAGAGATTGCAAAATGTATACTATGTAAGCTACTGAAAGTTTTAGCGCGCTACGCGCTCTGTAACTGTAATAACAGAGCAAAAAAGAGCTTGTCACGAATTCGTGACAGCCGTATTCTCTTGACGCACCCGGTATGTCACAGATTCGTGACCATCGTACGCGCGCGTTAAGTTACGGCGGTCACGAATGCGTGACGGTCGTACGCAAAGGGTTAAGGTACAGTTTGTAAAGGAAACCCATTTTTGTGCTAATTCATTTCTCTTCTACAGCTAACAGCTGCTTTAGGAGCACCCCTAGCTACAAGAATAAGTACACACAAATTCTGAGGTATTTAACAGCTGCAATTGACTGGCAGGAATGACCTCTCATCAAGATGACCTCTTAAGCAGGCTGACCTCACTACTATAATTACCTGAAAATAAGATTATTCCACATAAAATATCACACCTACACATACACACAAACAAAAACACTTTCTCCTCTAAACCTCAATAACACAATTAGAAGAGAAAAAATTACTCTTATGGTCACATGATAATCATAAGTAGAAAATAGTTTAAAATGAAGCACCAAAGGTGCAAACCATCACTGCTATTAAACACTACCTAGCTATTACAATATACTCTCTTTCCAAAAGAACAAGCAATCTATTAGCTATTTCAATGAGGCATCAAAATAGCTCGTCCAATGAAAATGGTACATGGAAATGCTGTCTTCATAAGAGAAGCTAAACTAGCCAGAAATACTCACCATAAACATTTTCAACGCTAAACTTCTACTCTTTCAACTCCATTAACTGCCCCGAGTATAAAGTAAACTACATCGCTGACTGCAAGAAATTATTTGCTCACGTTATTATGAATTGACGCTAGGGGGTGCTACCCATAAAAGTTGGTACCTATGCGGAGCTGAAAGCGAAAGCTTCGCATTTTCTCAACGATTAGCCCAAAATTTAAAAAAGTAGCCCTATAAAAAGTCTTAAATCTTCGTCCTGAGTAAGTTCATACCTAAATCAACTGTTAACAGTAATCTCCAAAATCAGAGCGTGACAGACAGACAGACAGACAGACAGACAGGACAACTACTATAACCCTCTTGCGCATGCACGCTGAGGGTTAATAATAGTGAGATTAATAAGAACTGCAGTTATGGCTAACACTCACAAGATATTTACACCTCAACCTAACCCCATATGCACATCTAAGAATAGTCACATAGTGAATGAGTGAATAATTTGGTCTCTACTTTCTTGCTGCATTACAACTAATTTATCTTCCACACAACCACATATTCACACCACTATCACAACACACACTGCACACCACACACATATATAGACACACCCCATGTGGTGTGTGTATACAATATGTACATACACAAATACTCTCTTTTTTCTAAACTAAAATTATTACTATTTCTTATATTGAAACAAGCTCACCCAGTCTATTCACATAGCTGCAATTTGGGTGGCAATCTCAAACAGCTGCAATTTGTGAGCTTCATCATGACCTCTCATGCAGAATGACCTCTAGACTGACCTTACTATAATTAGCTGAAAAAAGTATTCCCCACACAAGAAAGCACAAACACACACACACACACACACACACAACTCTCTATTTTTTGTCTTTTCCTCTAACAAAGAATGAAAAAATATAAAAATAATACATGTTCAAGGATAAAATATGGACATAATTTTAATTAAAAGATGCAATAGTAATTAAATTTCTGGGAAACTATGGTTATAGCTGACCCTTACAAGATATTTACAACTCTACCACAGACCACTAAAATGTGTCCCTTTGTACTCTCACATCTAGAATGAGAGGACATATGTACTTGTTGTTACACAACAAGCAATTCTAACCCACTTATTCATTCCCCCTAATTCTGACCCTAATTAAATAGCCACTGAAATGACAACTATGCTGTGATTGTTTCATCCTTATTAGGAATCATCAGTATGTTATAATCACTATGAAGTCATGGGTGACAGTGTTCTATAATAACTTATATAATAATGTAGCACTAAATAATTATAGGATACACCCATAACTTCATAATGATAAACATAGACAATCAGCATTAGTTAGTGTGTGTGTTTTTATGGTGATTGGCAAGCTTTTTTTACCTATTATATGCTCATTATTAGTCGACTTGATGTCTACATAGCACTCCTGGAATACCATCTCAGGAAATATGCCGGAACTTCAACAGTGGCAAGTGCCGCAAGGCAAACTGCTGGTACGCCCACGCCTGCCTGGTGTGCCAGTGCTATGTGGTTGGCCTGGCCAAAAAGGTGGAACCCATGCTCCCATTCGCTTTTTTGATCCACAGAAAGAAGTTGTAGCTACACGTCATTTGGACACAGTTGGCACAATTGATTTAAGTGCTAAAGGAATATTTGATTCTATTAAGTCATTATTAGAGAAATACAAATTACCTTTTAGCAATCTACTGAGTTTCACCTCTGATACATGTAATACCATGAAAGGTGCAAGAGGTGGGGTTAGAAGTAAGCTCCGAGTAGAGCAACCCAAAATTGTTGATGTGTATTGTATTTGTCACTTAATAAATTTATGTGTCAAAGCAGCGACTAAGACAATGCCATTGAAAATTGATGAAATTCTGATAGACATTTATGATCATTTTCACCGCAGTGTGAAAAGAATCACATCTCTTCATGATTATGCTGAGTTTTGTTCCGTAGAGTTTAAGGCTGTTTCTAAACACTCAGTGAAAAGATGGTTGTCTCTGCGACACGCTATTCAGCGCACACTTGAGATGTGGAATCCTCTCTATTCTTATTTTTGTAGTCACCCTGATGTGGAAAAAAGTGGAAAAGTGAAATCTATATATTTTTGAGGAGTTACAACATCCCCTCACTAAAGTATGGTTTTATTTTCTTTCAAATGTATTGCACATTTTTGACAAATTCAATACTTCTTTTCAGACCTCATCTACAGCAACTGTACACAAATTCTATGGAGAAACTAAAAGATTGTTGAAATTTTTTTTGTCCTTTTTTATTAAACAGGAGTTTATACAACATCACTCTGAAGATTTGACCCAGTTAAATTATTCTGATGAGTACAATCATCTTCCAGTGCGGGATCTGTTTGTTGGAGACAACACCACTGCTCTTATTCTTCATCAAGAAGAAAATGAAGGTAAATCTGTAACAGAATTTTACCGTTTAGTTTTGTTGCAGTCCAAGTCGAGCTCTACCCACCCCCGAACCATAATTTAGCGCGTGAATATTAATCACGTGACGGGATGTTTGCCTAGTTGCTATGACAGTATAACATAGGCTACTGGTCGACGACGTAGAACTTGTAGCTGTGTTAGTCTACCGAGTTGAGCAAAAAACCTTCTCTGGAGCCTTTAGATGACACTGCAATTACTGCATCTCAACGATCACAAGGTAGAAAGTTGTTATTATCTTAAGACAAATTATGAAGGCTTAACCATCAGGTCCAAACAAGAGAGTGGAAAATGAGCTCTATCTGAGAAAGCACCCAGAAATTACCACTCCCTTGTCTTCATTTTTGAAGTATGTAACAATGAATGTTTTTAAATGTGTAAACTGTTATTTTAATTGTAATAATTATTTAGCAAAGTGTTACTTGAAAGACCAGAAGATGTCAAATCATTTGCCTCAGGTTTGTGGCACTTGCATCTTTATTCTTTGTTAATGAAAAAAATTTTTTTTTATAGATTTCTTCACAGACCCATCTGTAGCAGACAGAATAAAATCTAAAAAGTCATGAACCCATTTTTTTTATTACTCTGCTTGTATCACTGTCAACACACCCCTTGCACTAATGACTAAATAATTCAGCGAAGCGAGCGAGGAACACTCACCCACAATCATACATCCACACATCCACACACACAAGACTACTGCAAGCACACACACACACACACACACACTAATTTGTTTTGTTTTGTTATGCATATTCTGATATATGAGAGAATGGCTGTGACATGTATTTCAGACGGCACCGTTGTTTACATGGGACAAGGCAACAGAGAAGTTTATAGGACCAGAGCAAAAGAGGAAGAGAGAGCAAGCATCAATGAAGATTGTGCAGGAACAAGAAAAGAAACAAGTTAGTAGTTCATCCATCAGTCACCAAGTCAGTTAGTCAGCAATCTGTCATACGCTCAATCACTTGGTCCATAATGGGTCCAGTTATCTACTGGTCTCACAAGGAATTAAGGGAGTGTCTGTTGTGTACATGTACATACACATTGTTATTTATTAGTGGTCTCCTCCCTCTGTGCAATTCTTGGAAACTTTCCCTTCAATTGTGAATAGCATTCATCTTCGCTCCTACTGCTTTCCTTCTTTCTTTCATTGGCTATAACCTGTTTGCCATCAACTGTGGAAGACTATGGACTTTGTTGAAGCTCATAATGAAATCAGCACTCCCATTCACCCACCATTCCCCTCACCCACCATTCCCCTCACCCACCATTCCCCTCACCCACCATTTCCCTCACCCACCACCTCCCATTCACCCACCATTCCCCTCACCCACCATTCCCCTCACCCACCATTCCCCTCACCCACCATTTCCCTCACCCACCATTCCCCTCACCCACCATTCCCCTCACCCACCATTCCCCTCACCCACCATTCCCCTCACCCACCATTCCCCTCACCCACCATTCCCCTCACCCATCTTGCCTGACAATTCTAGACCTGATACTTGACTAATGTTTGTGCAGCTCATACATAGTTGAACTGCTTATATATTTTTGTGTCCAGGATTTTAGAGCGACTGGTAGACTGTGCCTGTTACTTCACAGAAGCCCAGCCCACTAGCAGAAGTGGCAGTGTTGCCACTCTCATTCTGGAGAAATCCATCTTGGACACAGTATACGACACAAAGAAGCAGCCTGAACATGGCTTCCCAGCTGAGCTGCTTACTCAAGCCCAGCAGAGAGGAGTGGAGCTAGAAACTATGATCGGTTTTCACATTAACTGGTCCAACCACTCAAAGAAGGTGCAGCGAGAAAAATGAAGGGGGCATAGTTTGTTGCCCAAGTGATAAAAATACAGTCATGTGGTGTACTCATCCACTTCGTGTGTTTGTTGCCATGGACAACTATATCATAGATACACGCTTGTGATCAACTTACAAGAGACAATATTTATGCTAGTATACGTACCTAATTTATTAGATTTTATTTACCTGAAAACAAGTGCAATAATACTAGTGATGTGCTCTGATAGCACAAAATAGCGAAGTGAGCGATGCATGTTCCCTGTAATTGCAGCTATTCCATGCATGCTTGGTGTGGCTACAAAATACTGTCAGATTCTTCACTTTGCTACCTGTTTCTGTTTCGTTTTAGCTCTCCTCCTCCTTGCCCTGTCTTTTTCATTTCTTATCTCTCTCCTTACTAATTTTTCTTCAGGAGTTTCTAACGCCCTCAAAGCTCTTGACCGAGCGTTTCTAACGTTTTGTCTACTGGGCATCGCTACTTCGTACGGCGGGTAAACAAAACAAAATGTTGCTAAGAAGGTTACCCGGCCCGCGCAAGCGCGTAGGAGAAAAGGTACACACGTACGCCCACACAAGAACAAAAACAATTTCTAGACCTAAATATATATATATATATATATCGCGAACTCATTAGAGAGTCAGCTCCGCTCGCTTCGCTGAATAAATCATAAATCATAAAAACAGTAAAACTACTTTTGATAGATAAAATAAAACAAACAGTAACTTAAACCGAAGAGTCTGTAAACAAACAAACAAATGAATAAATAAAATAGTAACTTCTTGTATACTCTCTCTCAAACAAGACTTGAAGTAAATTGACCTCACAGTCCATTTGTTAGAATGTGGCAGCAGCTGATGGAAAATTCTAATGTACACAGTGGACTGTTGTGATACATGCAAGTGTTGGAGGAAACATACATACTGTGGTGAGGTGAACATGCACGCACACACATAAAATAAAAAATACTCTTGCTGCCGCTAGGCGGTCACGCGTACCTGGCAGAGTCAGGATGCCTGTGCACTAAGCAGGCACTGTGAGCCATGCAAGCAAAGCTCCTGGAGCCGGGCTAGGAACTCGCAGGAAAACAGACCTTTCCTCACAACAAGTGGTGTGGGCACCCAAAGTCCCACCTGGACCATTGCTGTTTCATGAGAAAAGGCCTTGAATATGCACCCCAGCAAATGCCAGGTCCCCAATCACAGCTGGGTGGACTAGTGGGAGGCAGATGGAAAATCAGATGGAAAAATTGCCTGAGTTGGGTTTGAACTAGGGGACCTGAGGCAGAGTGACCAAAACCAGAAATTGAATGCCTTGGCAATTTTATGAACGCTGTTAATATTATTTTTATAGTAGAGCCAGTAATTCCATTAGTTAGTTGGTAAGAGGTCACCCAACTACCCATCAGGTATTTGATAAAATATGATAAAGGAAAATTTCTGACTATTATCAGTAAAGCTAAATCAGTTTACGAGGCATTGCCTGTCTATATATTAAGTTAAAGAAGAGTGTTGGTTTGGTAAGGAAGTTTGCAAGGATGCCCAATCTGCTTGTTTACACCTGAGGTTGTCTGGTTCAGTAATTGTACTATAACAAAACAAGTTGATATGCATCACTAAGGAAGAACCTTTATTTGTGTTCCTGCTGGGAAGATTCCAGGTGGAACCATTAGAACATGTTATTTTGAGAAATGGGGATGGATATATATTTTTCTTTATTGTTTGTTATTTCTAAGTTATATTTAGTGATTGTATGCAAGTTGTGTTTCATTCTGTGGGAGGCATTCAGTACTATTGATATGGCTACTTATGTGTTTTGACCTGGTCACACTAACTGGTCATGGATAGTTCAACTCATATCTGTTTATTGTTTGTTTGTCTTTCAGCTCGGTACAAGGTGAGTCTAGGTGGAAGTCCATACAATGCAGTTGGCTTTAACCATCAAGCCATCACTCTGGATCTATCCATGAAGAACACACACATTGACTTTTAAATGTTGGGGGGGGGGGGGGGGGGGGGGGGGTTCTTCTTTGTTTATCACTTTCCTTGTGAGTATGTGTGTGTATGTGTGTTGTGGCTGTGTGGGTAGTGGTTGTGTCCTGGGTTTCAGGGCCAGGAAGGTAAGGTAAGCAATGATACTAGTGATACAATGACCAATGTATACTATGCTATAGTCTATATTAGAGAAGTTCAAGAAAAAAAAAGGGGGGGGGGGGGGGGGGGGGGAAGTTATGCATGCATGGAGACACATAGCAACCAGACTTGAACATTCAGGAGAATTGAAGTTTGAAGTAGTCATGTCTCACTGCTGAAGCAAGCAATGGGAAAATGGGGAAAACAGTTATTTCTCTCAGAAATTAGATCATGATCTTAACTCAGTTAATGCCACCTTTACTCACTGACATGGGCTTCTAATGGGCATGATTTAAGAGTTACAGCAATTCTCAAGTGGGGAAGTGCCTGATCAGATAGTTGGGTACAAAGAACAGATGGGAAGTGTATGTGGTCCCAAATCCCAGATCACATACCACTAGCATCGGGAAAGAGAAGATAAAGCCTTCTCTTTGTCTGCATCGGCCCCACTCCTAATGCCAATCTCCACAACTCATTGGAGCCATAATGGAATTAAAAAGGCTGATTTATGCAGTGGCTATAGAATCCTAAATGCAAAACTTTCAAGCTGAGTGCACCAGTGAATATCACAAAGTGACTAGGAGACCTTGGGGTGGGCAGAGCACACCAAGTATAGTGAGTTCATTTGTGCCCAATTTTACAGTCTAGTAACTCCCATGTAACCTGAACCAACAAATCAGTTGTTTTTGAGGGACCACAATAGTGCCTCCAAAAGTAGTACCTATTCATACAGTCAGATAGAATAAGCTTTGTGTATTTGGAATTATAACCACAAATAGTTTGTCCAAGTGTCCAATTATAGTAAATTGCTTAGATATGGCCACTTCACAGCAGTGCTAATTGGTTTATATGCTGTTCCATTCCTTTCAGATGTGAGAAACCTACAATATTCATGCAATAAGAGCCCACTCTGCACAATAGGTCTGATTATTATTATTTTTTTGAAGCTCTTGAAATGCATTTGCAACAATAGAGGTACTATATGTGCTAGTTCTAATTAATGCATGAGCACTGGCCTCAGTTTCTCTCAGCTCAACTACACCTAGCATTCTAATACAGCCAACTTCATAGCAACAACTGGAATGGTAACATAGACCTAATAATTAGTCCACAAGAAACCATCCAGCTGGATTAAAGGATTCCATTCCCCAAACTTTCTTGTAAAGTGTGATTCCTAATTACTTTTGTGGAAAGCTTCAGCACTCATGGCAGCAGGGAGGCCCTATAGTCACCTCAATACCAAGAGACAGTTCAAAGCCATCATCACTTGCAGAGTTTGACTCCCAATTCAATTAGTGCATGACAGGACTTGTGCTGCCAGGCTGGCTTGGATACAGGGGCACACCATGGGAATGCAGCAGCACTAGGCAGGTCCATAGCCCCACCAAAGAAGGGCCATAGCTTAGCAACACAGGAACTCCACCAATATATAAGGAACCTTCCCTTTGTGTGTCAGGGGCCACTACTTGATGCTGGAGCTACATTATCAATAATAGTCCACCATAAGCCAATAGGGCTGCTTACTATTCACTGCTGGGAAAATTTAATCATTATCATCACATCTGAATACAATCGTATTATACATAATTATTATATGTAGAACAGATAAAGTTAGATCCCAAATCTAGATAGTTAGAATAACATGAAGCTATAATAACGTAATGTACAGAAGCAGGTAGAATTATTATTATTTACAACTACTATTACTATTACTACTACTACTACTACTACTACTACTTTATTTATTAATTTACTTATTATTATCATCATCATCATCATCATTCTGGAGCATACAACTGACTGATTCCATTAGAACTACTCAACTACCTTGCACTAATGACCATGTAGGTCCCGACCTGTTTACTTCTAAATTCTCTAAAACTTTGTAAGTCACCAAATTCTCTTAGGCTCTGTCAATGACAGGAATCTCTTACTATGCACATGGCTAGTCAAAATAGCAGTTAGGATTGACAGAGTCAACTAGAAAGCCCAGACTCAACTAGGGATCAAGTAAGGGAACTGGAGGCCCTCCTGTGGCTCCACTAACAGATTCCTGAGGCCAGATAAGCTCCACTATGCAGGCTCACTGTCATAACTGAAGCTGGCTGAAATGCCACAAAGTCAAGAGAAGAATGGCTGGAGCTTTTGATGCTCTTCAGCTACCATGGTTGAATGAGCATGCTTTGTAGTGGAACTCCTGATGACAAGATTGGGTTTCTCCAGGAACAAAGCTGGAAATGCAAAATCATTTCTTTGAATCATGGATTTGTAACTGTCTTTAGATGAAGTAAAACACATTCTGTTCCCCGGAATGGGAACAGAGACCTGTTACAAGTGCCTAACAACACTAAAAGATGTCAAACTGGAATTCAGTATGTTTCGCAACAAGTTAATTAAAAGTGTTTTAATCATGTGAGTCGAGTGGGAGGGAGGCTGCTAGACACAACCACAGTGTTGGAAAGCTCTTGGATATGAAGTCTTCTGAAGCCATAGCCTCTTTGATATTAGTGACTCCATGCTGAGTCAATCTCTGCCAAATTTCCTTTTTGCTTCTTCTAAAGGGATTCCACCAGCAAGGATAATGTTTTTGGCAGGAGCAAACCACATTAGATGGCACCAGCCATGGCATTGGTGGGTGTGGCACATGCAATGAAGCCGCCTGTTAAGAATATCTTGAAATGAAAATAAAATGCTGGATTAAACAAAAACAACAACAACAAATACAACAACAACAACAATCCATAAACGCAAATTGACTTGCACCTGATGCAGATTAGTCACTAGTAATAATATGATAATTAATCTCAAGCTTGCTATAAGTGAAGGTTTGACCTTTCATGCCTTTAAATGGTGCCAGTATCTGGAATAAGTGGACACTATAGCAATGGGGGCATGGTTAAAGGAACAATTTATTTCACAAGGTGCATACAGCTTATTTATTCCAGCTACATAAGATGATCCCCCAAGGCATTGACAATGATAATTCTTAAGTATTACATCTTGCAACTCACCCAAGTCTCCCAGATGTACAAAAACCATTTAAGTCTTTCAGGTAGCTTGCTAACACACACACACACACGCGCACGCGCACGCGCACACACACACACACACACACACACACACACCACACACACACACACACACACACACACACACACACAGAATACAACTTCTACAAAATACAATACAATACAATTGGAACTCACTATTGAACCTGCACAATGGACTCCACTCCAAATTCTAGCTCAAGTTTGCACAGCAGGGTCTCAAAGAACTTCAATGCAGTGTTGATGTGCTCTGAATAGGACTGGCAGATTGTGGACTTCATATCCAAGGCCTGACAACACATGCAGAGAGAATGACAGAATGCAATTGAGACTGCCATAATTGGCTTAATGAGTCACAAGACCCAGCCAGGGGAAAAGAGTCATGTATGGGCAGGAGGAATAAAGGAAAACAAAAGTTCAAAGTATTTTAACTCCAACTGTGGACAGAAGATCTTTTGTGGCATTTTAAATTGAAGTTTTTCAGTTTGTGAATACCATGCTGTTCTTTCCACGCTTCAGTTTCACTACTGCAGTTCCTCTCACTAATCATCTTCTAAATATACACAATTCTCTCCCCCCCACCCCCCCCCCCCCCCCCCACCCACCCTCTACAAAAACAAAATTAAATACACACATTCACTACCATACAAACCTGATATGATTGATGTTGTGTATATGCGTATGAAAATGAAGTTAGTGTGCCATAGATCTCACTAAGGTTACTACTAGTGTCTGGTGTAGACTGACTAAGTTTACTGCTAGTGTCTGGTATAGACTGACTAAGGTTACTGCTAGTGTCTGATGTAGACTGACTAAGGTTACTGCTAGTGTCTGGTGTAGACTGACTAAGGTTACTGCTAGTGTCTGGTATAGACTGACTAAGTTTACTGCTAGTGTCTGGTATAGACTGACTAAGGTTACTGCTAGTGTCTGGTGTAGACTGACTAAGGTTACTGCTAGTGTCTGGTGTAGACTGACTAAGGTTACTGCTAGTGTCTGGTATAGACTGACTAAGGTTACTGCTAGTGTCTGGTGTAGACTGACTAGGTTACTGCTAGTGTCTGGTGTAGACTGACTAAGGTTACTGCTAGTGTCTGGTGTAGACTGACTAAGGTTACTGCTAGTGTCTGGTGTAGACTGACTAAGGTTACTGCTAGTGTCTGGTACAGACTGACTAAGGTTACTGCTAGTGTCTGGTACAGACTGACTAAGGTTACTGCTAGTGTCTGGTTTAGACTGACTAAGGTTACTGCTAGTGTCTGGTGTAGACTGACTAAGGTTACTGCTAGTGTCTGGTGTAGACTGACTAAGGTTACTGCTAGTGTCTGGTGTAGACTGACTAAGGTTACTGCTAGTGTCTGGTGTAGACTGACTAAGGTTACTGCTAGTGTCTGGTATAGACTGACTAAGGTTACTGCTAGTGTCTGGTATAGACTGACTAAGGTTACTGCTAGTGTCTGGTATAGACTGACTAAGTTTACTGCTAGTGTCTGGTATAGACTGACTAAGGTTACTGCTAGTGTCTGGTGTAGACTGACTAAGGTTACTGCTAGTGTCTGGTATGACTCTAAGGGCTAGTGTCTGGTGTAGACTGACTAAGGTTACTGCTAGTGTCTGGTATAGATGAAAGGTTACTGCTAGTGTCTGGTATAGACTGACTAAGGTTACTGCTAGTGTCTGGTATAGACTGACTAAGGTTACTGCTAGTGTCTGGTATAGACTGACTAAGGTTACTGCTAGTGTCTGGTATAGACTGACTAAGGACTAAGGTTACTGCTAGTGTCTGGTATAGACTGACTAAGGTTACTGCTAGTGTCTGGTATAGACTGACTAAGGTTACTGCTAGTGTCTGGTATAGACTGACTAAGGTTACTGCTAGTGTCTGGTATAGACTGACTAAGGTTACTGCTAGTGTCTGGTATAGACTGACTAAGGTTACTGCTAGTGTCTGGTATAGACTGACTAAGGTTACTGCTAGTGTCTGGTATAGACTGACTAAGGTTACTGCTAGTGTCTGGTATAGACTGACTAAGGTTACTGCTAGTGTCTGGTATAGACTGACTAAGGTTACTGCTAGTGTCTGGTGTAGACTGACTAAGGTTACTGCTAGTGTCTGGTATAGACTGACTAAGGTTACTGCTAGTGTCTGGTATAGACTGACTAAGGTTACTGCTAGTGTCTGGTATAGACTGACTAAGGTTACTGCTAGTGTCTGGTATAGACTGACTAAGGTTACTGCTAGTGTCTGGTATAGACTGACTAAGGTTACTGCTAGTGTCTGGTATAAACTGACTAAGGTTACTGCTAGTGTCTGGTATAGACTGACTAAGGTTACTGCTAGTGTCTGGTATAGACTGACTAAGGTTACTGCTAGTGTCTGGTATAAACTGACTAAGGTTACTGCTAGTGTCTGGTATAGACTGACTAAGGTTACTGCTAGTGTCTGGTATAGACTGACTAAGGTTACTGCTAGTGTCTGGTATAAACTGACTAAGGTTACTGCTAGTGTCTGGTATAGACTGACTAAGGTTACTGCTAGTGTCTGGTATAGACTGACTAAGGTTACTGCTAGTGTCTGGTATAAACTGACTAAGGTTACTGCTAGTGTCTGGTATAGACTGACTAAGGTTACTGCTAGTGTCTGGTATAGACTGACTAAGGTTACTGCTAGTGTCTGGTATAAACTGACTAAGGTTACTGCTAGTGTCTGGTATAGACTGACTAAGGTTACTGCTAGTGTCTGGTATAGACTGACTAAGGTTACTGCTAGTGTCTGGTATAAACTGACTAAGGTTACTGCTAGTGTCTGGTATAGACTGACTAAGGTTACTGCTAGTGTCTGGTATAGACTGACTAAGGTTACTGCTAGTGTCTGGTATAGACTGACTAAGGTTACTGCTAGTGTCTGGTGTAGACTGACTAAGGGTTACTGCTAGTGTCTGGTATAGACTGACTAGGTTACTACTAGTGTCTGGTATAGACTGACTAAGGTTACTGCTAGTGTCTGGTGTAGACTGACTAAGGTTACTACTAGTGTCTGGTATAGACTGACTAAGGTTACTGCTAGTGTCTGGTATAGACTGACTAAGGGTTACTGCTAGTGTCTGGTATAGACTGACTAGGTTACTACTAGTGTCTGGTATAGACTGACTAAGGTTACTGCTAGTGTCTGGTGTAGACTGACTAAGGTTACTACTAGTGTCTGGTATAGACTGACTAAGGTTACTGCTAGTGTCTGGTATAGACTGACTAAGGTTACTGCTAGTGTTTGGTGTAGAGTGACTAAGGTTACTGCTAGTGTCTGGTATAGACTGACTAAGGTTACTGCTAGTGTCTGGTGTAGACTGACTAAGGTTACTGCTAGTGTCTGGTATAGACTGACTAAGGTTACTGCTAGTGTCTGGTA
>WLWD01003868.1_pt1 | contig 25789 bp, 15 predicted proteins | sample 6712731 | NCBI WGS metagenome assembly WLWD01 (sample SAMN12718690, study PRJNA576275) | sponge metagenome | isolation source: marine sponge | host: Mycale hentscheli | place: New Zealand: South Island, Marlborough, Capsize Point | collected 2014-11-01 | reverse complement strand
TTTAGCTAAGCAATATATAGTTAGCCACAGTTTGTACAGGCTGAATAAAGCTGTGGTTTTGCTTGTCTGGACCACATACCAGTCCTAGGATATCAGTTGTAATCCTATGCAATGGCAACCAAGCAACGTAGTTTATCTTCCTGGGTTTGTAAGAAAAAAAGCTAAGAATCGAAAGGTGGGTATAACTATAAGTTAGATTTAAAGATTGATGTTTGATTTTCTCCCCCTTCATTTCAGTGATAATGAGGATGTGGTGGAAGATGACTCTGGCTCAGATGTTGATTGTGCTGCTATGCTTGATTCATCTGTAGACTCAGAAGTAGTGTCATGTTCAGTGGAATGTACAGCAGCTTGTTGTGATTTAGAAGCTACAGTAGCAGCTGGTCTACCTTATCAATCGAAACTCCAGCACGTACTTGATCATACTAAAAGAAACAAGGGGGTAAGGTCCACCAGTTCTGTACTGATTGGTACAGAAGATATCCTTGGCTGGTACTTTGTACCACTAGTTTTAAAGCTTTTTGTTACTTCTGCCGATACTGTTCTGCTAAAGGTTGCCTCCAGGATAAAAATGCGGATGAAGCATTCGTATTAAATGGCTATAATAATTGGAAAAAAGCCCATGAATGGTTCAGAAAGCATGCTAGTTCTAGCTGTCACAGAGAATCTGTGATGATATTTGATCAAATGAGGTTTCCTGGAGTAGATACTCAACTTAGCAAGCAATTGAAGAGTGAGCAGCTGCAGCACCGTAGAATGCTTATGATTCAACTTCACTCATTGCGTTTCTTACTACGCCAAGGTTGAGCTGTAAGAGGACATGATCAAGAAGAAGGTAATTTGTTTCAACTTCTTAAGCTGCGTAGTGAAGATCATGATGAACTAAATAGCTGGCTTAAAGGTAAAAAGTATTTAAGTAGTGAAATAATCAATGAAATGATAGCTCTGATGGCTGACATGTTACCCTACAGCTTCTGGAAAATATTCATAAGGCTAGCATATTTTCACTTATTGCAGATGAGGCTACTGGTGTAACCAATAAAGAGCAACTGTGCATTTCACTTCGGTGGGTTGATAAAATGTTTGATATTCATGAAGATGCACTTGAGCTGGTAGAGCTCCCTAAAACTGATGCTGAAACAATAGCTAATGCTATAAAGGATTTTATGCTTCCCTTTCAGCTGCCATTAGGCCAGTGTCGAGGTCCAGCCTATGATGGAGCATCAAATATGAGTGGACATATCAGTGGAGTTGCTGCTAGGTTACAGAAAGATGAGCCTACAACGATATATGTGCATTGTTTTGGACATAGTTTAAATTTATGTCTTCAAACACTTGCCAGACATGTTCTACCTATCAGGGAAGCACTAGAGCTAGCTAAAGAATTGGGTATTTTTATTGATTTGTCACCAAAGAGATCACACATGTTTGAAAAGCAGCAGCTGACACCAGAGGCCCCTTCGATTAGAATGCTATGTCCCACACGATGGACTGTACATGCACAAGCCCTGGAAGCTAAAAGAGCTACAAAGCCCTATTAGAATGTATGGATGAAATTCAAGCTAGTGGAAGGGATGATTATGCACTGAAACCTGTTGGCTATTTGCAATCTCTGGAAAAATTTAGTACTTTTTTCGGACTTCACCTGGCTTATCTCATATTCTCAGCCACAAAGCAGCTCTCTCTTACACTGCAGAGCAAGAATACTACTATACAGGAGGTTGTGATGATTTCAGAACTAGCTGTAGCGTTTTTAGAAAGGCAAAGATCACAGAGTGCATTTGAACTTTTTTGTGATCGTGTACTTAAAGAATCTCGAGATTTGACATCTGAACCTGCATTGCCTCGATACAGGAGAAAGCCACGATTTATGACGATGGGAGTGAAGCATATAGTTTGAAGATGCTAAATCCTTCCACAAGCAGCAGTATTATGAAGCACTGGAAACAATAAAAGGAGAAATAAATAGCTGATTTCAACAAGAACGTGGTATGCCGATAGCAGCTGCTTTAGAAAAATCTTTGCTCGATGCTTTTAAAGGAAACTTTAAGCTTCCGGATGTAATTTTCTCCTATTCCAAAGATTTGAATATTTCTAGATTGAAAGTGAAGATTCAGATGCTTCCAGACTTGTTAAAAACATTCAACTTAGAAAATCCTACTCAGGTCATCAAGTCCGTAACAAAAATAGCAAATGAGTTTATTGCAGTTAATGACAGAAGAAAAAAGTTTTTTGGCGTTGAGTAACATTTTTGTTCTTCAATACATTTTTGCTTTATCATAATGGTTCAGTATTTTGTTATTTTCTCATATTTTCATAATTATAACTATTTTTTATGTGATAATCACACCGTAAATCTTATTGTTTCACTGTCATTTGATTTATACCCCACTTGCTGGATCTCACACAGATTTACTTAACTACTAACAGTGCTATTGACTTAAAGTGCATTAACAGGACTGCTAGTGATAGTTAAAGCCACTCTCCCAGGTGTCTTTCTCAGATCTATGGCATGGGCATTTTGTGCCCCCCCCCCCCCCCCAGATGAAACCAGCTTCCTGCACCCCTGCAATACTTAGTTTTAACCTAACTATCAGGCTCGCTCGCCATTTGTGCTCAAGCACACCACTAGTGTGTGGTCGACCCCGTCCCAAATTGCACTAAACAGAATCCTCTGTTTTATCGATCAGTACCCGTATCACCCTAGAAATTGAATTGTTTACCGTTTTGAATTCTTTTGAGGGTGCAGTTAAAACGTGAAAACTTAAGGGACTTCCATTTCTATTCGAGTTGTAAGTCAATGCGCTCTTTGTCATGGTTATAAGCCGTGTGCAACAGTATTTAATTTGAAAATACATTGTCCACTAGACTACTGCGAAGGTAAGTCTGTGTAGGTGCATGTCCAGTTGTGTCAAAACATTGTGTGTTACAACCACTACTTAGCTAAAGAATATCACAAAGAAAATGTTTAAATAACATGTATTGTTTTGTTGTTGTTTTTTTTCTTTAATTCAAGCAGTTGCAGAGAGTTGTTACTATGGCACTGAAATCCCTTTACCTTGTATGCGAAATTTAAAACTGGACCTTATTTTCAGTAGCTTCAGTATTAGAAGTCAAAATCATTCATATAAAAATAGTATAGTCTTTAGGCTCGCTCGCCATTTGTGCTCAAGCACATCACTAGTTACCGTAACTTTACAGTTGAAAAGAAAAAGCTATGAAAGTTTCGTCAGCCACTGAATTAAATATATGCCCAATTATAGCTAATCAATCGTAGTTTATCGTTTATACTAGTTTCTAGTTGTGCGCTAAAACCCGCTGAGGGCTGCAGAGGGTAATCTTGAGCTACTAATGTAGCACAAATCTTCAAGGAAAAGAAGCCCTGGACTGTGGCTCAACACCACCTCAAAAAAGTCTGATTGTTGTGTGCTTAAGCGTGTATTTAAGATTCAGATGCTTCCAGACTTGTTAAAAACATTCAACTTAGAAAATCCTACTCAGGTCATCAAGTCCGTAAACTTCCAATCATATTCATTAAATCACACACAGTTCTCAGACTCTGAGAACTGTGTGTGATTTAATGAATATGATTGGAAGTTCCAGGATAATGTTTAGTGAAATTTACCAACTTCTACATATTTTGCTCACAATTCCTGTTACTTCAGCCACAGCTGAACGGACATTTTCTGCAATGCGTCGATTGAAGAATTTTCTCAGGTCTACAATGAAGCAGGTGCTTTTTAACAATGTCATGCTCTTGCATGTCCACAAACGAGAAACTGATAACATTGATCTAAAAAAAATAGCAAATGAGTTTATTGCAGTTAATGACAGAAGAAAAAAGTTTTTTGGCGTTGAGTAACATTTTTGTTCTTCAATACATTTTTGCTTTATCATAATGGTTCAGTATTTTGTTATTTTCTCATATTTTCATAATTATAACTATTTTTTATGTGATAATCACACCGTAAATCTTATTGTTTCACTGTCATTTGATTTATACCCCACTTGCTGGATCTCACACAGATTTACTTAACTACTAACAGTGCTATTGACTTAAAGTGCATTAACAGGACTGCTAGTGATAGTTAAAGCCACTCTCCCAGGTGTCTTTCTCAGATCTATGGCATGGGCATTTTGTGCCCCCCCCCCCCCCCCCCCAGATGAAACCAGCTTCCTGCACCCCTGCAATACTTAGTTTTAACCTAACTATCAGGCTCGCTCGCCATTTGTGCTCAAGCACACCACTAGTGTGTGGTCGACCCCGTCCCAAATTGCACTAAACAGAATCCTCTGTTTTATCGATCAGTACCCGTATCACCCTAGAAATTGAATTGTTTACCGTTTTGAATTCTTTTGAGGGTGCAGTTAAAACGTGAAAACTTAAGGGACTTCCATTTCTATTCGAGTTGTAAGTCAATGCGCTCTTTGTCATGGTTATAAGCCGTGTGCAACAGTATTTAATTTGAAAATACATTGTCCACTAGACTACTGCGAAGGTAAGTCTGTGTAGGTGCATGTCCAGTTGTGTCAAAACATTGTGTGTTACAACCACTACTTAGCTAAAGAATATCACAAAGAAAATGTTTAAATAACATGTATTGTTTTGTTGTTGTTTTTTTTCTTTAATTCAAGCAGTTGCAGAGAGTTGTTACTATGGCACTGAAATCCCTTTACCTTGTATGCGAAATTTAAAACTGGACCTTATTTTCAGTAGCTTCAGTATTAGAAGTCAAAATCATTCATATAAAAATAGTATAGTCTTTAGGCTCGCTCGCCATTTGTGCTCAAGCACATCACTAGTTACCGTAACTTTACAGTTGAAAAGAAAAAGCTATGAAAGTTTCGTCAGCCACTGAATTAAATATATGCCCAATTATAGCTAATCAATCGTAGTTTATCGTTTATACTAGTTTCTAGTTGTGCGCTAAAACCCGCTGAGGGCTGCAGAGGGTAATATTGAGCTACTAATGTAGCACAAATCTTCAAGGAAAAGAAGCCCTGGACTGTGGCTCAACACCACCTCAAAAAAGTCTGATTGTTGTGTGCTTAAGCGTGTATTTAACTTGAACTGAAGTTCTCAACAGTAATGTGAAGAATCCTGTACATCAGGACTACCTTTAGCTATGGCCACACACATTCCAGTATAATTTTGTTCTTCACACTGAATCATTCATTTCATTTTATTCATGATGTTTACTTTATTTCCTATCTATTTTTTAAATTTCAATTTTATAAAATTATACATAAAATTAATATAATTTTATGACAACATTATTATATAGAATTTTATGATGACATGAAATTGTGGTAGCTGCAAGCAGCAGTTGAATTTGGATAATGGTGAATAGCATTCCCCATAGCCATAGAGAACTGTACCTATATAGACATGTGGAATAATGGACAGCTAAAGTATAAATAGTGGTATATAGAGGCTATGATTAATTATATATATTACCTTGGTCACAAACAGTAAATTGGCAGAGTTTCTAAATAACTCACCTCACATTGTAGCTGCTCTTGTTAAGTAGCCTTGAATAGTAACAAAATCTTAAGCCTAAAACGAACCAGAATGTGAAGCAGAAGAGTAGAAACGAAGTCACCAAAAATTACGACTGCTATTTTTTACAATTGTCTTTGAGGTACCCGCGTGGTCGGCCCGGTTTGAGCGTGTGACTAAATCCGGGCATGTAGCGCCGGAAACGTGTGGTTTTATTTATTCCCATTGACTTTTCTATTGAGTTTTTGAAACTGCACTTTCCCGGGGCTCTAAAGTTTTTAAAGGGAAATTTCTGGACCGCTCTGACACAAATCGAATGGTACAACCCTGGAAGTATAGCTATACTACCGTTCAAAAGTTATTAACAGTTTGTACATGTCTTTACTCAGTGTATCCTACAGTGAACTATACCTTATAACAAAATTCAAAATAATGGCTATTTAAACAAAATGTAATTTCTATGTAATTTATTAATATGCAAGTTGTATTTTCAATTCAGCAAAAGTTTTCAGATGATTTTAGACAGTAACTATTCCATACAACTCACATAAATCAAGTGAAATCGATGGTTAGGCAGCATTTTTTGGCTGAAATGATTTGTAAACATTCTCTTCTTGAGTTTTAATATAATTCTTTCTAGCCCTAGAGTCCGTCTGCTGTTGTTGAGACATTTCATTGGCATAGTGACTGGGTGCTTTAGTTTGATGTGATTGAGACCACAACCTTTCCTTGACCCTCTTTTCTTGATTCCTGTCATGGCCTGAACCAGATATATCCTTTTTGAAATAATTCTTAATATGTTTGTTACTACTGAAGAGTAATTTTGAACTTTCCTCAACTTGTGCAGGTGCTGTAGGTAAAATGCCTAATCTTTCCTGAATTAAATATGTTATGATTACCTCATGCACCTGTAAATGTCAAACGTAATGCACAGACTGTATTCATATAAAAAGCCTCTAAAATTCTAAATAAAAGTGTAATGTTTATTTTCATGCTAATGAAGCTAACTATAAAGTGTACACTATCTTGAGAGGTGTATATTTATTAAAGACAAATAGCTTAGTATTGATCACACCTAACATATGGTGTGAGTGTAACTATCCCCAAAATAAATAGTTACTTAATACTATCTTAATGTTCCCATCATTTTTTTTTTCACTTTAACTTAATAGCCGATATGATAAGTAGGTTGAAAGTTCATTCAGAATGTTAGTAACACTGATTACACATAGCATAAATAGCAACCCAGGTTAACAGAAAACTAAATTATTATAAGACTGTGGTAAGTGAAATATAAATATAATTTCACAGTATACATGTTGCCTATTCACTGAGTCTTTTATAATAAACATACAATATATCCATAAGTACTTTATTGCAAGTGAATCTAATTTATTATGAGTATATATGAGTTTTTACTTCTGTAAACCACTTAGTGTAACTGAAGGATAATACTTACTAGTTGTGATTAGTGTCCTTTGTAATAATTTTCTACTGGTATTTGTTGCACAGATATAGAAACCTCTGTCCCTTGCGTTAAAGTGGTCTATAGTAACATTAGCTGATGTGAATAAGTAGGGTGAAAGTCCATTCAGAAAGTTGTGATCCATATTTATAAAAAAATTATCCAGTTTTATTGGAGGCATTACAAATTAGATTTTTTTAAATTTTGAACTCATTTTTGGTCAAAAAGAATAATACAGTATAATATCCCAATATTTTAAATATACTCTATTCTATTTATAATGTCACTTACCCTCCACCACGTGTAGTGTAAGAGTACATTTAACTAACAAAATGATCATCATTTTGTTACCACACTTTTAAGAATAACGCTACTGCTACTCACGCGAAGTCTGTGTCGCTAGGTGGGCGTGACCACGCTATCTCGCTACGCAGTATTCTAACTTTCAGCGATGACTCGTGATAAAATTCAACCAGACCCTTTACCTAGCCCTACGCTGATTGAAGGTCTGGGGACGTGCCCCTATCAAATTTGATCTGCCCCACATTAGTCTGACATAGCGGACCCATGAGGCCTTGGGGGAAGATAAGGATCTGGTGAGTAACTGGGAAATTGTGTTTTGGGAGCCAAAAGTACTAAGAATTTTGATGCGCAAGGGTGAGCTCGAATTGTAATAGAATTAGAACTGGAATCGCTAATTCCAACCGTATCATGTTAATGTTGACAGTGATAAGGATTTACTATTGGAAGCCCAAAAATGAATCGTGAGTCACATCAGAAAGTGAATCCAGGAATACCACTTGACAGGTCAGAAATCTATAGCTGTGCTTCTAATTGTGCAATTCAAATAATTGCAGGAGCTTCCAAATAACAAGAAGAGGAATAATACTAGAAAGGAACTAGCCATAACTATTGAAGTGATAATTGAAATTGTATAGTGATGTGCTGTCTGTAAAAAAATAATTATCGATCCTTTAGTGGAGGCGTCAAAATACTGGATTTTCTTATAAATTATTTGATTATTTTGCAACAGTAAGATAATACAACATTATATTTATCCCATAATTTTTAACTTAGATCTATTCTTTATAAAATGTCACTTACCCTCCAATGGGTATACTACTGTAATATGACTAACAAAATAATCATCATTTTGTTACCGCACTTTTCACTCGTATGATAGACGCTACTACTACTCACGCGTAGTCGATGCCACAAAGTGGGTGTGCCCACGCTATCAGGTTGCGGCACTATTCTAACTTTCAGCGATGCAGCGTGCTTGTAAGCCCGAGTCACAACATTATGTCAGTTTAAAGCTGAAAAAAAAACTGATATACTTGGCAACCTATACAATGAATGTAAAAAATATATCAATTACAACATTTAAAAGAGTGTAAACGATGACTAAAGCTTTTGCAAGTGGAAGAATGTAAGAGACTTTAAATTGTTAATTTCCATGTACTGTACATACTTTTTGTTACATTTTACATAATCTAATTTATTAGCTTAGCATATACAAAAATACTGTAATAGATGGCAACTTTGAGTGAACTTGAAAAGGCGTTACACGAGAGTTTAGAGACTTGAGATTGACAAGAGACTGTTAGAGACAGCAAGACATTGAAACAGGATGAAAATCAATGATTAATTTATAAGAAACTGACGAAGACTGTAAGCCGTGAAACTTTAAGGGATTGTAAGAGAAGAATGAAAGATGAGTGACTGCAACTGCTGTAAAGTTACTTAAGTGCACTTTGCAAAATATTGCAACAATCTCAGATACCTTTAGAGACAGTATTAAGAAAACATTAATATTACAACACACTGTTTGGACAATAATGCAGCCACAAGTATGTATAGATACCAATTGCAAGGATTAATATATGTGAGGTATTCTTAGGAGTGTAAAAATGATTATGAAAGAATATAAAATAGATTGTTAGAGACTGTGAGAGACTCCAGAGATTTTAGGCAGTTGGAGACTGAAAGAAAGGACAAGGGACATCAAGTAGGTAAAAATAGAAATAACATAGAGTACTAGTGTGTACCCCATCACACTGTGGTGATTGATATACTATGCTTAGTAACAGAAAGTACTTATAGCATGAGATGGTTTTGTTCATTCTTTGTATTTCTTCCACTTATTCATTGTGAATTAGTTCTGTCAGTCAGATTGTTCTCACCTGCTTGTTTGTCTGACTCTTTGTTCTCATGCTTCTCTGCCTATCTTGTGATTGCATTATAGTTAGCTAATGTAGGAGGTGAATACGCTTTCCCAACAGTTCAGCTTACGAATTATTCATGACACCCAGTGTGCAGTTCTTACAGAGAGAGGGATGAATGGGGCAAGAGCTAGAAAAAAAAAGATAAATTAAGCAAGGCACTTAATTATGAACAGGTTAGTGGTAAGTATGCTTGACTGCAGCGTTCAATTACCCCAAATGTCTTCCTCAAATACGAATTGAAAGTATTATATGTGTCCTCGATCTTCAGCAGGTTCAGCAGAAACTCAGGTAGCAACAGGGCTATTTTAGTTATTTTCTACCGCATGGAGTGTAGAGAAGATCACTCTCAAAAAGAAAAGTGAGACAAGAAAAGCAAATATTTTCGCCATATCTGTTGGAAAGTTTCATGTACGTCACTGCCCGCCATATTACCTCTGCTAGCAGCTCTTTCAACTTGTCATAGGCGCAAAACATTATCAAAAAACGTAATGGTACGGTCAGTGTCTCCAGACACTCGCCAGTTTAGCACTCAAAGTGAGTCTAACTCAGACTGACGACGTTTTACCTACTGGGCTCATCTCTTGACTATTCATGAATACACACAAGCTATTTCACCCCTTAAAAAGAGCCCCCCCCCCCCTTGGGTCGGCTCCTGAAACATAGTTATATAACAACAATGTTCACTTAAGAAACATCAACCGTCTATGTTTTCTGATACAAGACATACAACATTAATAAAATATTTTCAACCATCATGTTTATCCTATGGGTAAGCCACATTATTATGAAAATACTTAGTGATTAAAAAAATTCCAAACAAAGTGTAGTTCTAAAAGAATGTTTGTGATCTGGCAATCAGATGTCTGGTATTGATATACCTTTGGATGTGAACAAACTGGAAATGTTATGCTGATTGGAATCTTCGAAGAACACAACATGCATAAAGGGTATATTTTGCTGTATTCTTCTATTGTGATGGGTGTTTAGTCAACAATAGTTAATAATCTGATATGTGTAATATAAATCAGTACAATGCTAATGTATACTAAAGTTTATTCAAAACAAAATATTATAGATATCAAATTATAAATTAAGTAGATGAGCTACTTTACAATATTCATTATCCCAATATTACCTTACCTTTTACTGGAAATGGAGAAAACATAAAGAGTAGTAACAATAAAATATTCATAGCAAAGTATGGTAAGAAAGACATTATTTTGTGAAATATTAACGCTACAGTGTTCAATGAAAGGAGCGTCCCTTAAGGACTTTGTGAGACATGATCACGGGGATTTCAGCCGTGCAGACTTGTTGTAGCCAGTTTTCCTGACACATAATAATGTATTTCAGAAAGCAAAAGACAGTAATGGCTATATATCTTGTAGTTTTTATTATTATGGTGGTGTTCCTAGCAAGCTATCAAGACTCAGTGAACAAAATATGCAAGCAATAATTGAAAAATCTAATATTACTTTAAAGTATGCATAGTTGATCTGTAAATGCTTTTAAAAAAGATATAGCTAGTTACCTAAAATACTACCACCATGTGATAATTATTTACTCAAAATTTTTTTTAGGTTTCTTTTATACTAGAGCTACTGAACAGCAACAATGTCAGAGGGACCTCTGAACTATGCTTGTTGTTCCAAAAGATCGCTTTGGCAAAGTAAAAGATAGACCAGGATGATGTACAGACCTCCCTCGTGTTATCTAAAATGCTGGATAGCTAACTGGTTACTCCAGCGGAGGTTATTTCAACGGCTAATTTCTACAACAACCTGAGACCCTCTTTTTTGTTAAAATAATGTATATTAAATTAGCGCACCAGTTCCGAAGCCCGGTGACACAGTATACACTGTTAAACTCTTCAGTCTTCATAGGTTGGATGATAATCTGCTTAAGTAAGACAAATACATTTATTTGGCATTGTAGTAGGCCTTGAAAACATTTACAATTGTTCTTCCAATTTTTCACTTTGTGTGCTTGAATCTACTTCAAAATTAGAAACAAGCTCTCAGTTTCACCCATATAAATGCTATATTTTTTATATAATTATATCATTATAGCTAACTAGATGGTATACAAAATGCATTGGCAAAAATCATTCAAAAATTTAGCCTATATACTTGAAATTTTAAGAATAAAAAAAAATTCAAGCCATTATTCTAACGACTCTTGATCACTCTTTAACAAAAAGAGAATTTAAATTGTAATTACAATGAGTGACTGGTACAAATTTGATCAGCTTTACAATATAAACGTTATTACTATGTCACCGACCAAGAACATTGACAAAGCTGTATTAATTGGGTGATAGCTACAGAGATATCAAGTACCGCTATAAATATGTTGGAGAGTTCAGGTGGGCAGCTCTAATTAAACATATGTAAGGATGCTGGAAATGTGGGTATAGACAAAAAAAATTTTATCTATGGAAGTACATTGTAAGCCATAATGCATTCATTCTTTAAAATAATTAAGACTAATATGTTTTATCTTATAGATGTGTCCTAGCTAATTGTAATGAAGACAGTGAAGATGACCTCACTGTGCCTAATGTAGACTACACAGTCACAATAGCACAGTTTGCTTCATTTCTGGATAATCTTAAGTACCTAATCAATCTATGATGTTACTAGCTATGTAGCGGAGCCATCCAGCCTCTTGATTTTGGTTCGTCCCTTGTGCCTGAATCAGCAATGTCTCAAGTAGTGGGAGAACTCCTCTGCTGTAATTTCTTGTCATTTTTCTTTGTCAGTTGGTATTCAACTCTAGACATCCTAAATTTGTTTTTGTTTTTTACCAATCAGATCATTATTATTGCTTAATATTTAATTTAAACTACTTAAAACATTAGGTGGGCATGGTTAGCACTTAGAACTGAACCCCCCTTTTGAAATCTTGATCTACAACTGAAGTATCATGGCATACCTATTCATCATGTGTTGTGGTACTGGAAAATGTTTTCATGGTAGTATAGGTTTCATCTAATCATGCTAATTTGGGTAAAGGAAACGACTAATAAAGAGATCAATATAATTGGGAAAAAGTGATTAAATTGTTTTCAAAAACAAGTTGATACTGCAGTTTTCACTTAATATTGAAAAAAATAAAATTCTGTTTACTTTCAAGCAAATTCCAAATTTGATCAAGTCCATAAGGCAATGTTTATTAATATCCAATTGAGTTTTGGAAGCCGGTGACCTCCAAAACGCACACTATCAGAAACAGTCAGCATACACTGCAGTAGTGTTTTCTAAGCAGTGTGGGCCAGCCCCCACAAAGGAATCATGTGTGGATTGTACCTGACTTGTTTGTGCATTGTATGTTGTATTATTTTTTGTGGTCAGTGCTGCATGCAGCTGCACCCAATGTAACTTATGGACTTAGTTATTTTTATACTGCCAGTATCATGACCGGATGTTTGCAGCTTCTGTGAAGTATTTAATGAGCAGTGTGCTTGAATTTTGTAGTCTGTTATCGTGTCACTCATCACGGTACATTCTCCTCTTTATTAAAGTTATTTAATCTGTTTTAAATCTAGCCTTAGGGAGTGTAAAGGTGCGCCTTAAACGGTCAAAAAGAGGATACAGATTCTGGTGGCAGCAACTACTTACTGTCATCAGTGTGAATGTGGACAGAGTCTTGACAACAACCCTAGCCAGGCCCACAAGCAGGATAGTGAAAAAATGGTTTCTTTGCTATTTATTTTTTCAATTTGTTGGCAGAGATCATTATCGGTCCCCTTAAGTGAGTTCTATTCTTTTGGGCCAGATGTTGATTCTACTATTGGATCAACACTGGATGGAAGCTCTAACGTTCAAATGGACATTGAATTTCCCTTCTATGACAACATTTACTCATCCTTATTTGTAAGAAGAATTAGTTATATCCCAGTACAATTACTGATATTTTTGTGGTTAGGTTAACAACAATGGAATTATCTCCTTTAAGCAAAGTTTTCAGCGCTATAATCCAGGAGAATTTCCGCTACAGATCCCGCTGATTGCTCCATTTTGGGCTGACTCTGACACAAGCCGAAATGGTTTTGTGTGGTTTGGAGAACACACTAATCAATTGGATCAGTTACAAACAGCAAAGAAAAATGTAAAGAAGTATTTTTGTGTGAAAGATTTTGAGCCAAGTTTTCTTTTTGTTGCTACATGGGACAAAGTACCATACTTCAATTATAGATCAACCACCAGCAAGGTATGTGTGGTGCATTATACACCTCAACTCTGAAAGAATATTGGTTGAGACCATTAATTTAATAAAAAATGTTTCTTAATAATGAGAGAGAGTAATTTAAATAATTCATACTATCTCAAATCAATTTGTATTATTGGTACATAATCTTGAAAAAGAGTCTTATTATTAAGTCAGCATGTAGCTATACATAGACTTATAAACCATAAGAGAATTAGGGATGTGGCCATAATAAAAGCAAAATTAGTATTCAGCTTGTGTTAATATTGCAGCACACAAAATGCTCAACAACTGTGGCTAAAATTACCAACACAATCAAACTATATCCCGATCATTCACTAGAATGAGTACAAAATACACAAAATCACTTCATATATATGACCGTTAAAAAGAATTTGCTGTTTGTGTGTTTATAGAGGAACACATTCCAGTGTATTTTAGTAAGTGATGGGATCCAGTCCTTTGCGATCTTCCTCTATGCTGATGGACTCATAGAATGGACTACTGGAGATGATTCAGGAGGAAGTAATGGACTAGGAGGAAATGCAGCACATGTGGGATATGATGCTGGAGATGGAGAATGGTTTGAGAATGTACCAGGATCTGGAACTGCCAGTATCATCAATATTACTAGGACCAGTAATGTAGGAGTGAATGGAGTGTGGGCATTCCAATTGAATGATGCTGAATCAATATGTGCATTAGGTATTAAAGTAGGAAGGATGTTGACTAATGTTGCATGTGTTCTATTAAACTACAACATGTAGAGTTGTACAAATCTAGTGGTAGAGAGCAAAACAACATTAGCTTTTTCTATGGTAATATTGTTGTTATAATTACCAAGTTCTGACTCTTCAGAAAAACTAGATTGAAACTTTCTCACCTGAAAGATTTTTTCACATTTTTCCTTTGCTTTTTTCCAGACCCCTTTAGGTGAGAAAGTTTAAATCCAATATTATTGTTATAATAGTTCTTTTCTTTTCAACATGCAAATGTTTTCACTCGGTAATGATAGGAAGATGTGATATCACTTTCATAGTAAAAAGATAATATTTTAGCTAACTTTCAATATGTGCATTATGTATCCATTTGTGTAGTATTTTATGTTTAGCGATGTTACATTGCATATACACATTATGCAAATATATAGCTAGCATACATAGTGATATAACAACAACACTCACTTGAGAAACATCAACAATCTATGTTATGTGATAATATAATATACAACCTTAGTATAAGAATTTCAACCATCATATTTATCCTATTAGTTGGCCAAAGTACCTTGAAAATACAAGTGTACTTCTAAAAAAATGTTTTGTAATCTTGCAATAGTTATTGTAACAATGACAGACAATCAGATGTGTGGTGTTGATATACCTTTGGATGTGAACAAACTGGAAATGTTATGCTGATTGGCTTTGAAGAACACAACATACATAAAGGATATATTTTGCTGTATGCTTCTATTATGATGGGAGGTTGGCCCAAGATAAAAGTAACATGATAATTTATTATAATTCTTGGCTTAGTGAATGTCAGTGTAGGTATACATATATGGCAGTGCAACAAAGATAATGAAGCATATTATTAAGCTTTTCTTTGTGAAGAAAAAGTAAATAAATTTTTATATTTATAAAACAAATGTTGTTTTTTTGTTTTTGTTTTTACCATAGCTATTTACTGTCGATAGAAATGTTTATTCTCACATCTCTCTATGTAATTATTTTAGGTACTTGGTTTCAGGTGGTTTTGGAAACACCAGATTCATGTTCTAGTTGGTCTGTAAGTGACAAAAATCCCTTCTATTCTTCCATGATCACTTCTTACAAATGTGTATTTATGTCAGAGTGACAACTACGCAGAGAATATGAGGGATATTGAAGATGAAATACTAGACCAATTGACATCAAGTTGTGAATGTGATATTATTGATGATCTCATCTCTAATGGGACTCTGTTATGCCATCCATACTTTTCATCCTTCCTTACTTACAGAGCATTCATTAAGGGCAATATGGCATTACCTACTATGACACTTATATACTACATAGAGGAATGGCTAAAAGCAGGTGCTGAACTACAGGTGAATGGAAAGCTTCTACATGCTCAGATTGGATGCCCTGTAGCTATTTCTTCAGTAAATGAAGTAGAATGTGCCTCTTTCAAATCTTTAAAAGCACAAACCAATACAATTGTCATTAGTATTTCAGTTTCCATGGCCTGTCTCCTCGCAGTCCTTATTATTGTGTCCATTACTATAGTAGCTGCTGCTATTTATATGCTAAAACGTAGAAAAAGAACTTCAATCAAAGAATCTTTCAACAAGTAAGTATTTTTGAAGTATATAGAACTTCACAGTAACACACAAGATATCATTTCAAAATGTCATTATTGGTACTTTTGTTTATGCCATGCAGTTCTACAGAACCTACAGCAGATTTGAATGAATATGGTAGTGTAGTGCCTGAGAATATGGAGTTACCTGACTGCCACCTGCATGAAACAGTAGATGTGATAAAAAACAAGGTTGAAAATGGAGAAGAATTCTCTTTTTCACAATGTGGAGCTAATGGCATACCGAATAAACTTTTCAAGACAGGTAGAAATCCCGAGATGTAAATAACGTGGTACCTACCAGAAAACATGGTAATAATTTTTTTGGAAAACAAATTGTGTATACAAAGTGCATTTTATTTCAAGTTTATGTAAACTTGGATGCATGTAAATTTATTGTTTGCTATTAAACATATTGCTTTGTAACTCAAAGTTGATATATTTTTGACATAACTGGAGATACCTGTAGCAGTAAGAGGAAACTATTATAATAAAGTTAAGCCACACACATACAACAAACAGTATACATCAATGCTTAATACACTAAGTATAAAGTAAAATATTTAGTCAACTGTCAAGTAATTTGAAAATCAGAGGTTGGAAGTATCTTCTTCAGTAGAGCAATTTAATGAAAAAATAATTAACTACTTCATACTTAGTTTAGCTACTACTAGGAGTGAAATGAAATGAGGAAGACGTAAGATCATCCAAGTTATGATTGCTCTTGGATTTCTGTGAAGACAGCGAGATGACCTAACTGTGTCCCACTCCCAATATAGCAGCTGAACCTTCTTGACTGTACAGTCTAAGGAACACAGTTCGCTTTCTCTTTGGTTTCTGGGACATCTTCAGTGCCAAATTAATCTGTGATGTTGTTAGCTGTGTAGCCTCAGAGCTGTCCAGTCCCAGAGTCTTGATCGTTCATTGTGCCTGAATCAGCTATATAATCAAGTAGTGGTAGAACTCCCTGTAATTTCTTGTCATTTTTTTGTCACTTGATATTCAGATCTTGACATCCTAACTTTATTATTTCATGAATCAGATCATAACATACTTCTTAAATTGTTAGGTGGGCGTGGTCATAACTTAGAACTGAACCCCTCTTTTAAAATACTGATCCACCACTGAAGTATTGTGGCAAAACCTATTCACAATGTGTTGTTTAACTGGATTTTCATGGTGATATTAGTTTTCATCTGATCATGTGAATTTGCAGGGGAAAAGAAATTTATAGATACCATTGAACACAGTTGGTAACAACAATAATTTAAATTATTCTGGTAAACAAGTTGATACTGCTGTTTTTACTTCGCCTACAATAAAATGCTTTGCATGTTCAAGCAACTTCCAAATTTTGATCACATGCATACAGCAATGCGGTACGAATTAGTCTGGCTTAGTCAGACCCTTTACCTAAATTACAGGGAGTAAGGGTCTGGGGACAGTAATGCACCTTGGCTATTCAAGAGGAATATGGTAGTGGTTATCTAATTACTTTTACAGGCCCACAGTAGGCAGGACTCGCTGACCTGAACACAACCTCTCAGTATTCTGCGCAAGCACAGCGATCACCAACTTTTGTTAACAAAATCCGTAAACTTCTCTTGGTATTTAGAGTTAGAATGCCCACGAATATTTAATTGAATCTTGAAAGACGGTAACCTGCGGTAACGTGGGCGCTCAGAAGCAGTCTGAAGCAGTCAGGAGCAGTCAAAAGCAGTCAGAAGCAAGTGGTACACAGCACCGCAGTAGTATTTTCCAAGCGGGATAGTAAAATCAAAAATGGTTTCTTTGCTATTTATTTTTTCAATGTGTTGGCAGAGATCATTATCAGTTCCTTTAAGTGAGTTCTATTCTTTTGGGCCAGATGTTGATTCCACTATTGGACCAACCCTGGATGGAAGCTCTAATGCTACAATGGACATTGAGTTTCCCTTCTATGACAACATTTACTCATCCTTATTTGTAAGAAGAATTAGTTATATGCCAGTACAATTACTGATATTTTTGTGGTTAGGTTAACAACAATGGAATCATCTCTTTTAATCAAAGTTTTCAGCGCTATAATCCAGGAGAGTTTCCGGTACAGAAACCACTAATTGCTCCATTTTGGGCTGATTCTAACACAATACTAAATGGTTCTGTGTGGTTTAGAGAACACACTAATCAATTGGATCAGTTACAAACTGTAAAGCAAAATGTACACAAGTATTTTTGTGTGAAATATTTTGAGCCAACTTTTCTTTTTGTTGCTACATGGGACCAAGTACCATACTTCAACAGAAGATCGACCATCAGCAAGGTATGTGTGGTGTATTATACACCTCAGCTTGAAAGAATATTGGTTGAGACCATTAAATTAATATTATATGTTTCTTAAAGAGAGAGAGAGAGAGTAATTGAATTAATTTAAAACAACTCAAATCATGCATTATTAAAACATAATCTTGAAAAAGAGTCTTAATATAAAGTCTGCATTTATACACTGACTAGTAAGCAAAAGTGGTAAAAGGAAGTGGCCATAGTAGCTATAGATTAATAGAAAATTAGTGAATTAGCTTTTGTTATAAAGTTGCAGCACCACAACATGTTGACAACTGTGACTAATAGTTTCAACACAATCCATTTTCAATAAAACAAAATCATTCATGAAAATCACACAACAAAAAATCACTTCGTACATTTGAATAATGTAAAATTGCTGTTTGCATTTTTATAGAGGAACACATTCCAGTGTATTTTAGTAAGTGATGGGATCCAGTCCTTTGCTATCTTCCACTACGCTGATGGACTCATAGAATGGACTACTGGAGATGCTTCTGGAGGAATAAATGGACTAGGAGGAAATGCAGCACATGTGGGATATGATGCTGGAGATGGTGAATGGTTTGAGAATGTACCAGGATCTGGAACTGCCAGTATCATCAATATTACTAGGACCAGTAATGTAGGAGTGAATGGAGTCTGGGCATTCCAATTGAATGATGCTGAATCAATATGCGCATTAGGTAAAGTAGGAAGAATGTAGACTAATATTGCATTTATCCTATTAGTTTACACCACATGCAGTTTTGCAAATAAAATGGTGGAGAGCAAAAACAACATTTGCTGTTTCTACAATAATATTATTGTTATAATAGTTACTTTCTTTTCAACATGCAAATGTTTACACTCGGTAATGAAAGCAAGATGTGATATTACTATCATATTAAAAAGATAATATTATAGCTAACTTTCTGTATGTGCTTTAAAGCATCCATTTATATTATACTATTTTAAGTTTAGCAATGTTACATTGATTGCATGTAGCTACATGTAATGAGAAAATATCTAGCAAAACATAGTGATATTACACCAATACACATGAGAATAATCAACAATTTATGTTTTCTGAGATAAGATTACAACATTAGTGACAAAGTTTCAACAATCATGTTTATTCCACGAGTAAGCCATATTATTTTGAAATTACTTAGTGATCAGTAATTCCAAACATAAGTGTAAAATTATAAAGACAAACACTTTGTAATTTGGCATTAGATATCATAACAATAACAGTTGATCTTATGATGCTTTATGCTTCCATTGCAATGGGAGGTTGGCCCAAGATTGTTAATTTATCATAATACTTGGCTTAGTGAATGTCAGTGTAGGTATATATAAATATGGCAGTACAACAACAATAATGAAGCTAGTTTGACAAATTAAAATACATAATTTTTTATAGCCCAAATTGTTTTGGATATAGCTATTTATTGTCGATAGAAACATTCTTGTAACAAATAATCTAACAGTCTCTCTATGTAATTGTTTTAGGTACTTGGTTTCAGGTGATTTTGAAAATACCTGATTCATGTTCTAGTTGGTCTGTAAGTTATAAAAAAAGCACTTATATTCTTCCATGATCACTTCTTACATATGTGTGCTAGAGTGACAACTACGCAGAGAATATCAGGGATATTGAAGAAGAAATACTAGATCAATTGGCATCAAGTTGTGAATGTGATATTATTGATGATCTCATCTCTAATGGAACTCTTTTATGCCGCCTTCCATATTCTCCATCCTTCCTTACTTACAGAGCATTCATTAAGGGTAATATGGCATTACCTACTATGACACTTATATACTACATAGAGGAATGGCTAAAAGCAGGTGCTGAACTACAGGTGAATGGAAAGCCTTCTACAAGCTCAGATTGGATGCCCTGTAGCTATTTCTTCAGTAAATGAAGTAGAGTGTGCCTCTTATGAACCTTCAGTCACACAAACCAATACATTATTTGTCATCAGTATTTCAGTTTCCATGGCCTGTCTCCTCGCAGTCCTAATTATTGTGTCCATTACTATAGTAGCTGCTGCTATTTATAAGCTAAAACGTAGAAAAAGAGCTTCAATCAAAGAATCTTTCAATGAGTAAGTATTTTTTAAGTTTTTAGAAACGAATGGTAACAGACAAGATAACATTTCAAAATGTCATACTATGTACTTTTGTTTGTGTCATGCAGTTCTACAAAACCAACAGGAGATTTGAATGAATATGGTAGTGTAGTGCCTGAGAATATGGAGTTACCTGACTGCCACCTGTATGAAACAGTGGCTGTGATGAAAAACAAGGTTGAAAATGGAGAAGAATTCTCTTTTTCACGATGTGGAGCTTATGGCATACCTAAATGCTGAGATTGATATAAAGTGAAGCCTACCAGAACCATGGCAATAATTGTAGGAAAAAAACATTTTTTTATATACAAAGTCAATTTTATTTCAAGTTTATGTAAAAGTTGGATACATGTAAATATATTGTTTGCTATTTAACGTATTCCTTTGTTAAAATTTATATATTTTTTGACATAACTGGAGATACCTGTAGCAGTAAGATGAAAATGTATGGTAAAATGAAGTCACACGAATAAAACAAACAGTATACATCAATGCCTAATGCACCCAGTTAATAAATAGTCTCCTATCAAGAAATTTGAGGTTAAGGATTATCTTCTTCAGTAGAGCAATTTACTAAACAAACAAAAAAAACTACGCTCTGGGAGTTGACAGAAGAGAAGTTTTGATTTGCAAATGTATAGTGGTGAGTTTAGCTTCTTCTCTTGCGAAGACAGTGTTTCCTTGTACCATTTTCATTCCTCAGCTATATTGGTGCCTGATTAAAATAGCTAACAGGTTGCTTGTTTCTTTGGTCTGGATTAAATTGTAATAGCTATGTAGTGCTTAGCAAGGTGAGAGTTCGCACCTTTGGTGCTTCATTATACTCACTAAATTCATCCCCAACTAAATTTATCCTCCTTCATTCAAATGATAATTATTCAAACAATACAGATTGGAAGTGGAGGAGTATCTTTCTAAAGTTAATAATTGCAACACCTCATTTAGCCTTGCCTGACCTAACGATTTAAGACTATACTTTGGAAATCCATAGAATACACATGATTAAAAAAAAACCTGTTCATGATGACGCTTGTATAGTATCCTTACTTATATATCTTCGATGTAATTTCGTCTAAAGTGACGCTATAACTTGTTCTAGAGCAAATTTTAGGATGTTCTGATTTCAATAAATACATCTACACTATTATACCATCAATTGGAAATATAGCTATTCTCTATAAATACTAACATGGCTTGACCTGAAGTGAACAGTGTTGATGTATTGTGGAATCAGAATGGGAGCCAGCAAGAATATTACAAGGACCAATTCGGCTGGAAAAATATATTGAATGTACTAATGACTGATGTATGCTTCAGCTCGATCAAAAGAAAAGTACAGATGGTTATTTTCTTTTTCGTTAAGGGCCCTCTTTTGTTCAAGTTGATGGCAAAATCGAGTTTGGTAACATTTTATGGTATGTCTGAAGCTGTAGTCAATATCATGGAATAAAAAATAAAGGAAGAAATAATTTATGAATGTAAGGTTCATAGTGATTCACCTCAGCATCATCGACTAAAAAAAGGAAAGAAATTGTTCATATTTAATGTGAAAATTCTTGTCTTAAAAATAAATTGTTCTTTGCCTAGTGGAGTATTTTTATTTTTTTGTTTTTTCATGAACAGCCTGAGTACACACCAATGTTTGAAATATATCTCTGGTATATTCTACAACCTCAAGGTGGGACAATTCTCACAAACAAAACATATTATTAGTATGCATTTGTACAGCTTGCAAATCTTGCTTTATCATTTTGTGTGTTGTGATGTGTGCATTTCTCAACTCAGCATTGTCATAAACTCTGGCATCATCCAGTTATTAAAGGGTAACTGCAGTGAAAATTATTTCCTGCAAATACTATGAAAAGTGCTCTCTTATCATATAGTATAAAATATGGCCCAAAACAATTTAACTCAAAACTGCTCTTAAAGCTATTTAGCTGCTTTAAATTAATTTCCTGTTATAAAAAATAGAGTTATTTCTCATGCTGCACCTGATGCAGACAAAAATGAAGCTAGGTCAAATTACCTTGCTTCTGCGATAACAAATACAGCATTACCACCGGAAGGGCTCTGTATATTACTAAAAGAAAAATAAAGATCCAGTCGTGCTGGATTATAAACATTTTGATGACAAAGTCAGGCTCTATCTCCTCCAGACCTGGTAGTAATAATCACCCACATATTAACAATAGTAGCCCAGGTGTTAAGTCTAGCTTTATTTAACTTGCATTACTTGTAGGAAAAAGGGGCCACAAAATCTCAGACTTCCCAGGGAAAAAAGAGAAAAAGGTAACAAACAAGTCAGGCATCTTGAAAACATCTCAACCTAATGCTAATAAACCAATATCTAATATAAGGTTGAAAAGTACTGTAGACGGGAGATCACCCACTTTTATTATTGACAGTATAGAGCAGAATTTTAATTGCAGAACAGAGTTCAGTACCCCAGTGATTAGAAATGTTTGCTCACCCAGATCAGCCAGGAGGCATGGTACTGTTAGGTTCTGAAATAGGCAAACTATTTCTTCAGCTGTTTGAACAAGTCAAGTGTTTACCATGATGGGTATTTTTACAACCACAAGAAATAGAGCACAAGAAGAAGTGACGCATGAGAAGCAATGTGAGCTATCTCATGGCACTTTAGAGTCCAACTGATAATTGCAGCTCTATTGCCATAAAAGACAATAATGTAAATGATGAAAATTATTGTGCATTATTAGTGAGTATGCAGTAACTGTTATTACTGTGTGGTAGTCAGTATCAATTGTATGTCTTTCATGTACATATTTTATTGTAGGTTTGTACATCTTTTATATTATTTTTAATCAATTAGTCAATCAATCAGTCAATCTATCTATCTATCAATCAGTCAGTCAGTCTGTCTGTCTGTCTGTCTCTGTCTGTCTGTCTGTCTGTGTCTGTCTGTCTGTCTGTCTGTCTCTGTCTGTCTGTCTGTCTGTCTCTGTCTGTCTGTCTGTCTGTGTCTGTCCGTCTGTCTGTCTGTCTGTCTGTCCGTCTGCCTGTCCATTTGTCCATCTATCTATCTATCAATGAATCAATCACATCAACCAATCAATAAAATCAATTAAATTACTTTGTTTGTTTTTTGTCCTATACGTACTTATTTATTTATTTGTATATTTGCTTGTTTGGCTGCTTGTTGGTTGGTTTATATGTACGATACTTAGTTTACTGTTTATTTGTTTATTTATTTTATAATTAATTGTATTTACTCATCTATTCAATTATTTATTCATTCATCCATTCATTGATTTATTCATGTATACATTTTTTATTTATTTCTCCAAATTTATTTACTTATTAATATTTTAATAATTTTAATTAATTTGTTTATTCATTCAATTACTCACTTTCTTACTCTCCTATCACTCACTGACTCACTTACTCTTGCCCTATCTACTTTCCTTACTCCTTTCCTCACGCTCCCTACTTGATGAACCATCTATTTCATTTGTCATAAATTTATTATAAAAAAGAAGAGTGCAGTAACAATGTACTCCAATGCTAACATTGTAATAGAAATTATGTGAATACCCACATTGCTAGCATCTGTACATGTGTTTAATTAAACACATGTACATTTAAGTCCATGCAATAATTATGTGAGGTTTTAGACTTCTTAATAGGAAGACTAAGAGACCAGTTTCCTTCAATGAAGAGAAAGATAAGAAATGGTTATTAATCTTTCTGACAAAACTTTAATTGAAAGCCAGGAAGGTGTACTAAAGTTGGGTTAAATTTTTGCACCAGCTCCTATGAAACTCCCCCTTATAGACACTGTAACTGCTGTTGAAGCTGAAACTAAGTTTCTTAGTGAGGATAAGGCAAATGATTTAAGGGGTAGAGTTTGTGATATTTTAAGAAAATCTAAGCTACCACAGGATAACCTAAGCAAACAACAGCGAAAAGCTTTAAGTGAATTAAAGCATATGTCTGATGTTGCCATTCTTCCAGCTGATAAAGGTAGAGCCACAGTCCTCATGAATAAGGAAGAATACCATTCTAAGCTCACCCAGTTAATACAATCAGGCACTTACTGACTTGTTAAGAAGGATCCAACTAAGACTCAGGTAACTAAAATAGGTCGTATATTAAAGAAAGGGAAGGTAAAATTACAGAAAACCTATACACACAGATAGACACCTTCACTTTAAGTCTCATCATCCTAATCATGAAAAGAGAGGAGTAGTGAGATGCTTGTATCAGAGAGCTAGGAGGGTAACTAATATGAGTGATAGCATGAAGGAAGAAGAGAAACACCACACAAAGTACTTCAAAGTAATGGTTATGACAATGCAACCATTAGGGCAGGCTCTAAAGAGTTACCTTCTAAAGATCACACAGATACTGAGCAAGAGAAAGGTTTGATTCTTACTATTGCATACATAGCAGGCATTCAGAGAGTGTGTAGAGACTTTGACATCAAAACAGCATTTAAGTCGGGTAAGACACTAAGATCACATCTTACTAAAGACAAGGATACTATGCCTATTCAACAGAGTGTATAGTATACCCTGAAGTTGTGGTAAAGTAGGTGAAACAACTAGAAAACTTGAGCAGAGAGTGAAAGAACATCAGGATGCTTGTAATTTGCTATTATTATAAGTGCTTTATTGCAAGTGATACTAATTTACTATAAGTATATATGAGTTTTTAACTTCTGTAAACCACTGTAGTGTAATGGAAAGATAGTACTTACTAGTTGTGATTAGTGTCCTCTGTAATGATTTTGTACTGGTATTGGTTGTACTGGTATGTTGCACAGCTATAGAAACCTCTGTCCCTTGCAACATTAATTAGCTGATATGAATAAGGGTGAAAGTCCATTCAGAAAGTTGTGATCCAGATCCAGGGTTGTATTGATAAAAGTAAGTAATTCCACATTCTGTGACCTACAAGTTGGGGTAACTTCATCATTGTAGGGAACCTTGACCAAATGATTTAGATATTTTTGAAAATCTACTTCTAAATTACCTATCTCAAAAGTGTTAAAAATATTCAATTATTACATATTTAAGAAATTAAAATTGGTTAATGAGGTGATATTTATAAATAAATTATCCAGTTTTATTGGAGGCATTACAAATTAGATTTTAAGAATTTTAAACTCATTTTTGGTCAAAGAGAATAATACAATACAATTAATCCCGATATTTTAATTTTAAATACAGTCTATTCTATTTATAATGTCACTTGCCCTACACCGCGTGTAGTGTAAGAGTACATATAACTAACAAAATGATCATTATTTTGTTACCCCACTTTTAAGAATAGGGCTACTGCTACTCACGCGAAGTCTCTGTCACTAAGTGGGTGTGGCCACGCTATCTCGCTACGCATTATTCTATCTTTCTCGTGATAAAAGTCAACCAGACCCTTTACCTAGCCCCTACGCTGAGAGAAGGTCTGGGGACGTGACCCTATCAAATTTGACCTGCCTACATATTAGTCTGGCATAACCACCCTTTTATTTCCTGATATAAGTAGGATGGGGGAAGTAAAGAGTCTGGTGACAGCTGTAAGTACTAAATTGTGTTTGACCAAAATTGGGAGCCAAAAGTGCTACGAATTTTGGTGCGCAAGGGTGAGCTCC
>WLWD01005562.1_pt1 | contig 25809 bp, 16 predicted proteins | sample 6712731 | NCBI WGS metagenome assembly WLWD01 (sample SAMN12718690, study PRJNA576275) | sponge metagenome | isolation source: marine sponge | host: Mycale hentscheli | place: New Zealand: South Island, Marlborough, Capsize Point | collected 2014-11-01 | reverse complement strand
AATACTATGGATATCTCATGTCTGATCATCAAACTCATAAACGTACACAATTTGTGTGCGTAGATCACGGCATAGAGGGATTAGATGGTAGCCATGCTGACACTCACGGTGCTCTCATCTATCATGTAGAAGCAACCTGCAATGGTCTTCCATGTCCTCCTTACAACACTAGAAAAGAACTCAATTGTGTTGTCTGTACAAAATAACCTATTATAGGGACATACTCGTGTGATACTGATAATCACCGTCATTATATTGTGTTTTTGTTTATATGCATAAGAACTTATAGTATGAAAATGAAAATGACCTTCAGTATGTACTGATTGAGACTTCAGCTATGCTGCTCCTACTAACTTGATACTGACAGTAACATTGCTCAGGTCTATGCAAGAGTAGGTTACACAGAGAATATATTAAATTAAAATTAAGAAACATAATAATAAAGTTACACAGCCACTTGATAGACATATGATGTATCACAGGTTGGAAATAGTAAGCTTGGAGTACAATGTGTATACACAAAGCTACCTTGCAAGAGTTGCATCACATAAAACAATCAACTGTATCTGATAAAACATACAGGATCAAGTCATATAGATTCCTAGTCTGTCATAAATATACTAGCCAAGGTGGCCATAATGAAGTCTGAGTTGATGATGGGTGAAGTTCACCATTAGAAATGTCCAGGAACTAGTTATAATGTGCAAAAAAGCATTTGGTGGACATACTGGCTCCCTGACCTAATGGCTTCCCTAATTATGCATCATCAAATTAAAAAGCAAGCGAGCGGAGCGAGTGAGACACTCTCAGGGGTAACATAATTGAAAATAGGGTAGATTTGTTTGTTCATATATGTGTGGACGTATGTATGTCATTTTGTACTTTGACCTTCACGTATTTTTGTGTTAGCTCTGTGTTCGACCCCATCCCAAACTGTACTAAACAGAATCCTTTGGTTAATCGATAATTACCCGTATCATCCTAGAAATTGAATTGTGTACCGCTTTGAATTCTTTTGCAGGTGAAGTTAGAACTCAAAAACTTACCAGAGTTCCATTTCTATCCGAGTTAGTAGTTAATACGCTATTTGTCATAGATATAAGCCCTATGCAACACTATTTATTTGAAAATGTATTGTCCACTAGACTAACTACGAAGGTAAGTTTTGTGTAGGTATGTTCAGTTGAGTGAAAGTATTGTGTGTTACAACTACAGCTAAGAATATCACAAAGAAAACATTTAAATAATGTGATTTGTTTTTTTGTTGTTGTTGTTTTTATTCAAACAGTTGCGGGGAGTTGTTACTATGGCATTGAATCCCTTTACCATACATACGTAATTAAACAAATTCGACTTTTTTTTAATAGCTTGAGTGCTAGAAGTTAAAATCAAATGATTAACAATAGTGTTGTTTTAGGCTCGCTCACCATATGTGCTCAAACACATCGCTAGTAATGTCGATTGCCTTCAATATTTTTTTTTCTTAGAGCGAGGCATGCAGTAAACGAAAAAGATTAAAATGATAACGTGATCAAAAGGAATGGCCATTTTTATTAAGCAGCGTACCGTTTCCCCCCCCCATTTTTTGTAGTGCGAAGGCTATTCTACAGAACGAAATACGGAACTTTTGTTTGGTGCCTACTGTAATTGTTGTCTGTGTAGTACTTGTGCCTCCTCTAACATAGGACCACCACAACGAGAATGACCAAGTCAATTTCAATAATTGCAAAGATGTGAAACTGGAATCTTTAACTGCCCAGAATTTCTCAGACTGCAGTGAAAGAGAGCAGATACAAGATGATCTCATCGGAGACATGGTGGAACTACTGAGCAAAGTACAGATTTAATTAGAATTTTCTGCCACTTCCTGAAGAAAAAGGAAGTCTTATTCTGATGCTACTTATACTTCTTTCAATGACCAATAAAATAGGTGAGTCAATGTTGTATTTTCTATACTACATCAGTGATCCAGGCTAGATCACCAAAAACCTTGTTTTGGGATATAAAGTAAGTTTGATTACCTTTTCTATACTCACTTTTTGTACTGAATTCAGATCTGGTGAGTGCCAGCATTGAGACATTGAGCATTTTGCTTTAAACTGAAAAAAAAAATTTCCATCTCAATTAATACTACTTGAATTGCTTTGAATTCTTTTGCGGGTGCAGTTAAAAGTTACAAACGCACCAGAGTTCATTTTTTATTCAAATTAGTGGCAGTGGTAAGTTTATGTGCTATTTGTTATAGTAATATGCCCTACGCAACAGTGTTGTTCCTTACCTAAATATCCATTGTCCATAGTCTATAAGCACGAAGGTACATAAGCCTTGTTTTGGTATATTCAGTAAACATGTATGTGTGAAAGTGGTATGTGTTACAGCTACTGCTTAACTAAAGAATAGAACAACTAAACGTTATAGTAACAAATAAATATATTAGCTGCCTTTACACAGCTTTTTCGGCTACTACGGCAGTAAGTATGTCTTAATAGGTTAGGTTCAAACCTATGCGGTCCTGCTGTTGTTTTTGTTTTGCTTTTAAAATAAACAGTCAGTTGCGGCAAGTGGTTACTATGGCATTGAAACCCCTTTACCATATGCACGTAATTTCAAAACTTGACCATTTTTAGTCGCTGGAGTGTTAGAAGTTAAAAATAATCACAATACTGTAATCTTAAGTAACCTAACTAGGGAGGCTCACTAGCCATTAGTGCTCAAGCACACCACTAGTTATGAAAGATTAGTTACAGATTTGCATTTCCAAGTGGTCCCAGAACAAAATCAGCTTGGTTGCCAAGTGGCAACTTTGGACAACTCTGGGAAATTGCATAAATCTAAAATGGCCACCACGAATATGGCAAAGTGAAACAATAGCTTCTTCCTAGGACTTAGGGTATTCAACCACCTACTCATTGGGCCCTCGCTTTAATGTCTCACATCTCACTCAAAATACCATCCTCATAAATACTGACTTAGCTAAGTGTAATACATGTATCTGGACAGTACTCAAGATTACTTGGCGTTGTGCCAATAGAACTACTGACTGGACTATTCAGACGCTATCCTTCCATCACCTGTATGTTCTACACACATACAGCTTCTTCATCTGCTGAATTTGTTTTGAGGATGTTTTACTGTGCAGACAGCAGAATCTGCAGTCTGAAAATTGTATGCTTGAAAAGTGCAATTCATCTTCTGGCAGTTTATGACTGAGGCCATCACAACATAATATTGAGCTAACTTGCTCTTGGAAAATCTGGATTTCTGTTTTGCTGATGGAGGGGGGGGGGGGGGGGGGGGGGGGTTTGTACTGAAAATAGACCCTCAATTGCTACCTAAAATATCAAATAATGTAACTTTCAGAATAGAATGGAGCATTATTACTAAATTCTGTTTCTTGTAGGAAGCGCCATTGTGATTAGAATACACTGCCAGTTTGAGCATGTACATGATAACAAAGTGATAAAATGGATGCAAGAATTCGCCATATAAGGAAATAACAATGCACAAACAGGCACTTAGCTAGCACATTAGTGTTTAATGTCATTAAGGTATATAAATGAAGGATGATCTGAATTTCATTGGGAAGCTACTACAACCCAGTACTAGAGTGAATAGTAGATGAGATGATTTATTTGATTCTTAAAATGCATAAAATTAAAGGTGGCCTTAGTTATCAAGAAATACTCAAGCTTTTTTCAACTGGCACTCATCAGATTTCGATTCAGCAGGTACAAATTGACTTCAAAAAAAAGGTTTAAAATTTACTTTATATACAAATACAAGATTGGCCAAAAACCTAGATAGCCTGGACTGCAGATACAGTTTGTGTATTAGAACTTACAATCATGAAGCTGAGGCTAACTACAAAGTCATAAACATTGAATAAAAAAAATACCAACAAGCACTAACATAGAATTTATAAAAATAAATACATTAAAATACACACAAAAATTCAGAACTACAGAAAAAGTTGTTTGATCCTTGAAAAGTGCTGAAGGTGCTAAGACATATACAATACAAGGTAAATACTGAAAAATAGAGAATTATTCAAGAAGGCAATTAAGATATAAAAAATTGAAGGGGAAAAGAAGGAGGCCTGATGGAGCAGAAATAATAGATTAAAGCTTTAACATTAGAAAATATAAATACTATGAAAGCTTTCATATTATTCAAGTTTTATATTATTTATGCAGTAAACTCTCTCTACGATCAATAACACACTCATATAAAATATTTTTGTCAAATCTGCTTTGGGGTTCTATTTGTGCTAGATGTACAAAGATAAAATATAGGAAATACTTAGTTTCTGTAGTAGTACCAATTGAAAGATGGATGTACTGTTCTGTCACATTTCTAATATTAAATTCTTTTTAATATTAAATTTATTAAATGAAAGCATTAACTCATCTTCATGTCTCCAAATTGCTTCTGTATATCTACTTATTAGCCACAGGATCACTCATACTGCCTTTTGGAAGTGCCTATGGAGATACTTTCCTACCTCCAGTGCTAGACACCAGCTCATCTCCAATAAACTTCTCAAATCCATTCCCTTTTCTGGGAACTAATGAAACTTCTATATATGTAAGTTCTAATAATTCTTATAATAGTTGGATATTAATTTACTCTTATAGGTAAACACCCACGGGATTCTTTCATTTGGTTCTTCTTATGTGGATTATACTCCAGAGCCATTCACCAGTTTGCAGAGAGCAGTCATTGCTGTGTATTGGGCTGATGGCGATATCACACATTCAGGAAATATATATTTCAGGATAACTCAACATGTTGATGATATTTCTCATATACAAAGTCTGCTGTCAACTTCATTCCAGCTGGCAAGCTTTGACCCTATTCTAATATTTGTAGTAACGTATTCAAATATTCCACAGACTTCCATTGGAAACCACTTAATAAATGTACATAATATATAAGAGTACTGCTCAGTAAGAATAACTAATTACTTCAATCAATTTAGTCCTGTGCTTCAGTACTAATCAATAAAAATGTTTAATCAGCTACAATTTCAGCATATTTATAGCTTCATTCATATTCTCCAAATTAAGGTTCTCAATTTTGATCCTTAGATAGCAGTAAATAAATAAGGAAAATAAAACTCCCTATGACCTACAGATCATTTGCATAATGTCTCTAGTTCACCACCTCTAGTATTTTTGACAAGTGTTCCCCTTTCAACTCCATGCTCAATATCTAAACATATTTAACCACACTGAAGAGGAGTCAGTTCTTTTTCTGGTGGCTCTCTAAAATACTGTTTTCTTTGTGTTGTTAGGGATTTTACAAAGTAAACCGAAGTACATGTAATTTGCCCAAATCTAGCTTGCATGTAGTTATAATTATATATTATATATTATATACATAATATATAAGCTATTAACTCTAATTATTCAACCATAGTAGTGTCTCTTTAACATGCATGCTTGCCAATCAATCATGCACATTCTAACTCAATAGAACTGCCTATAAATTAAGTTAACAGTCATCAAAATTATGAAGTTTAGACTCATCATAAAAACTAGAATAACACTTTTTCAATCAAAGAGATCAGAAGTAAATCAAGGTAAAATGTGAAAAAAGCTTAAGTTGGTACCGGGGAATCAAACTCAGTGCTCTAGTCACTGAGCTACGACAACCCACGACTTCCAAGACCTTCACATTATATATTTGTACTTGCTTGCTGCAGTCTCGCTGTCATAGCTCAGTGGCAAGAGCACTGGTGGCTAAAGCCAGGGGTTCTGGGTTCAATTCCCCAGCGACAAATACGATTTTTTCACAATTTACCTCGACCCCTTTGAGCGAGAAAGTGTCATTCAAAGTAAAAGTCATCAATAATTTGTTTTTTAATTTCATTTAGAACACTTTTCAAGCAGTGTTAGCTACAGATGGATTATTATCATTTGTCCTAATGTCTTATGAAGACATCCAATGGTATGAAAATGCTAACATCGGCTTCAATTCTGGAAACACATCCTTCTCTCTGCCTGGAGCATTCACACCCAATGCTACTCATATAGATGACTACAGTAATGTGGGAATACCAGGATTGTATGTTTACAGAGTGGACCAAAACACTGTCGTGGAACCTAACCAGACTGATAGAATGCAAGGCTCGAAATTGGGAAATGAAACACAAGGCTCTGGAATGGGAAATGAAGTACATGGTTCTGGAATTGAACTTACATTTAAGAATAAATCAGATTGTTCTGAAATTGAGAATGAAACTATTGACCCAGAAGCCAGTGGAGTAACAAGAGAAAATATCACTGGTATTACGATTGCTTTATTCAAACAGCTTCCTATACTTTTAGGGGACTACGTCACACTGACATGCTCACTGGTGTCTGACAATTCCTCTAACATAACATACATCTGGTCGTTAAATGGCAGTCTTCTCTCAGACACCTCACCAGTAATTGTAATAGCAGGAGTACAAAAACATAATCTGGGCCAATACGAATGCACCATCACACGTGGGTGCTATAAATATTCAACCAATATAAATTTATACACATCCGGTAAGAATGCAAATTCTCTATAGACACAGTAGTAGTAAGAAATATACTGACTGTTTTTAATTAACAGGGATAAATACTTGACCAATTCACCATTTAATTTCACTTTTTTACTATTAAAGTAGCACAATTTTAACATATAGTCTTCATACATACTACAGTGAAATATCAATTTAATTTAAGGCTAGTAGTAAAGAATGGAACTATTTGATATTGTAATTAATGGTCTTTTATAATTGTTCCATAGCATTGATTGAGAGAGGTCAGTACTCTATCAAGCTATTCCCAGGATGTCCTTCTCACAGTCAGGTCTCCACCTAACTATTTCTTATGTACTTTACTTGCATAAAAAATGCAATAAATTAATTAATTAGTCAAAAAGTAGAAAATGCAATCATAATTTTTCCGGTATGAATTGTCAATAATGAGTTACAAATTAACATATATAAAACATATATATAAATATATATATATTATACATACCCTTGTGTGTTAGTAATGAAAATGATGATGATGTATGCATTTATGAACAATTCATTAGCTGGGCTGAGTTGGTAAAGCGTCGTCATTATCTGAATGGTAAAGGATCAAGCTTTTCCCACTCTATGGGGAAAAATGCATCATTTCAAATGGGGTTTGGACCAAAGACCCTCAACTTTACTTATAGTAAAACTACCTGGAACAAGCAGCATAGTGATTCTTAGAGTGCCTTATTAACAATTGTAGAGATAGACAAAAGATAAGGGAATCATGAGTTGAAGAGGAAAGCCTGAGATGGCTCAGGAAGAGACGAAAGCGGGATAGGGAAACTATAGATAAAAATAACTTGTTCCCAATTTGTAGAAGTTAGTACATCAAGTGCCACAGTGTGGTATGGTATTTGCTAGTATATATAAATTTGGTATGTTGCTTTTTTTAAGTTACTCAACTGCCTACTTCCTGGGTGGATTTTTTAAATAGATTAATTGTTTTCCATAAACCATCCTGGCAGTCTTTGACTAGAACCTCATTAGTATGAAAAGAATCAGCATTAGCTGTAATTGTGTCTTTGTAACTGGAGAGGAAGTATTGTATAAGTTATATTGATTCAGAGGTTTCCAAACCTTAAAATCATAGAGGATCTGACTATCAATTCTTGCATTGTGTTTTTGAATGAGGCTAAATGTCACTCCCTCATTATACTTTATATAAAAACCAGCCCTTGCCCTCTTGGTTATAAGCACTTTTATAATTTAGGCATCTCTTCATCAAATTCTAGCAAGTATCTTCCACACAGATGAGTTCATTGAACAAATGTTCTTTCCTATTAATTCTGCTGGCTGTTGCTGCTCAAGGTATTTCTAATCTAATATTCTCATCTAACATTACAAACGGTATATTATTTAGATGGAATCAGCCTTCCTGGTGGCACTTACATCAGGTGGGGAAAAAAGACATGTCCCACTGAAGTTGGAACTGAACTTATATACAAAGGATTTACAGGAGCTAGCAGGTGGAATGAGAGTGGGTGAGGGACTAACTACTTATGCATGCCCGAGAGTCCAGAGTACAACTCTGATTTAAAGTACAGGGAAGGCATTGAAGGCTCCTCTACCATATATGGCGTGGAATACGAATTCCCGGTTCAAGGCACACAAGACGACAATGCCCCGTGTGCCCTGTGCTTGACACCGAACCAGCCCACTGTAATCATGATACCGGCAAGGTTCACTTGCCCTCAGGGCTGGTCGTCGAGTACTACGGCAACCTCATGTCCCAATCAAAGGCATGCTCTCGTACCATGTTTGTGTGCGTGGATCACAACATAGACAATTTTGCAGAATATAGGGGAAAGATGAATTTTGCTAACTTTTACAATGTTGAAGCAAGCCATGGCCCATACAACTACAATGACAACAAAGAACTCAACTGTGTCGTGTGCACCAAGTAATAGCTCAGAACTTTAATATGTATACATGCAAATGTACATATCTAGCTAGACATCTAGATCTATACTCGAATATATATGTGTTATTTTATTATTTCACCTACAACCAGTATGATAGACTTAAATTAAGACAACGAAATCTCGACAATGATCCATTTTGCAGAATAAGTGACTTTATGTTGCAAGTATGTGGCATAAAGATAGCACTCACAATCGAAATACATGTAGTACCATCTACAAGATTAGAATGCTTGGATAAGACAAGAAACACACAAAGTGGAGGATTCCTTCATTAACAAAAGTCAACTGCAAAAGCCTGCCTGCGAACCTAATAATCATATCTAAAACTGAACTGAGTGGTCTGCTGAACAGTAGCTACATAAAATAAATCAGTACATAGTAAAAAAAAAAAAAAAACACAGTATAGTGTGATTTAGTATAGAGACTACAATTAGTCCCTAATTAAACTAGCTTAATTGATGGGAAGTAAACATATCTGTTCTCACACTAAATCCTGAATTATATTAATGTGGAAGGCAGCAAAGGATAATCAAAACCTTTCAGAACTAGCTCGGTCTTAATCCTGGTCAAGTTTACCTGTTGTAATAAATACAACACATACACACATGGTGTGTATATATCCTAAGTTTAAGAATTTATCATGACTTCTTGACGTAAACAAGCAGTAAGTCTAAACAAAAGGGTAAACAAGACAAAATGAAATGCAGTCTACCAATTGGTGAAATTTCACAACTACAACAAACTATATACGAGAACAATAGTAAACTTTATCCATCAGTTTGTCAATCTATCTGCCATTATGAAATGAAAAGGCTATTAATAATTGTCATGAGGTGGCAGGTAGCCATTATAAGTACATGTGGAAACATAATTTGGACAACATATTTTAGCACTGTACCATCCAATTCTTATATTACACGATTCATGTTTTATGGCTCGATGGTGGCTAAGAATAAAAAGGAAGGGTGAATTCAAGTATTTGTAGAATGAAACAAGCATGGAATTTATGATTTTAAAAGAGAGAAAAAGTTGTTCTATTGATGCCTCTATACTAAGGTAGGAGGTGTATATATAATTAGGTAGTATTCTGAATAGTCAACGTTATAAAATTATTGTATTACAACATTTAAGAGAAGTTCTTGTAAATAATTGTTGAAGTGGTAGTGAACCAAAATTAGATTGAGTCAAGTTTATATAATTTGAACTTCCATTAAAATAATCAGTGGATATGTGTGTGCATGTGCATACTATGTAGTGTAAGTATTCCTCATCAAGTCGTTATTGCCATAAGTATTGCACAATTTAAATACACGCTGTCAAGTTGGTGAGCTACCTGCAGTCTCAGCATTATTATTTAGTTTGTACTACCAGTCACTACGAAGATCCTTATAATTCACTCTTAAATAAACTTTGATTGTTACCGCATGTTAAATCTCGTAAACATGGCCATATTTGAGGGATGGGGGTGAGGGAAGTTTGTTCAATTGTTTAATAAAGTGTACTAATCAAAAATAGCTTATTGCAACAGTACTACAGTGTAAAAATATAATTTCCCAAATATAATTTTTTTCATGCTATAAAAATGGCTTAACAAATGCCCTACAAGTTGTGCATTCCTCCATTAAAGAATGGGTCCTTCAAAACTTATTGCACTCCTTGTGTTGAGCTTTCTGGTCTACATTCAAGGTAAGTGCTATCACTGCTTTAGCCTGAAAACTAGATCTATGTTCTATATCTAGATGTGAATGGACAGAACCTAAAGATCAGTGAAAAAAATACATCTAAAGTATTTGTACAACTTTTGAGAGGAAGAGACGGAAGAGATGGACTACCTGGACCTGCTGGATCTGTTGGACCTCCTGGACCTGCTGGTCCTCCAGGACCAGCTGATGGATCACCTGGATCTCAAGGGCCTTCCGGTCCAGCAGGGCCTTCTGGTCCAGCAGGACCTCCTGGACCTCCTGGACCAATGGGATCCCGAGGGAGAGAGGGACCTAAAGGTAAAGAAGGTCCTCCAGGTCCACAGGGTGGAGGACTGACCTACATCAGGTGGGGCGCAACAGTTCTTGTCCTAGTAATGTCTCAGGAACAGAAATGGTCTATTCTGGCATTTAAGGTGGATCCCATTACACACATGCTGGAGGGGGATCCAATTATCTGTGTATGCCTAAAGACCCTCAATACAAATCAAGTCTTTCGTACCGATCATCAGTAGATCATCATAGTGAAATACATGGAGTGGAGTACCAATATCCCGTTCAGGGAACTTCCCACCATAATGCTCCTTGTGCAGTGTGCCATGTCTCTACCAGATCTGCATTGCTCTTCATACCAGCTAAATACAGCTGTCCAGATTACTGGATGATGGAATACTATGGATATCTCATGTCTGAGCAACAAAGTCATAAACGTACACAATTTGTGTGCGTGGATCACGGCATAGAGGGAGTAGCTGGTAGCCATGCTGACACTGACGGTGCACTCCTCTATCATGCAGAAGCTACCTGTAATGGTCTTCCATGTCCTCCAAAGAACTCAATTGTGTTGTCTGTATAAAATAACCTATTATATGGACATATTTGTGAGATACTGATAATCACCTTCATTATATTGTGTTTTTGTTTATATGCATAAGAACTTATAGTATGAAAATGACAATGACTTTTAGTATGTATTGACTGAGACTTCAGCTATGCTGCTCCTACTAAATTGATACTGACAGTTGCATTGCTCAAGTCTATGCAAGAGTAGGTTACACAGAGAATATAATTAAATTGAAATTAAGAAACATAATAATAAAGTTTTACAGCCAATTGATAGACATATGATGTATCACAGGTTGGAAATAATAAGCTTGGAGTACAATGTGTATACACAAAGCTACCTTGCAAGAGTTGCATCACATGAAATGATCAACTGTATCTGATAAAACATACAGGATCAAGTCATATAGATTCCTAGTCTGTCATAAATATACTAGCCAAGGTGGCCATAACGAAGTCTGGGTTGATAATCGGTGAAGTTCACCATTAGAAATTTCCAGGAACTAGTTGGCAGCGAGCGTAGCGAGTGAGACACTTACAGGGATAACACAATTGAAAATCGGGGATGTTTGTTTGTTGGCGAGCGAGCGAAGCGAGCGAGACAGTATTAGGGGTGGATAATGCAAAATCGGGTATATTGTATGTATGGATGGTACGTATGCTCTTTAAACGCTCGCGCGGGGAACTTTTTTCTCCTAAAACACGGCTATTTATGCTTGACTCCAGTTTATTCTGAAACTACAGCATTAAGCAAACCTTACTTTATACTTAAGCTCCAAAGTATGAGAAAATTCCTGCTAATACGCTTGTTTTCAAGACACACAAAGTTGATTCGACAGGTTACTATGGCATTGAAGACCCTTTTCCAGACTTAATTTCAAAACTTCGCCGTTTTATGGGGGGATACGGAGTGCCGGTTGTTGGTTGTCAAGAGCCGTTGGTAGTCAGAATGCCGTAGTATTAATGCTAAGGGAGCTACTACTTCTCGAGGGAAGCTGAGATAAGTACGCAATTCCATATTTGTTAGCTAAATATGCAAAATTAACTCTGGCCTTTTTTTTTGTAGCTAAGAGCTTGTCAACAGTGACTGGTAAATTCAAATAGTCAGATTGGCTCAAATTTGGTACTACAAAAGTTACCACTGCTCAAGAAAATGAGGTAAGAAAGTAATTTTGTATTTGTGTGCTAAAATTGATTGTCTTTTGTTTTTGTAGGAGGTGAGAGCTTGTTGTCAAGAATTCAAGGTAATTCAGATGGTAAAAGTAACTTCAATTTGATACTACAGAAGTTATCAATACTCAAGAATGATGTAAGTAGTAATTCCATATTTATTGGCTAAAATTACAAATAATAACACTGGTTTTTTTTTTATCGTAGCTGAGAGCTTGTTCAAGAGTTACTGGTGATTGAGATTATCAGAATGGTTGATGTTTGATACTACAAAAGTTACCATTAGTCAGGTAAGAGAGTGATTTTGTATTTGTTTGCTAAAATCAAATGTCTTAACTGCTATTATAGTGTTTGCATGAAGTAAGCTAAAACATAGTAACATTTTATGTTACCTAACTATCAGGCTCGCTCGCCATTTGTGCTCAAGCACACCACTAGTATGTATGTTTGGACGTACGTATGTCATTTTGTACTTTGATCCTCGCGTTTTTGTGTTAGTTATTGGTCGACCCCGTCCCAAATTGCACTAAACAGAATCCTCTGGTTTATCGATCAGTACCCGTATCACCCTAGAAATTGAATTGTTTACCGTTTTGAATTCTTTTGCGGGTGCAGTTAAAACTTGAAAACTTAAGGGACTTCCATTTCTATTCGAGTTAGTGGCGGTGGTAAGTCAATGCGCTCTTTGTCATGGTTATAAGCCGTGCGCAACAGTATTTACTTGAAAATACATTGTCCACTAGACTACCGCGAAGGTAAGTCTGTGTAGGTGTATGTCCAGTTGTGTCAAAGCATTGTGTGTTACAACCACTACTTAGCTAAAGAATATCACAAAGAAAACTTTTAAATAACGTGTATTGTTTTGTTGTTGTTTTTTTCCTTCAATTCAAGCAGTTGCAGAGAGTTGTTACTATGGCACTGAAATCCCTTTACCCTGTATGCGAAATTAAAAACTGGACCTTATTTTCAGTAGCTTCAGTGTTAGAAGTCAAAATCATTCATATAAAAATAGTATAGTCTTTAGGCTCGCTCACCATTTGTGCTCAAGCGCATTACTAGTTATAATGTGCAAAAAAGCATTTGGTAGACATACTGGCTCCCTGACGTAATGGCTTCCCTCTTTATGCATCATCTAAATAAAAAAGCAAGCGAGCGGAGCAAGTGAGACACTCTCAGGGGTAACATAATTGAAAATAATGGTATATTTGTTTGTTCATATATGTGTGGACGTACGTATGCCATTTTTTACTTTGACCCTTGCGTATTTTTGTGTTGGCTTAGTGTAATACATGTATCTGGAAAGTACTCCAGATTACTTGTCATTGTGCCAATAGAACTACTGACTGGACTATTCAAGACGTTATCCTTCCATCACCTGTATGTTCTACACACATACAGTTTCTTCATCTGCTGAATTTGTTTTGAGAATGTTTTACTGTGCATTCTTGACAACAGAATCTGCAGTCTGAAAATAATATGTTCGTTTTTTTTTTTAGGACTCTTATTAAACCTTTCGTTCCGGATCCCGCTTTAAAGCGGGGTGAGACCAGTTGGTTTCTCCGAATTTTTAAAAATAGTTACTTTATAGCTAGAATGTTCAGATTGCATACACAGGTGCCCAATGCATTGGAGAAGCATCTAAAATAGCTTTCAGCCAGGACTGCTTCGACAGTACCTCACAGCAGTTGCTTTTATTTCTTCCTCGGCAAAAAAACAACAACATCGGTTCTCCGTCGAATTTTAAAAAAAGTTACCTTCTTCACAGCAGCTTCATTTATGAATCCAGTCATCTCCAGAGCTTTGTAGAAGCAGCAAAAAATTGCTTGAGCTCAGTAGCCTTCCATAACACATTGAAACAACCGCTTCTTTGCCGACCAAGACTTTGCGGTTTGACTTACTGTCTTCTCCATTTTTTATAAAATCGCCAGTTCAACTACGGACCTCCCTATTACGTACAGTCTTAGGTAATGCTTATTACATCATAGGAAAAAAGTGAGCGTGTCGTGTGACCCGGTAACTATGCAAAAAAAAATTTTTTTCAAAGTCATTTTTTTGAAGATGGCGTCTAGAAGTTACAATGCGGTGCAAGTTTTAGACTTGCTTGATGCTGACTCTAGCGACTCAGGATCAAGGGGAGAAGAGGGAGACGACATCTAGGGCTATAGGAGGCCCTGTATCAGGGTTGGTGGACCAGACCCCGTCAACTCTGATACTGAAAATGGGAGTCAAGAAGATGATCGAGGTAAGCTTGTCTTTCTCTTGTCTTTCTCTTGAAAAATAGCAAGCTTCTGTTGTGGAAAGGACTCATTTATAGCTATATTGAGATAGAGTAAGCTGTTTAGCTATAATATATTATATTATTGAGTTTTGAGATTTGAAAGTGGCTTGTGGTTTTTTGAACAATTTCAAATTTTCAAAAAAATTTAAATTTTTTTTTACCACATATACTACTAGGACCAAATGTGAATGCAGTCACCGACCCCGATTACGCAGATGAGGGGACAGGAGCAGAGTCTTCCAGTGATGAAGGAGAGGATACCAGACCTGAGTCTTCCAATGATGAAACACGAATAGGCAGCAGGTTCCAGTGATGAAGAAGAGGAAGTGGCTCCTCCTGCTCCGAGTTCTGGACGTCCTCGCAGTCGGAGAAGGCGGGAATTGAAGAACAAGAGTCGGGTGGATGAGGTAGGGGGAGAGTGGAAGAAAGATGACAACACACCCATTGATATTCCATAATCTTTTGTGTAAAGGACCACAGACTTTGATATTTGTGGCTGCTCCCCCCCCCCTCCCCCTCCCTGAACATCCCAAAAGTTGTAATATGTATTGTTATTGTCGTTGTCGTTGTCTGTGTTTTTGTGGTGTTGTAGTGGAGCTTCACACTCGATGTATATGTGTGTGCGTGGAGTTGAAATGTTATTCTGGCGCTTCCAGATCTAACCGGGGAGGGAACGAACTCGGGGGGGAGGTGGGGTCTTTTCTAATCGGGGCTACTATGCCCATGTAAGTTGAATTTCATGTATGTGTGTGTGTGTACACCAGTCAATTTATATTATACATTTATTTTTATGATCTGTATTCACCTGTATCTTCTTTTTTCTAGTGTGTGTGTGTGTATGTGTGTGTGTGCATTTGTGGAATGAGAGAGAGCATCCGTGGACAAACAGTATGTGGCACTTCCGTATACAACCTGGGAGGGAACTCTGGATCTTTTTGGATCGTGACTACTATGCCCATGTAAGTTGAATTTCATGTGTGTGTGTGTGTGTGTGTACACCAGTCAATTTATGTATAATAAAATATACATTTATTTTTATGATCTGTATTCACCTGTAGCTTCTTTTTTCTTGTGTGTGTGTGTGTGTGTGTGTATGTGTGTGCGTGCATTTGTGGAAGGAGAGAGAGAGCAACCATGAACAAACAGTATGTGGCGTTTCCGGATCCAACCTGAGAGAGAACGAACTCGGTGGTCTTTTTCGGTCTGTGACATCATCCACGCCGGGTAAGTTGAATTTCATTTTTTCAACTTACTGATATTTGGGTGTCCAGCTAGGGCTGGGGGGGGAGGGTTATGGTACAAGAATGTCAGTGAAAAGTAATGACGGGGGAGGGGGGGGGTTATGGTACAAGAATGTCAGTGAAAAGTAATGACGGTGGTAGGGTGGGTTATGGTACAAGAATGTCAGTGAAAAGTAATGACGAGGGAGGGGGGGGGCTCAATTCAGCGAGGCCAGCGGTTATGTTACAAATGTCATTATTGTCTTGTGTTTTTTTGGTATTGTATGGAGGTTCCGGATCCTATGGGAGGGATCGTTCAGTCTGTGACACCATCCATGCCGGGTAAGTTGAATTCCACGTGTGTGCTTGTACTGCTTTTCATTTTCAAAGTACACTTTCTCAATACATGTTTCTCTCATGTACAGTGTGGAGTATACATAGCAGGTGTTCATACAGTGGGAGGCTAGCGCTGGGTTCCCTCCTAGAATTTGGGAGTTGAATAGAAATGAACATTTAGGAAGCATTTATTTTTAGTCTGATATTGTATCCCATTATGTTCCTATCATAACTGAGCCTTTAGTGCATAGGACCGAACACTGATCATCAGTGTGAAGTATAGACTCGTATGCAAAGATGTGCATCAAAGTAGTGTAGGTTCCAAAAAATGGGTGTGGCGAAGTACACTCGGAGCCCCACCCCAAACAAAAATCCTGTATGAAACCGCATACAATAAATCATAAAGTTGCAATTATATAGGATCATGAATAATTTGTTGTTTGTATTACAAATATCTTTGTTGTTTGTGTTTTTGTGTATATGAAATTGAGTACTACGGCTACCTCATGTCCCAATCAAAGCCATACTCTTGTACCATGTTCATGTGAGTGGATCACAACATAGATAATTTTGCAGAATATAGGGGAGAGATGGCTTTGGCTAAGTACCATCTACAAGATTAGAAGGCTTGGATAAGACATGAAACACACAAAGTGGAGGATTCCTTCATGAACAATTAAAGTCAACTGCAAAAGCCTGCCTGTGAACCTAAATCATATCTAAAACTGAACTGAGTGGTCTGCTGAACAGTACATAAAATAAATCAGTACATAGTAAAAAACAACAACAACACAGTATAGCGTGATTTAGTATAGAGACTACAATTAGTCCCTAATTAAATTAGCTTTAATTGATGGGAAGTAAACATATCTGTTCTCACACTAAATCCTCAATTATATTAATGTGGAAGGCAGCAAAGGATAACCAAAACCTTTCTGAACTAGCTCGGTCTTAAAACGCTGCCACCAGAGTTCCAGTCAATTGCTCATATGCCAGGAGGGTGGTCTAATTCCCGCCGCGCAGTCCAATTTCTTAGATTAGAGTTTTACGTCTAACGAAAATGATATGAGTAACGAGAGCAACACTTGTTAAGTTGACCTGCTGTAATAAATATAACATACACACATGGTGTGTTTATATCCTAAGTTTAGGAATTTATCATGACTTCTTGATATAAACAAGTAGTAGTCTAAACAAAACGGTAAACAAGACAAAATGAAATGCAGTCTACCAATTGCTGAAATTTCACAACTACAACAAACTATATACGAGAACAATAGTAAACTTTATCAATCCATTTGTCAATCTCTTTCTTTACCATTATTATATAAACAGGCTATTAATAATTGTCATGAGGAGGCAGATAGCCATTATAAGTAGGACACTTAATTTGGACCACATTTTTAGCACTGTACCATACAATTCTTATATTACACGATTCAAGTTTTATAGCTCGATGGTGGCTAAGAATAAAAAGGAAGACAAGTTAAGGGTGAATTCAAGTATTTGTAGAATGAAACAAACATGGAATTTGTGATTTCAAAAGAGAGAAAGTTTTACTATTGATGCTCTATACTGCGGTAGGAGGTATATAAATAATTAGGTAGTATTCTGAATAGTCAACGTTATAAAATTATTGTATTACAACTATCTAAGAGAAGTTCTTGTAAATTATTGTTGAAATGGTAGTGAACCAAATTTATATTGAGTCAAGTTTATATAATTTGAACTTCCATTAAAATAATCAGTGGATATGTGTGTGCATGTGCATACTATGTAGTGTAAGTATTCCTCATCAAGTCGTTATTGCCATAAGTATTGCGCTATACACGATGTCAATTTGGTGAGCTACCTGCAGTCTCAGCATTATTATTTAGTTTGTACTACCAGTCACTACGAAGATCCTTATAATTCACTCTTAAATAAACTTTGATTGTTACCGCATGTTAAATCTCGTAAACAGGCCATATTTGAGGGATGGGGTGAGGGAAGTTTGTTCAAGTGTTTAATAAAGTGTACTAATCAAAAACAGCTTAATGCAACAGTACTACAGTGTAAAAAATAATTTCCCAAACATAATTTTTTTCATGCTATAAAAATGGCTTAACAAATGCCCTACAAGGTGTGCATTCCTCCATTAAAGAATGGGTCCTTCAAAACTTATTGCAGTCCTTGTGTTGAGCTTTCTGGTCTACATTCAAGGTAAGTGCTATCACCGCTTTAGCCTGATGACTAGATCTATGTTCTATATCTAGATGTGAATGGACAGAACCTAAAGATCAGTGAAAAAAATACATCTAAAGTATTTGTACAACTTTTGAGAGGAAGAGACGGAAGAGATGGACTATCTGGACCTGCTGGACCTGTTGGACCTCCTGGTCCTCCTGGTCCTCCAGGACCAGCTGATGGACCACCTGGACCTCAAGGGCCTTCCGGCCCAGCAGGGCCTTCTGGTCCAGCAGGACCTCCTGGACCTCCTGGACAAATGGGACCCCAAGGGAGAGAGGGACCTAAAGGTAAAGAAGGTCCTCCAGGTCCACAGGGTGGAGGACTGACCTACATCAGGTGGGGCAACAGTTCTTGTCCTAGTAATGTCTCAGGAACAGAAATGGTCTATTCTGGCATTGCTGCTGGATCCCATCACGGCCATGGTGGAGGAGGATCCAATTATCTCTGTATGCCCAAAGACCCTCAATACAATTCAAATCTTTCCTACCGATTATCAATAGATCATCATAGTATTATATATGGAGTGGAGTACGAATATCCACTTCAGGGAAATCACAATCACAATGCTCCTTGTGCTGTGTGCCACGTCTCTACCAGATCTGCACTGCTCCTCATACCGGCCAAATCCAGCTGTCCTATCAAGTGGACAATGGAATACTATGGTTACCTTATGTCTGAGCGTCACAATCATAAACGTACACATTTTGTGTGCGTGGATCACAGCATGGAGGGATTAGCTGGTAGCCATGCCAACGCTAACGATGCATTCTTCTATCATGCAGAAGCCACCTGCAATGGTCTTCCATGTCCTCCTTACAACACTAACAAAGAACTCAATTGTGTTGTCTGTACAAAATAACCTATTATAGGGACATACCCGTGTGAAACTGATAATCACCATCAATCATTATAATGTTTTTGTCCATATGCATAAGAACTTATAGTATGAAAATGACCTTCATTATGTACTGATTGAAACTTGAGCTATGCTGCTCTTACTAACTTGATACTGACAGTAGCATTGCTCAAGTCTATGCAAGAGTAGGTTACACCAAGAGTGTATTAAATTAAAATTAAGAAACATAATAATAAAGTTTCACAGCCACTTGATAAACATATGATGTATCACTGGTAGGAAATGATAAGCTTGGAGTACAATGTGTATACACAAAGCTACCTTGCAAGAGTTGCATTACATAAAACGATCAACTGTATCTGATAAAACATACAGGATCAGGTATTATAGATTCCTAGAGTGTCATAAATATACCAGCCATAATTGCCATAATGAAGTCTGAGTTGATGATGGGTGAAGTTCACCATTAGAAATTTCCATACACTAGTTGTAATGTGCAAAAAAGCATTTGGTAGACACACTGGCTCCCTGACCTAATGGCTTCCCTCATTATGCATCATCTACGTAAAAAGCAAGCGAGCGAAGCAAGTGAGACACTCTCAGGGGTAACATAATTGAAAATAGGGTATATTTGTTTGTTCATATGTGTGGACCTTTGACCCTCGCGTATTTTTGTGTTCGCTCAGTGTTCAACCCCATCCCAAACTGTACTAAACAGAATCCTCTGGTTAAGCGATGATTACCCGTATCATCCTAGAAATTGAATTGTGTACCGCTTTGAATTCTTTGCAGGTGAAGTTAGAACTCAAAAGCTTTACCAGAGTTCCATTTCTATCGAGTTAGTAGTTAATACGCTATTTGTCATAGTTATAAGCCCTATGCAACACTATTTATTTGAACATGTATTGTCCACTAGACTAACTACGAAGGTAAGTCTTGTTTAGGTATGTCAGTTGTGTGAAAGTATTGTGTTACAACTACTACTAAGAATATCACAAAGAAAACATTTAAATAATGTGATTTGTTTTTTTTTTTGTTGTTGCTGTTTTTATTCAAACAGCAAAGTACTGATTTAATTGGAGTTCTCTGCCACTTCCTGAGGAAACAAGTTGCTCCTTATAAGCATTCCCTTATAAGTACTAAATAAACTGTTTGCCTAACGGCTACTACGGCAGTAAGTATGTCTTAATAGGTTAGGTTCAAACCTGTGCGGTCCTGTTTTTGTTTTTGTTTTGCTTTTAAATCAAACAGTCAGTTGCGGCGAGTGGTTACTATGGCATTGAAACCCCTTTACCATATGTACGTAATTTCAAAACTTGATCATTTTTAGTCGCTGGAGTGTTTGAAGTTAAAAATAATCACAATACTGTAATCTTAAGTAACCTAACTAGGGAGGCTCACTAGCCATTAGTGCTCAAGCACACCACTAGTTATGAAAGATTTGTTACAGATTTGCATTTCCAAGTGGTCCCAGAATATTCAGCTTGGTTGCCAAGTGGCAACTTTGGACAACTCTGGGAAATTGCAAAAATCTAAAATGGCCACCACGAATATTGCAAAGTGAGTACTGGAAGTGAAACAATAGCTTCTTCACAATATGCATATACTGTGTTTTTCAGCTAGTCATATAAAACGAGCACTATCAGGGCTATTTGTCTTCATAAGCAAAACAATGTATTCAGGAAAACTAATGGAAATGAAACAATAGCTTCTTCACATTATGCATATATTGGGTTTTTCAGCTAGTCATATAAAACGAGCACTATCAGGGCTATTTGTCTTCATAAGCAAAAAATGTATTTAGGAAAACTGATGAAAATACAATTGTGATTTGACAATTAATACCACCAAACTTTAAATGCCCCCTTTCATTTATAGTCTTTTTAATTAAAGCATCTTTGGCATATAAACAATTAGCCAGAAAATAATGTCTGTTTTTTTTGTTTTGTTTTTTGTTTTTTAATTAAAACCATTTTAGTAAGGGGTACAGCTTTTCTTATATATGAAAGTGTGCTGAACAGCTGTAAAATTATCTTGAAGTGCTAATGAGCAGCTAGTCTGTATAATTTTACACTCAACATAATGACATTAACAACATCTACTAGGCAGCAAGAAATAGTATGCCTACTCAATTATGATCAATACGATTAGCAATTTCTTATGTTTGATACGTTAATTGGCGAGCGAGCGTAGTGAGCGAGACACTTACAGGGGTAAAAATGAAAAAATCGGGGATGTTTGTTTATTTGTATATATGTATGGACGTACGTAAGGCATTTTTGTACTTTGACCCTCGCGTTTTTGTGTTAGTTCGGTTGTCGACCCCGTCCCAAACTTCACTAAACAGAATCCTCTGTTTATCGATCAGTACCAGTATCACCCTAGAAATTGAATTGTTTACCTTTTTGAATTATTTTGCGGGTGCAGTTCAAACTTGAAAACTTAAGGGACTTCCATTTCTATTTGAGTTAGTGGCGGTGGTAAGTCAATGCGCTCTTTGTCATGGTTATAAGCCGTGCGCAACAGTATTTACTTGAAAATACATTGTCCACTAGACTACCGCGAAGGTAAGTCTGTGTAGGTGCATGTCCAGTTGTGTCAAATCATTGTGTGTTACAACCACTACTTAGCTAAAGAATATCACAAAGAAAACTCGGGTATGCGAAAATTTAAAAACTGGACCTTATCTTCAGTAGCTTCAGTGTTAGAAGTCAAAATCATTCATATAAAAAATAGTATAGTCTATAGGCTCGCTCGCCATTTGTGCTCAAGCACATCACTAGTATTTACTTTCTATTGGTTGTTCAATGACAATTTAGTAAGTAAGCTTCCCAAATATATTAAATACTGTACTGGTATGATTCTGAAGATGTCTGATGGTAAAGAAATGATGTTTATATTGTTCTAAAATGATGTTTATATTGTTTTCTATGCCATGTGCTTACAGACCAACTCCTACCAAGTAATCTTTGTCAGTGACAGTCAGCTTTCATTTGTATTCTTCTCCTATGGAGACATACAGTGGAGTGATATGAATACCTTTGCTGGCTTTAACTTGCAAGGTAGACACTTCTCACTTCCAGGATATCAGACTCCTGCTGTACTTGACCTCCATCTAGATCTCAATCTGGTGAGTGTAATTATTTTACAACTCATTTTAGGGAGGGGAAGTGGGGACGGAGAGTAGAGAGATTAGGGTTTTTGTGTATGACATGGATTCTATGGTAAATACTTTCATAATACAAATTTATTTACAGCTGAAAGATTATTTTCTCATGTGTTAATTAAGCAATTCTGAATTTAATTTTAATTTGGTGACAGACAATGTATTTTTACTTCGTGAGAATCTAATTAAATGTGTATAATAAGTACAGACTACAATATTTCATAAATTAGCAAAATAAAACTTGCATGTAACTATATTTGCTCTGATACTAGCAAAAAGTAAATGGGTACATCAAACCGCTAGTGTTTATCATTTTGCAGGAATTTCAATTGAATTATCCAAACCAGTTCCAGCTTTACCAAATGACACCATTACTCTGACGTGCATAGTGAAGAACAGTCAAAGCCATACATATAGATGGTCTCTCAATGATGTTTCTCTGAGTGAAACCACACTTACTCTGATGATATCTGATGTTGGACCACAAGACCTTAGTCTATACAAATGTATTGCCTCTCATTATTGTAATAGTAAAGTAGCCACACTACAATTGACATTGACATCAAGTAAGTTAGTGTATAAACAATTCAAAGTTATATTCACTGCATCAGCACTATTGTTGTTGTTACGTTATTATTATAATTATTATTATTGTTATTGTTATTACTATTTTTATTATTGTTATTCGGTTATTCTTGGCTGAAATAATTATAATAATAGCAAATTATCTCATTCTAACATAATATTGGTTGTTAGAACAAGAAAATTTGCTATAATTATTTTTATATTATTATTTTCCTATCAGCAACCTAAAGCTATCCTATCACTTCCCAACTAGCCTCGAAAGTATTCAAGGAAGTTATAATGAAGGTTAATTAGATACTAGCTAATAAGATATGGTACAGATAAAAAGAAAGACAGAGACCAACTAAAACTGGGTGGAGTGACTACGGTGATTTTATAGCCATCCACCCACATAGTGAAACATAAAAAGAAAGAGCTGTGTGCGCATGCTTAAAGTGATACCACGTGTGTTTAAAGTTAGTTCTGAATATTTAGTTTTAAAACTGTGAAATCAGTGTGGTAGCTGATGATGTAGCAGCTGACCACAAACAGTCACACACACCTAGCTCCTCCCCCTGGTATCCCTGCAACAGTAGTTCTGTGGGTGGTCCCACAGTTATTTTGGTAACTGTAGATAACAAATATGTAATTCAATACTCACCTCAGCTTCTCCCGAGTAGTGGTAGCTTCTTTAGAAGCCATTCTGACTGCCAGTTGTTCTTGACAACCAACATGCAGCACTTATCAGCTCCAAAAAATGGCGAGTTTTTAATTTTTGTCTGGTAAAGGGTATGCAATGCCATAGTAACCAGTCGCAGCACCTTTTTGTGACTTGAAAAACAAGTGCTTCGCAAGAATTATCTCACAATTTTGAGCCTAATCTAAGAGTAAGACTTTCTTAATGCTGTAATTACTGAAGAAATTGAGGCCGATCCTGAAAAGCCGAGTTTTTAGGAGAAAAAAAGGCACCCATGCGTGTGTTTAAGGGGTGTGCATACCATCCAACAATATATATATATATGTATATTATACTAGTGGTGTGCTGGAGCATAAATATCGAGCGAGCCTGCCTAGAGGTTACAAAAAACTACAGTATTGTTACATAATATTATTTTAGCTTAATTCATGCAAACAGTATATACAGTTGACCCTTTATTTTAGCAAACAAATACAGAATTACTCTCCTACCTCAATTTCCGGAGTAGTGATAACTTCTGTAGTATCAAATTTTAGCCCTTCTGACTGCTTCAATTACCAGTAACTCTTGAACAAGCTCTTACAAATAAAATGGCCAGTGTTATTTTTGTAATCTTATCTAACAAATATTGAATTACATACTTACCTCAGCTCCTCCAAGTAGTGGTAGCTTCCTTAGTATTGATATTAAGCTAAGCATTCTGACTACGAGTGGTTCTTGACAACCAGTGGCTCTTGACAACCAACAAGCGGAACTTAAGCAGCCAAAAACGATGGAGTTTTGAAATTACATCTGATAAAGGGATTTTAATGCCATAGTGACCAGTCGCAGCAAATTTTTGGAAGTTGAAAAACAAGCATTTTGCAGGAATTATCTCACAATTTGAAGCCTAAGGTTAAAGTAAGACTTGGGTAATGCTGTAGTATCAGAAGAAACTGGGGTCAAGCCTAATAAGCCGTGTTTTGGGGAGAGAAAAGGCACCTGCACGCACGTTTAAGGGGCATAGGTACCATTTATACATACATATAACATATCCAATTTTGCATTATCTACCACTAGCTAATAGTATCTTTCTCACTCAATAATAACATACCCAATTTTGCATCTACCTCAAATACTAGAAATAACCCTGCCACACAGTAGCGCCTGATATTTTAACTTTGCAAATTAGGCATGAAGTCACATATGGTATTTTTACCAATGTTTTCCCTCTCATGCTCTCTTTCTTCCTGAACCATCCACAGTTTTTCTTATTCCTCTTTTTTCAACTCATGGATTCCCTTCTCCTCCTTGTCTACCTCTGCTCCTTAGTGTCTCTGTCCTTTGTGAAGTAGTTACATCATCAGCCTTTTCTCGCCTGCTTCTATTTTTCTTGACCCTAGTGTTTTCCTGCTTCTCTGCCTTTCTTGTACCCCTGATTTGTGGTGGACTATTACGGCAGCCAAAATCAGTGAAAAGCATCAAATTCACCAACAAAAACTGAATTCAGCATAGCATTGCAGGGATGGATTTGGGGGTGGGGGGGGGGGGGGCTCAACTAGTGTCCTATGACTCCCCCCTTTTTATTAGCTACATTATTTCTTACTTTCAAGTGGGAGAAGAGTGAAGAGTGTAAGTGCAATAACTTTGTCATTGTTCTTTCTACCCATTGTTATTCCTCATTGTTTTTTCCTCTTCGTCGTTATTCTCCTGGTTGTTTTCTTTGTCTTTGTTTTTCCTCATCGTTGATATTCGTCGTCATTGTTATTGTTATTCCCCATCTTTGTTTTTCCTCGTTGTTGTTTTTTACTGTCGTTTTTTTTCTCGTCGATGCTCAGTTGTTTATTCACTTTGTTATTTCCCCCCCATTGTTGAGTTTCCTCGTAGTGCTTCTGATGTCCTCCAGTAATTGTATTCTATTGAACAGCCTCATAGTACTGTGTGGAGTCATGAATTTTATAATTGAAACCTTTTCTTTAGCCCTTCATCAATTTCTTTTATAGATGTTGTTGCTTATTTTATAATTTTTTATCTTCATGATTGTTATAACTATACCTTTATCATTAGAATGTAAGCTAGCTAACTAGAATATCTTAGCCACCAAATAACTTGTTATTCACTAATGGTGAATCTGCTGAAGGCAAGCTTTTTCTGCAATATTTTGCTGCGCTTTACTCTATGCAACCATAATATAGCACATGCAGTTTGGAATGGTTTCCCTGAATTGACTGATGTGCTGCTTGCATGTAAATGTCATAGACCAAAATGCAATGCAGTGATTTTGGGGCAC
>WLWD01005084.1_pt1 | contig 25814 bp, 17 predicted proteins | sample 6712731 | NCBI WGS metagenome assembly WLWD01 (sample SAMN12718690, study PRJNA576275) | sponge metagenome | isolation source: marine sponge | host: Mycale hentscheli | place: New Zealand: South Island, Marlborough, Capsize Point | collected 2014-11-01 | reverse complement strand
GGTAAATTAAAATATTTTACTACAGAATAGCAGCTACATGCTAATGTACTTGCAAGTACTCAAATTCGCTCTTCAAGAGGTAAATTTTAGAATATTTGAAAGTGTATTGCATTGACACAAAACTTTTCTTTTCCAGTATAATTGGTTCGTTAGAAATGTAAGAGCTACTACCTCAAGAAAATATGATTGTACTTTGATTATTTTTTTTCCAGAATATTCCCTTGAATTTTTCTGATTTATTTTGAATAAAACCAACTTGTATCTTGTGGGTTGATGTGTGGGCAGGGGCCAAGTGCTCTGGTCAGGGATAATTGTTGTTAGGTTTTAATCCTAATTGGTCTCTTTATATTACAACCTTTCTTGTTGCATTGCAAACTGCTCAAGTTTTGTTGCTGTTCTTCATTGAACTCTGTATACTTATAAATTTGTATCAGACCTTGATGCAACAAAAAAAAAAAAAAAAAAAAAAAAAAACAGGCTAAATTAGTTCAATCTAGCCAAAAATAGTAAGTGAATGACAATTTAAACTTTGGTGGTTTTATGGTCTTCCAGGTTGGTCAGGTATAAGTGCTGTGTGGTCAGGGTCAGGATAAGTGCTGGGTTGCCAGAGTTAGGGATTAGTGTTCAGGTAAAAAATAATTTATTTCTTGGCTATAAAAAAATATATTGCTCTCAAATTTAAAAAGTGTTGAAAATATTGGATTTACTAATTTTTTTAAAATTATAGGGGACAAAAACTTCACTTGATGTGTTACTGTCACTTTCCTAGACCCTCATGTTTCTGTTGGAGCTTCAGTCGTATCAAAGTCCTGCTTACTTCTCACATCCTCCCCATAATGTGCTGTTGTCACTAACTCCTGAGGGGGGGAAAAAACAAAAAAAACAACTTTTTCTTATTCTAAACCAATCATCAGCACAATAATAATGTATATAGCTAGCTACAAAATATGTCTCTTGTAAAAATTTCATTTGCACAAATAAATCAAGTGTCAGTCAGCCAACATATAGGAAAATGCATACAATAATATACTAACAACAATAACCAGCAAATGAAGAAAAAAAGTAGTGATATACCTCAGCTCAAATGGCAAACAAACTGGCCTAGCTGAAATAGCAGACAATGCCATAGAAGATGGCTGTAACGCAGTGACCTGGTAAAAACTGTGTGGGGAAATCACATCCCCTAGTTTTAAGAGTATACTTGCACATCTCGGAATTTGAATATATTATTTTAAAAAACACAGCTAGAATGAGCTGTTCAGTAGCTGTAAAACACACAACACATTTTAAACACACACACATATTCACTGGATATGGGGCAATGAATTTTCAAGTATGAACAATACTGTTGCATAGAGTTTACGACTATGAAAGACAGCGCATAACCCCAGATAACTTATCACTGGCACCAATAGAAAATGAGCGCCGATATGGGTCGTAAAACCTAATTGTGAATGTGTTTCTCTCCTTCTGTCTCCGTATCTCTTTCCCATCTTTTCTGGCTTTATTTGATTTTGTTTACTTTTTGTGCCCGCTATATATAGCTCAAGTGACCAGAAATTTCACACAGCTGGAATACCACTGTTTTCCATGCCATTATGTTTCCATACATACACCAAAATCTCAAATGAGATTCATTAGTGAGGGGCTTGCTTTGCTTGTCTAACTTAACACTTCAAAAGTGTACAATAGAATTTAGAATAGAATACATTAAATTACCTACAGTTACTAAAACTGGAAATGTTAATAGACTACCATTATGTCATACATAACCATTTCTAGATAAAACCGTGACTATAACAAATTTCTGTTATAACAGTAATAACAATAATTATAATGGAGTTTAAAGGACTCGTTAAACAGAGTTGACATGAGAGGTTTACACATGCTGGCAGAATATACTTGCACCAGGAGCAACCAAAAATATACGGAGGCATGCGCAGGGCAGACCGCATGGCAATAGTGAGTATATGTACCACAACTGGGCCTAGCGACATAGAAGAAAGCCCTGTAAGTGTCTATGATTCCATCTGGTGATAAGAAGCTTTGCAACTTGATTGTAAATATTGCAGAACTAAGCCCTCCTAATGTCTATCATCAAATCCTCATGGCATGAGAACTAATCATGAATTTTTTTTTAGTAATTTAACTACTGGTGGACATAACTGATGAATGCAAGTGATAAAAGCATAAACCACAGCCTACAATCTCTCTATCCTAAGGCTTAGAAAGTCCAGGAACTACAGTTCCAATAGAACACACAAACATCACCAGCTGATACATGTATCTTATTACCATGTGACAGGAGTCCACATCCTTCACCTGTTCAATAATAACTGAGGCATATCACTCATGCCCCATCTCCTCCACCTGGACTTTAATAATATTGTATGTTGTACTTTTATTTTTAATCTATATTATGTGTTAGCAACTTCAATATTAACATTACTGTCAAACTAATAAGAGTACACTTTTTATACTTATAGTGTCAATATACGCTCTGGGAATACATCTGGTATGTGTGCTGAATGAAACTCATAATTATATTCTATTTTTTAATTAATTTTTTTTTTTTCATACCTACTGTAAAAGTACATGTAACAACAATATACAGTGACAATGTTTGTTTCCATCATGCTAAGGGAATGGGTGAATTTATGAGAACACTGTCCTCCCCAACAGGTGGCCCGAAGTTTACTTTGTTTGGGCATGAATAACCCTGTCAGTGATTTCATCTATCTTGTAGAAGTCATAGTTTTTCTCTAAAGTTGAGGCCCACACTTGAGTTGGATATCCATAGTAAGTCTTACATGGGTGTTCCATGTATGGTGAGCATTTCACCAGCCACAGCTCTGTTGTTTCTTCATGATCTTGTTCCTTTATGAGTATGTAACACTTCACAAATCTCAATATTTCCACCACCTTGTGTCTGGCAATGATTTTTTAGCAGTTGCCGTACCGAGAGTTTTTTGATGCCAGTTTAATAGTGCTGAGTGCAACTGCATGCATAGTTTTGTGCAGCCTTAAAACTTCAAAGTTTGGATATGAACTATTTAGTAGATTTCTGATGTGATCCCTTTCTAGGTCATCAAACACCCTTTCTGATATTGGAGGTAATGGTTGGATTTTGGAACTGACCTGTTCCACAGTGGGTGCTAAAGAGCCACACTCCCTTGGAAGTTTATTCAGGACTGAAGTAAACTCTGTTTCAAACTCAGATGGCCACTGTGAAGCATCGGTGACCTGCATGCAAGTGAGTTTTCTCATCAGTTGTACTGGAATTTGATGGTTGTTTGTTGGCATTGAGCCCATAATCCCATTCATTCGCTCAAATGCAAATAGCCAAAAAGAGTACACTGGGCCATGATTCTGGATGCAGTCTGTGATGTGTGCTGCTAGATGCATGTTAGGAGTTAAAAAAAATTTTCCGTACAATGTCTCGAAATGAATACTAAAATTTTCTATACTTTTGTCGATAACGTCAAGATCAGATCTTTGTATGCTTCGTCTACATATCAGCGAACATGCTTCAACAAATTCGCACCAACAATTATAATCAGACGGGTATCATGCCTTTCATAGCAAACAGAGAAAAATGCAGAGTCCAATTTTTCCATTGATCAGCCTTTAGACCGGAGAATTTTGATGCAATTTTGTGGGGAATACGCCCTACATCAGGTGGGCATTTGAAAGAGTTAACTTTATCCTGAATATTTTGTAATTTTTCGGAACTTAAGTAATCATTTGCCATCCAAACTTTAAAAAACTTCTTTGCAATTCCCAGAAACAGACAATGCATGGGATCAATGATGGATGCGATGGCGTCATAGTATGGTAAGTCATGCAAAATGGAATAACAAGCTCCAAATTCACTTTCTATACTTTTCTTCTCACTCTCAGTCTTTGCTTTCTTTTGTTGGCATGCGTGCCAACATGCAGTCCATGCGATCGTTTTTCCCATTCTGTCTTACTAAAGCCTGAATAGTCAGGATAGTCGCCGAAACTAGGAGTTCAAAATGTCTTATAACACATACTGCATCCTCTGTAGCCTCTGTGCCCTACAAATCCACCAACTTTACGGGCCGCTGGTACATCACAGGCCAAAGAGGATACAGCTGCTTGAATTTTAACTGAATTTCCAAGCAGACATATCGTAATTCCTGACCACAATTGCTTTAGATCAGTCACCAGAGGCTCAAGATATGTATTGATGTCACCACTCGGTTCATTTGGCCCGGGCATTATTCCAACTACTAGCATATTTTCTCGTTTAAAACGTAGCTACCGAGGTACATTTTTAGTGGCTATGTACAAAACTCCAACTGAAAATTGTGTGTGGGTAAATGGTTGAAACCAATCACAATTCAGCATCAATAAAAAGTTGTTGGGTGCAGCAAGAAAGGGTAAGCCTTCAGTGTCATATTGAAAGTGTTTCCACATATCACCATCATACACATCACTAATTACATTGTCTTTATGTTCCATCTTTCTCCACTCTTCACAATATGCAAGCATATTAGGTCGTTTCAATATTTCCTCCAGGCTGTCAATTATACTCATGTAGCAATAAGTCTTAAAGGCAACTAAGTGTGTAGTTCCATTAGAAGTTCGCGCCAGCTGTAGTAATGGTTCTCCACATGGACTTCGCATTCTTCGTAGGATGTGTCTTGGGAACCTCACAAAACTGCCCACTTTAGTTTCTTTCACCTGTCCAGTCTGTGTCCAGCATTCACTATATCTGTATAGCTTGTGACATTGGGGACAAACAACAAACTTGGTGAAACTCTCACGTATATTTCCTAAAAACTTTCTTGCGAGATGGAGTGAGCGCGGAAAGACATTTGCTATATAGCTCTCTCAGTTTATCAATATGCAGAAGTCTTGCGGCCATTGAAAAAAAAGTTGTAAGGAATAATAGTATTATGCAAATAGCGTAAGTGGAAACTCGATAAACTGATTGCCAGGTAAACAAAAATAGGAGAATCACGTGAACACATTTTTTTAATTCCTACTGTCTCTGTTTGTGTGTGGTTATTTCCTTCATCATTTTCATGTTGACAATCATCCAATAAAAGTTCCTGAAATAAAATAATGATGATAATAATAAGTGGTACTAGTAGTTGTAGTTTTAGTAATAAATGCATAAGTTCTCACCACATAAGGGTTCTAAATTTATCACGTTTTAAACAATTTAGTTTTAATTTAAATTAAGAGCATGCAAGTACACACACAACATACATAAACAACACCTGCACAAATTTGCACCCACAGGGACACCTTTGTTATATTTCATTACATGCACCATGCACTATGCCAATTCCTACCTCATGAAAACTACAATTGTTTGGTGTATCCGAATTGTCACTGTCAGAGTTAGTAGCTCTGGTGTCATGGCTGTCATCATCAGAGTTAGTAGCTCTGGTGTTATGGCTGTCATCATCAGAATTAGTAGCTCTGGTGTCATGGCTGTCATCATCAGAATTGCACTCTGTTAAATTATCCACCTCCTGAGGACTGAAATCGGTGTCTGTGGTATAAATAATTGATATAAAGACAATGACATGAGTCAATACACTCCATTTTATGTCGGTAGATGACTAACATTATCTTAGGAAGCAACTATACATTTGAACTTGTACAACGCATAGTGTAGTTCCATTACATAGAGTTATGTTACTGGATTTATACCTTCTTCATTATGCACCAGCTGCACTATTGGATTGAATTCAAATTGCACATCAAACTCTCCCTGATTCTTCCAGTGTTTGTTGTCATAGTAGAGTTGTCAGTGAGTGTAGTAAGTTGTTCTACTGACAAATTCTTTGCAGTGGGGACAGAACACTCTCTTTCTAGGATTTTCTGACATGGTTAGCAGTTCAACTCTCTCTGTAATCTTGTTATATATTAGTCCGGTAGATTTAGGGTTAAACCCGGAAAAAATTCGAAGAAAGCTGATTTTGGTATCAGTAACATGATTAGGGAAAACACACACAACACACTGAACAGAACTACAGAATTCAGAGGACTAAATAATGACCAGGCTGAAGGCTCTGTTATAGTTGCCTGAAGCCCTGACAACAGAATAGGAATTGACAATGATACATTACAATAGAATGTTAATTAATGTATGAATGGTTGAATAGTGAATGGATGAATGAGTTAAAGTCTATAGTAATGAATAGTTCTATTGTAAGAGTCTATACATGTGATGATTTATATCATAACAGACTCAGCAGTTTTAATGTACCAGTCATGTCACAATATTCACTCTGAGATACTGACCTTTTGATATAGCTTGATTGAAATGGCAGAAGGTCATGATGCTTGCACTTTCAAGAAGGATCACTGTGTAATATGTAAGCTAGATTTTGAGAATAAGAAACCAGTTCATGTATCCAAGAAGGGAATGCTAACCATTATGGAGAGTTGTACGAAACATAGAAGAGATGATCTTTATACTTTTTAGCTGAATGTCAAAATTCTGATCCACTTGAAGCTGTTTTGGTACACTGAGACTGCCGTAGAAATTTCACTGACAAGAAAAGGCAAGGACCTGAAAATGATGTGGTACAGCTCCCTTCAACTGGAAGGTTGATTGTCTTCTGTGTGGTACACCTGCCATTGTAGATACCCGACATCCACAAAGACCACCTGTGCACAGGGTGTCTACTATTCCCATGCGTTGCAATCTTCTAAAATGCTGTAAAGAAAGAGGAGACCTGTGGGCATCGGAGGTTGAGAATTGTCTCCTAGGTTGCATTGATTTAGTTATGGCAGAGGCAATTTATCATGATGGCTGCTTGACAAAATTTAATTTAAAGAGAAATCCGAAGAAAAAAGTAGCCACTACAGGTCAGTGTACTTAGCTATCTATTAATAGCTACCACTGGTTTGGCCAAGTATAGTATTTTCACTTATTTGAACTATATTTTAGCTATCACTGAATCATTAACTATGTTTTTTTTTCCAGGACAAAGTGGTGAAAGTGAAGATGGAAGTGGTAAGACACAGTTTTAATGTAGCCTATTATATATTTTGTCTATTTATCAATGATGTTGTTTGTGTATGTGGATGGAGTGACTGAATTCTCTTTTGAAAAGAACGATTAAAAAGTTTAATTATAGATCATTCATTAACAATTAAATAATATTACTATGTATTTAAATTATATTAATGACCATATTGATTTTTCCTAATATTTTTATATGGTTGTCAAAGTGGTTAACATAGATGTTTCTAAGAAATTAAATCAATTGCCAAGAAGTTTGCAGCCTTGTCAAATTGGTTGCCAAAAAGTTGCAGCCTTGTCAAAGAAGTTGCAAAAAAGTTACAGACTTGTCAATAAGAAGTTGCCAAAAAGTTGCAGCCTTGTCAAAGTAGTTTGCCAAAAAGTTGCAGCCTTGTCAAAGTAGTTGCCAAGAAGTTACAGACTTGTCATGCAGGTTACCAAAACATTACAGACTTGTCCGTGTGGTTAACAGCGAGTTTTCAGAGAAGTTTGCGAGGTTTGTTAACTAGCTTGTTAACTAGTGTCTGTTCAAGGCGTCAACAACGGAGTTCCAAAACTTATTAACCGCTCGGTAACTACGCGCGAACTAGTAGTTAACGAGCTAGTTTGCAATTTGTAAACTTCGCTTTTTGGCGCTGTGCTTTTAGTGGTGACCAGATAAAAAACAAACAAAAGACAGCTAACTGGTAACATTGCTTGGTGACTTGCATGTAGCATAGACTACCAGAGCTCCAGAGGTCGCTTTAACTTAAGGTTATCTAGTAGCATCTTTTTATCATATAATACATTAAACAGTGATCATACACTATCAATTATATTTAAAAATGCTTCCGAGAGTTTAACCTTCGTCATTCAGAAAAAAGTCTAAAGTATAGTTAAGTATAAATTTACATTATATACAAAAGAGAGAGTGAGAACTGATGTTATAATTAGAGAGTCATGGAAGAGTTTCTGGATAGAGCTCGACTATTTGTAATAACACTTTATATGTTAATGTAGTGATAATGCAGTCTGAATTGTACAGAATGCAATAGTAAGTGAAGCATCAAAGGTGCGAACCCTCAGCGCTACTATACTAGTTATAATCAGTATTCAGACCAATGAGGTATCAATAAAGCTGTGCAATGAAAAAGGTACATAGATGTAAATGCTGTCTTTTAAGAGAATCTAAACAGGTAAGGGACACACCCTGATAATTTCAACAAGAAACTTCAATTCAAGTACTCGGTTAACTTTACAGCACAAAGCAAATCGACTGAATATTAAGGAAATGGAGCATTAAGGGTGCGAACCCTCAGCATTACTATACACTAGCTAGCTATTACAAAGACCAAAAGTAAATATATTTGGAGTAGTATGAATATGAATATGCCAATATGTATGTTCATGTATGTCGATATAAAGCTTGAGTAAGTCGAGCAACTCATGCAATGACTGCTTTCTCCATGAGAGTAACTTATCAGCGACACTCACCTCACCAGTAGTGTCAATGGGAAACTCCAAGCACTCAGGCAAACCGCTGAGAAAAATGTAATGCAAAAACTACCATGGGCAGCAAAGAAATTATTCGTCCACATGAGTAAGGCGTGACTACTATAGGGGGCATTACCAATAATCACTTACGATCGTACAGCCTATAAATAAATAGTTAACCACAATTCGCCTTATTGGTATGGTTAGCTGTCATCCTCCTAAACTACAGATTGGCAGTCTGAGCTGATGTGAGCCTGCGGTCATGTGTGCGCATGCTCCTTGCGTGAGCAAGCGGTATGACCTTGGACCCACCCCCCTGTGTGGCCTTGGGGGTTAGAGACTCGGCAGGTCAGTGGCAATTAGCGTTAATTGCCCTGCATCGCCGGAGTCCCCCAGCTCAAATCACATCCAAAGAAATGGATGGAGTATTTCTAGCTATCCTTAATTAGGTGGTTTGAAATGGGGAGGTGGTGGGACTAAGAACAGTGGCTATCAGTAGCTGCTAGCTATCAGGACTAATATGGGTGCCATTGCTCCACGTGTGACGCATGGTTACAGGACTCGCAGGTCCTCTGCCGACCTTTACCTGGGCGCATGTGATGCGTGGGCTACATCTCCGTTAACTACGTTTAAACTACATATTTTTCAGAAAAATAAAGTCCAAATGAAAATTCTGGCACATTAATGGGAATTAAAATGTCCAGTGCAACATTTTGATGCTTGTTTCATTCTTTGGGAGGTTGCCATCTTCGAGATCCATGTGACAGAATGACCGACTGACAGACAAATTGAGTACTGCAACCCTCTCGTGCACGCGCGCTGTGGGTTAATTATTAGCTCACGTGATTATAACTTGATGAAAAGAGTACACATGGAGCTGATAGCTTTGCGTTTTCTCAAAAACCAGCCCAAATTTAAAAGTAACAAAATAAAAGGTCTTAAATCTTTGTTCTGAGTAAGTTCCTACCTAAATTAATGGTAAATTGTCAGTAGCTCTAAAATCACAGCATGACAGACATACAGACTGACAGGACAACAACTAGAACCCTGTCATGCATGCACACAAAGTTTAATAAATACAGTGAATGAATGGCTGACTGCACTCATTTACAGTTCTTCCACAAAATGAAATTCAGAACCGTTCATGGGACCTACTGTAACACTTTTATAAAACAAGACATATTTTATCTACTATAATATGTGACCGGTTTTGGGAAAATCGGCCTAAATGCGGCAAACAATTTTTTTCAGTATCCCCGGGTAAAGCCTTATGGGTCGATTTTTTTTTCGAAAAAATTTTTATGGCAGAAATGGATAGACACCAGTTAGCTCTAACTTATGACGCATTGGCCTAGAACTCACGCTAGGAGGCTAGAAACACTAGCCGGTTGGACTCGTGACGGAGCGTTGCTAAGAAATTATTGGTGGGCTTTTCACTAACAGCGGGGAAAAAACTGTAGTTAACTAATTCACTTACTATTCTACATAATCCCATACTCACGCAATTCTCGCCATCATAGTTTCTCAAGGAGCCCTGCATTAAGCCTTTTAGACTTCTTTCAACCTGCCTGTAACAGATTTATTCCATAGTGTCCCGGAGACACGCGGTAATAGTATACGGACAGAAGGCACGCCCCCTGACCTTAGCAACACCTTTAAGCGGCGTTTTTTTCCTCGAAATCAGCAATAATAAGTTTAGCAAAAATACTGAAGGTTTGTAGTGCGTAGGGCGAAGACGTCTTGTGCCGCTGCTTCCAAATGAGGAGGACGGCATCCCAAGGCCCCGTGCAACCTACTGGTAGAATAAATTAGAAAACTTTAGATGCTGCGTTTAGGCCAATTTTCCCAAACCGGTCACATATTATGATATATAAATGGTTGACAATATACCTTCTTCTTCCAAGCTCACAGTCTACTTCTTCTTCATTAAGCTCCATCTCTCCCAAACCCTTACCGGGAAATTTGGAGCACTCCTAAAAAAGTAAAACATTAATAAATAAATAAATAAATAAATAAATAAATAAATAAATAAATAAAATAATTGTATAACATCCTCCAATATTATTTTCATCTGTTGGCATTGTATGTGTGTCTTTGCATATATGGCTCTCTGTGTGTGTGCATGTGTGTTTGTCTTAACACCTCAAAATTTGTATTGTTTCAATTGCGACAGCATAGCCAATGCTTTCTGTAAATATATAATATTGTGTGTGTGTTGAAGACCAAAACCAAAGCTAATTATTCCACTTGTCAACACTAGCTAGTCATTTCACCATCATTCCACATTTATACTTAGCTAGCCTCCACAATTCTTCTGTATTTGTACATGTGTATTATATCACTTTTACATATCACCTTGTTACTGTGTTATGTCATTTCTAACTCCTCATTGCTACACATACATCAGTATTCGTACTTATCAAACCACAGCTAATGTAGTACTAATGATGTGCTTCTGCACAACGATGAGCGAGCTGGTCCGACTGAAACTTAAATTGGAATGCCAGCCAATTATAATATTCATTTGTTAGTTATTTGTGCTATATTCTTGCAACACACAACACTTTTACACACATACATACTTGTTCACTGGATATACCAGCACAAGACTTGCATTGTATTCTCTTCATGACTTGACTATTGGACAAAGGATTTTCAAGGGGTAAGAATCAAGATTCTTAGGATAACACAGGTAAGCATTGGTAAACCAATGGATTAAGCAAACCACCTTTCTGAAGTACGCTAGTTGAAAATGTTTTATTGTACCAGACCTCCAGTGGATAAAGCATTATGTTGTATTCTTGACTATTACACAATGGAATTTCAAGCTAGAACAAATCTGGTATGTAAGATTTATAACTGTGACAAAAGGCGTATTAACCAAGATAACTTACTACAGTCACATGTAGAATAGAAAATGAACTTTGCTAAGTTTGTATGACCTCACTGCAAACTTCTCTCCTCTTCTGTCTCCATAGCTCTTGGCCATGGTTTTTTCCTGGCATTATATAAAAGTCTTTTCTCCAAATTTCTTGCACCTACGCTATTGTTAATGTTATAAAGTAGACTCTGGGGGTGGATACGCATTGAAATCTTAGAACTTTGCCATATATACCAAAATCTCAATTGAGACTCATTAATGAGGGTCTCACTTTGCTCGCCCAATGCTAGTTAGTGGGAATCCAAAATGGGGAACCAAATTGAGTAAACAATCCCTGTCTGATTACTATGAATGGAAGTCTCAGACGACAACCGAGAGCCCAGTTTTTACGACCTGACTCACTAGAGGTTGACCGTGCACGAGTATTTCTGTTTTCATATTGGGATGCAATGGTAGTTCTACAGGTAGTGTGATCTGTGGTATGCCACATATGTATACATTCTACGACCCCTTCCTTACAATCATGATTACTAAAATGATTACTACAACACTTGTCAGTTCACTCTATACTTCTCATTATACGATACACTTTTACCCTCACTGCTATAATAGTTAATATTGGACTAATTTTCCCATCAAAATATGCTATCATTTGGTTGTTTACATAGTATGAATGGATTAAATAGTTAAACCACCACAGCAATTATCACTAGATAAAAACTCTCTCCGGGCTGGAGCGATAATTCTTCAAACCAATGGTATAATTATTGTATACACATTATATAATAGTTAAACCATGCATTTGAGGAATTATCGCTGGAAGCCTAGGGAGAGGGCGACTATCTAGTAACAATTCCAAAAGTTGCCGCCGTGGTTAAACTATTTTGTACCATAGTTACGTTTGCAAATACTTTAAAAGATGACAGAATATTGTTGTTTTGAGGGGAAAGTAGTTTGATGCCAGGCTATTCCATAAATCTCTGTAATAATACAAACTCTAGCGGAACCCTGGATCACACCACCCAGCCCCTTCTTGCGCAAAATCAAAAATAAATAAATTAAAACAAAAACTTAGATTGAATTATTAAATATCAGTTCCACTAACCATTTCATTTTGCCTATTCCTGCTGAACGGTTCTTGAAAAATCTTCACTGATCCAGTGTTTCTGGCATGCTCTATCTGGTACTATTTCTTCAGATAAATAATATAGCCACTCTATACTAAGTCACATCTTCGTAACTTACTGCTACTTGTTGCACAGTTAAGCCAGTATCATCAGTCTAGTAGCCACCCGTACCGGAAGTAATAGAAACGCGTACAATTTCTTTCAAAAGGTCACCTCATTAAAATGGTGCTTGCGCGTGGGCGTTCAATATATATTTTTGTAGTTTGCAAGGAAGCCATACACGTGGTTGTCTTAATACTGTGGTGTGCTGCTCAGTCAAGCTAACAGCATTGTTTGAGGGGAAAAACAGACCATTCTAGCATCAGAATCCTTTTTAATATGGTAAGTTATATATTTCTTATTAATTCGGGACATAGAATCTGCAACCAAATTAGACAAAAATAATTAGTGATATGTCATAGTCATTCATGTATTTATGATATACTAAATTATTGCAACTGCAAAACAAAGAAGATAAATTTTAAGTGGTATTGAAGGTATTATGATAATACTTTGTATGTACAATCAAAGAGTTCAGTGCTAAGGAGAAGAGGTCCAAAGACGACGATCCATCCAGGTCGAAAATGTGGTCCTTGCCAGTTATGCAGCAAGTCTGCCTCTTTTTACACACACCTGTCCACTTGGGATCTTGAACTTTCAGCAAAACTCCGGGCCATGGAGAAAATGATCACAGTTGACAGCTGTATTTGTCGGGCATGTGAAAAAGACATACAGAGAAATATTAATTCAGGTGACTATGTACCACGCTGGACATTACAGAGCCAAGAAAACGTACATAAGTGCATACTTCCCCACTGTAACAGGACTGAGAGCATCGTCCATTCAGGACTTGTCACAGCTAAACATATAAATGATATATTTAATGTAGCAGTTAACACTGATGATGGGAAGCTAGTTCCACTGTGCCAGGTTCATTATAAACAAGTGCATCGCACAATCAACCCTCAAGTGTACATGCATGAGAAATGCTTCACATGTAGTGCTAACATAAAGGGGTCGTACAGGCACTGTCCTAACACTGTTGCCATTAAAAATCATTTTTGTCAAGTCAGTGATATGGATTTAAACATCACTGAAAATGATAAAATATGCACAAGTTGTTATAATAGTCACCTAGAAATAATTGCTAATTTTAAGCAAAATAGTCACGATTATGAATTAAGTATCCTTTTAAACAATATTTCTCCTGCATTTACAAGTGTATTTCCAGAATATATATGTTATGGCTTGAAAGATGCAATACAGAAGCTTGGAGATATTCTTCTGAGAAAGGTAGTCATTTTATTATCAGAGTTATATGAAATAGTAATAAATGCAAGCATGAACAAAGTGTCTGAAATGAATCTAACACATAGTGAACACCAAGTACGACATGAAATGCCAAAGCGATGTTTTCTTAGTACATTACTAAACTTTTTTGGTAAGCATCTGACATGTTGCTGTAAACAACAGTACATAGGAGTGTTACTATACCGACCAGGAACAGACCTCTTAGATTGTTTGTCTAAGGCTTTAAGTATGATGCAAAAGAGAAGTTTGTCATTTCTTAAATCAACAAAATGTGTTCAAACAGAGCCTAAATGCAGTGTGGCGAACACGGATGAGGATTCAAAACAATGGGAAACATTTTATTCCAGTCTGAATCAACGATTACAGAAACAGATAAAACACATAACAGATCAGGATGCCTCTATTCCATACGATATTTCCAAGTTTGACCTTAATGAGACAATTGCTAACATTGATCCTGTCCTTTGGAAGTCCATAGTGCACATCACAAGAATGAGTACTGAAATTAGGCGTGAGATCTCACCTGAGAACATAAGCCATCAGAGAAAGCTGAATTGTCTGTACTGTTTGTGTGTGATGTTTTTTGCTCATAATAAATGCTGTTCTGTACCCTTGCACTTGCTCTTAACTGACTTGATAGATTCTCAGGGTGGATCATCTGAGCTGATCAGAATATTGAATCGCTTTGAAGCAGTAGCATCAAATGATACCCACAGGCGATATGTTCAATTTAAAGTGCAGCAAAAAATGAAATCAGGATACCTGAATGACCTAAACTTAAACAACTTTACAGTAGCTACAGTGGACAACATAGATTTTTTGCAAAAACATTCCTTTGTATTCCATGGAGACCAAAGTCGCAGTTGGCATGGTACAACTATTCAAGTGATACAACCACTAGGTAGTAGCAATCAGAGTTGCAGTAACCTGGAGTGTAGTATGACAGCTGAACAAGACCAACAGCTAGTTGAACATAGTCCTAACCCCTCTGCAATTGGCAAGAAACGAACTACACGGCCAGCTTCTGAACCATCTCCTACTCTAACTAGCAAAAGCCCAGCAAACAAAAAGGCAACTCGGAGATCAAGATCCTTAATAGAGTGCAAGACTCCCCCCACACCCACAGTAATACGATCACTGTTTCCTACTGCAAACAAAGATTCGTTCACACAGCTGTCCTGTAATCACTATTGTTTACAGGAATTTTGTTTAACAGAAACTGAAAAGAAGGAATTGAAGGACTTAGAAGAGATGGCATTATTGTACATGATTTACAGGTGAGTGTATTAGACGTTCACACATTTCCTTGCTAACCATATAATGCTATGCATTAAATAACACTCCTCCCATTTCCTTACAAAAAAGTAAATAATGCCATAATGAAGACAAGTTATGGAAGCAATTAGTGTATTTTTATACTGTTGTTATTGTATCTTTTGTATCTTAGATTGGGTACACAAAAACAATTAGTGAAGTTTGAAAAACCGATACAATCACTCCATGAACTACTAGAGAAATCCTACCCTATACAATGTTCTCCCTCAGTATACGAGTACCTGGATGTACTCGACGAAAATGCAGATTCACGTGACACCATGATTGGAGTTGTTACTCGGCTCCACCATGAATTCCACATAGGTGACTCCAGAGATCATCTCATAGTTGCTGGAGATGCAAAGACATATCAGCACCTACAGGAAATAAAGAGAGAATATGGGGAACAGCTCTCATGGTTAATACCCTTTCCCGGTGATTTCCACATTCTGATGAATTATCAACCTGTTCTCTCCAAGGTATACTTTGATGTGGGATTGAAACAAGTAGCTGCAGCGTGTGGTTCTAAGGGTGAAACTCTCACTTCTCTACAACGTTGTTCTCATTTTAAAAACACCCATTACTTCTTAGTAGAAGTCTGGGAAGCACTCTATCTGGAAATGTTAGACAAATTTCTATTAGAAAATAACGAGGCCAACAGTTTGCTACATGAAATAATTTCTCAACTAATCCAGTAGACTTGCCATCTACTCGGCAACAATGCCAGAAAACACTTAAGAAATTTCATGAAATATTTCTTCATTTTGTAGCATCAAAAGAAGGGCCCAATTGGAAATTTTGGTCAAATTTTGTAAAGTCATCCTGCTTTTCCTACATTGCCCTATTTTGTGCAATTCGTAGTGGTAACTGGGACCTACGACTTGCTAGTATAAAACGTATGGTACCAGTGTTCACAGCATATGACAGACCTACTTATCGTAAGGTGTTACCCCAGCACCTTGCAGACTGTATTTTGCTACCGGCATATATTTTAAAATATTTGAAGAGGGGAGGGTTTAGTGTTAGTATAACTGGGAGACCCTGGCATTCGGTGGGTTTGGATGAGGCACATGAAATGCTAATTAACAAGGACTGCAAGCAATCAGTTATTCATCCCACAAAGGAATTTGTTAGTCGGCAATCCTTATACTTTCCCTTCAGATCAGCAGTTTTGCACAATATAAAACAACAACTACGAATCAATCTTGATGGTGATAATGAGCACAAAAGTTCAGAATTGGCCACAAAAGCAAGGAATATCAAAGCTGTAGCAAATACCAATGCTATGAAGGAATTCATAGCCACTAGTGCTCTATTACCACTAGACAACACTGCTGATGTTACCTTGAATAATCCATTTACTCACAAACTAGCATCACCTGCTGAACAACATGATCTCTTGAATTTCACTCATATAGGAGAGTGTGATTTCAAAATGTATGTACAACACACGTACCTTGGAAATTATAGTACCAAACCAACTGCCAGACAACACCGACTGAAAATGTTTGCTACAATTAAACCAACCAAACAATTGGTAAGCAATTTACAGAAAGAAAAAAAATTAATCTCCAAATGCTTAAAAAGTAGACTTTTATGGGCACAAGTTCATGACACTAGTTATGAAAGTCCAGAACAACAATATCTGGAGTAACCTCGGGCCATAGCAACTGAAAATGGAATTCCAAACAAAGGAGAAAAAAGTAACACTACTTCATTTTACACCAAACGGTACAGTGATAAAGCAGTTCTCACAAAGTTTCCTCCAGGATGGTTTCCTGATGTTGTAATAATTGAAGGCATGTTTATGATAAACACAACACCTTTAAGAATTCACACAAAGATGATAGAGTACACCAAACACCTTTCAGTGAAATATTGTGGATGTTATATTAATATGGGCATTTTTGAAATTAACACTATCTTTGATGATGCCGGAAGATTTGGTCTAAACCCTAAGTTAATAGAACAAGCGAGAAGAGATGCAAGAGTATCCTCTGTGAATCACGAACATGTAACATTTACTGATGAAATGCAAGTACCTAGTAAGTGGAGGGAAATACTGGAGTGCAGACAGTGTAAGAGAAAATTAATTGTATACAAAGGTCAGAGTTTACTTCAGGTGGCAAGAGAGATGTTGGGTGGTGATCAAAAGCTACTTACAGCTGGTACTGGAGAAGATGAGGATCAGGATACAGTATGGTTCACAACCACTAATGGAATAGAATATTCTGCACCAGGTTATAAATGTGCTACTGAAGAGTGTGAGGAAGCGGGTCAGTCAGGGTTAACTGAAGGCCACAGGATCCAAGCTTTTCAGGGTTAACTGAATACTTGCGAGTAGGCTGCCACCAGAGTTGCTGGGGCTGCCCAATCACCTGGAGGGTTAACTCTTAAGGTGTATAAAGAGTTTAATCTTTAAACTAGGCAGGAAATACAACAACTGAAAGAACGAGGATAAATAAACAAAATATGACTTGGAAACACGAACATCGACGAACATCGACGAACATCGACGATTGACGAACATCGACGATTGACGAACATCGACGAAATATGAAAGAAAATGATAACTACAACAGGTGAATGAATAAGTGAATGAATAAGTGAAATAATGATAATAGTTATTGATGGCTGTTTCTTGACATCAGGGAGAAACAGGTAAACCTAATTAGAAATAATAATAATATAACACAGTGTAATAGTTCAAGTTCTAATAATGTAGTGACTGTTTCATGACCACGAACTGTCACTTTCTTCTATAATGCCATCAGCTAGCAAGTTATCCAGCTCTTGTTTAAACTGAGCTTCAACATTAGCAGGAATTGTATAACTGGGTGACCAAATGGGTAACTCTGTGGTAGTTTGAATACTATGGGTTGCCAAATGAGTATGACCTGGTTTGTCAGATAGACACTCCGAAAATTGTGCTAACAACTTATCTAAATCAGCCTTCATGTCATCTGAGAGATCTATACCCTTAAAATGGTCAGGCATCAGAAAGTCACCATCCTCAGGGCCAGGATCATCCATTACCGTCAACACTTTGTGACAAGATGACACATCGGGACAAGTGAAGGGCTTTAATTGGTTAACATGAACAACCTTGTAGTGTGTTTTGGTATTGTCTTTCCACGATATATTATAGTTGACATCACCAATGCGAGATACTACTTTGTATGGACCTTCCCAGCTAGTACTCAAAGCTTTGCTAAGTCCAGGGGTTTTCCACAACACCGAAGAACCCACCTCAAATGTTCTAAGTTTGACACTATCTGCTTTCTCACTGTTCTTGGCATGAGCTGACTGGAAACGATCTTTAGTGGCTGATAAAACAGTATTTAAATTTTGCTGAAGATTGAACATAAAAGTCAGTAACATTGAGGGGAATATTAGTGGGATCTAGCCAGTAAGACTTAAGAGTGGTGAGGATGTGAGAAGTTTCACAACCATATTGCAGCTCAAAGGGAGTAAAACCAGACACGCGGTGTGGCATGTTACGAATGTAGTAGATGGCTAAATCTAGAACTTCAGGCCAGTCACGCTGATTCTCACAGCACTTACGTAGAACTGATTTTAAGGTAGAGTGGAAACGCTCCAGAGTAACATTAGATTCAGGATGGTAAGGTGAGGTTCTTATTCGAGAAATAGCTAATTTGTCAGTTACTTGTTTTAGAACACGAGACATAAAGTTTTGCCCTTGATCAGTGAGGATCTGTTGTGGAGGCCCCATATCTCTGATGATTTTCAGAAGATTTATTGCAGTTTCATCTGCAGCATAACCTTTCATAGGGAAAGCATAGCAAAAATGTGTCGCTAAGTCCATAGCTGTCAGGAGATAAGCATAACCTTGTTTTGATCGCTCAAGGGGACCTACAACATCTAAAGCAAGCTTTTCAAAACGTTCAGATATTAGGTCAGGTTGTTGAAGTGGAGCTTTGGAAGGCTTTCTTTTAGAATTTAGCTGGCAAGTAGCACATGCCTGTATATGAGATCTGACATCATTAGCTAAACCAGGCCAAGTGAAATGCCTATTGATTAGAGACCTAGTGTTTGAAATACCAAAATGACCAGTATGATTGTGGGCTATGGCAATTATTTTAGGTCGGAGAGATTTAGGCAAAACAATAACAGATTTAGAAATACCATGATCAGTAATGGTCCCCATTAAAACACCATTAATGTAAGAGAAACCATTTTCCTTAAGTTTACCAAATTCTCTAATTGGCTGCAAAGAATCATCATTAGCCTGTAAATCACAGAGTTTAGAGCGAGAAATACCATCAAGTTTTACTAGTGGAATGTCTAAAAGTTTCTCTTCAGGACAAGTAGATAGAGTATTAGGCTCAGCACATTGAGAAGTGTCATTAGTTTGCACTATAGACAGGTCACTATTCGAAGTATTAGAAGCAAGACTGACAGATGAGTCTGCTGGAGAGTGAGCTGAGCTAGGAGGAGCATGAACAGGGGATGAAGTCTTAGTTGAAGAGGCACAAATTGGAAGTACCAGTCTGGTGACTTGTGACCAACTACACCACAATTACAGCAAGTCGGCATGAAAGCAAGGTTGTCGGATTCACTAGAGTCAGAGTCACTAGAAGTCTTACTTTTATTTTAAAAAAAACTCTACTTTGTGAAAGGGAATTGTTTTGAGATGAAGAGCTAGAGGTTGAAGACTTCACTGAGTTGTCTGACTGGTATATTTTGTGACGGTTTCCTGAATCACGATGCTCAAAATAGTGAGGTTTGTGAGGCAATTTATCCTTGTTAAAGGATGGGGACTGAGTGTAAGTATTGAAAGCTTGCACATGCTCTTGAGGGAACTGAGGCTTTGAGTTAAATATACTAGATCTGCCGTCCATATCAAGGGGAGCAACTAAAGCAAAGGAAGCAATAGCATCAGTAATCTCTGAAAGAGAAGATTCTGGATGAATAGATGGGCACATATTAGCAATGCAACTTAAGCGGTCATTTCCACTGTCCTGACCATGAAACTATCTGAACTCTTTCGTTTTTTTCCAAATGTGGCTGGTTTACCACAAAAGAAACAGTCAGTGTGGAAGTTGAACTGCTGCTCTGCTGACCTAAGTACATGCCTTGAAGGTTGTACCTCTTGCTTGCCAAGTTCAACAGATTTAGCTATTTGCTGTGGGTTGCAGTACTTTCGTCGACACTCTTCATGTATCTGTTGTTGTCCAGGTATTGCATTGATAGTGTCAATCCTGGCTGCACTTGCCTTATTAATAGCTGAACTTCCCTTTTCACCAAGAGTAACTCCTGTCCCCCCAACTATGGGCTGCTTACAGATGACACACTTTTCAGACACTTCCATGCTTACATCAAAGTGAGCACATGGCCTGACCTAATGACTTTGAGGTAAAAGGTCACAGAGGTCAACTATATATTATATACATCAGCATAACAATTCTGATTCTATTTTAACTAGCTATTCCTCTGACCCATGTGCAGAGCTGATGAGTCTCCCAAGCACAATTTAAGCTTTTTTAAATGCTAAATAACTATAATTAGTGTGTGGTGGAGGTGTGGTTTAAACCTTTTATGTTGGCTTTGCACGACTCGCGCATGTTACTTTTGAGGATTCCGCTGCGTTCAATCCGGTATTGTACATCCTATAGCTGCTGCACCTGGGAGAATTTAGGCCTTGAAGTTGATTCTCTCAGCTATATTATGAAAAGTGAGCATGAACAATGGTTTGGAAAAATTTATAGCTGATAATGTCTTTCCCTCGTTGCCTTCTGGTTTTGGTAAGTCTCTCTGCTACATACTACTACCTTGGGTAGAAACTTCTTTCAACAAGAATAACATCACTGCAACCTCATTGTAATGAAACAGTCACTAACATTATTAGAACTTGAACTATTACACTGTGTTATATTATTATTATTTCTAATTAGGTTTACCTGTTTCTCCCTGATGTCAAGAAACAGCCATCAATAACTATTATCATTATTTCACTTATTCATTCACTTATTCATTCACCTGTTGTAGTTATCATTTTCTTTCATATTTCGTCAATCGTCGATGTTCGTCGTTCGTCGATGTTCGTGAACTCCGTTTCCAAGTCATATTTTGTTTATTTATCCTCGTTCTTTCAGTTGTTGTATTTCCTGCCTAGTTTAAAGATTAAACTCTTTATACACCTTAAGAGTTAACCCTCCAGGTGATTGGGCAGCCCCAGCAACTCTGGTGGCAGCCTACTCGCGAGTATTCAGTTAACCCTGAAAAGCTTGGATCCTGTGGCCTTCAGTTAACCCTGACTGACCCTGCTTCCTCACACTTGGCGGCAGCGGTAAACTAGATTCTCGGGCGACTCTACTGGTACACCTGTTGACTCGACTTGATCTGAGCACATCTATCCCGAGAAGACGCCATCGCTATCGTCCTACGCCTACTACTCGCTCGGTGACCCGTTTCCTCCCTATTTATCGCTCTCTGCTGACTACTTTGGTCCTGTTGTTTGAATTCATCTCATTGTGATAAGTTATTGTGTTTGTATTATTTTACCTATCTACAAAATTAATATTCGTTTTCAGCTCATCTGTTAATGACACTGTTGTAGCTTTACTTCTATTTTTTTTTGTCAACCATTGTTTGTGTCATTTTTTTCCCCTTATATATTAGACAGTTATGGATGCTCAACCAGCTCGACAACTGCGATCCTCCACAACTAAGCAGCACGCTAAAGAGTACGATCAAGACAAACTCTCTGACGATCTGCTTCAGGCGCTAAGGAATCCTTTCATGAACAGTCGCCTCACCGTGATGAGTCCCGCTCTCGCTCCCGATCCCCGAATCCATCAGCCGATCACGGGTTGATTATGCTTCTTAAACATTTTCAGATGGAACTCAGAGAGGATGAAAGACGTGAACTCGAAGACGTACGGCGACGTGAGGAACGCCAGCAAAGATATCGCTCTCCAAGAGAAGTTTCACCTTGAACAAATGGATGCTCTGAAAGAAAAGCTACGTGTAAAAACGGAGCAAATCGAGAAGGCTACGTTATCCCAGGAAAAAGAGCTCAAAGACGCAGAGATTCGTCGAATAGAATACAAGTATCGACGGGAAAGGAAACAAGCTGCTGGTGACATTAATGCCATTCCAAAGATGACTGCTTCAGAATCCATCTTCTCCTGTTTCGTGAGAGTTGAAAGGGTGTTTGTAAATAAATGTATACTCCTAAAGATATGTGGATAGATGCCTTAGGCCAAATTTTAGTGGGAAAGCCTTTGGAGCAATATTCAGCTCATGCTGACTTCTATAGTGGGAAATATGATGGTTTAAAACAGGTCTTATTACAGCTGTGTGGGTTTGGTCCCAATGACAACTTGAATTCCATTATATCATTGTTTAATATTTCTAAATTTGCTAGTTATACCAGTTGGGTAAAGGAATTTTCCTAGGGACACAATTTTGAGAGTGTGTCTAGAAAGAGGTGATGCCTGGGCAAATGCTGTACAGGCAAGAATACTGAATGTTCATGATCTGCATGCAGCAGATGCAGTGTACCATAAAGTTTGCAGCATAAACTTTCATACAAAGAAGCAGACACCAGCAGTCCATGAGCATGAAATGAATACCTCCAAGAGAAAGAAAGTTGGTCGGCCACAAGACCAAGAGAGGACAGATGCATTCCTGGAAGTCGCTAATTTTCTTGAAGAAAATGATAACGAACAGATCACGATCAATGATCTAGTTACCCACATGGAAACCAATCTGGCTGGCTCAGAACTTGGTGCATACAGCTACCCACATATGCAGCAAAAACTCAAGGAACACTTTGGCGAAAAGATAGTTAAAACAGAGATCAGTGGCAAGCCCAATGTGGTCACCTTCAGAGACAAGGCAGAGACTGTGCTACATGATTTCTATTGTCATAAGAGGGGCGATCCTGATACTGAGAAAATGAGAATAGTTGAAACAGCTGCAAAACTGATCAGAGATGACATCAAAGCAGTGGTAACATCTCATAGTGTGTATCCAACTTGTGATGAGCTTGGGTCTGACGAAGCAATCAAGTTTCTGCCTGAAACCTTAAGAGTATTTCTTGAAAAAGTGATAGCAAGAAAAGGAGTCAGGACAAAAGTTTCGTCCATTGGACAAGCAATAATGCAGGCTGCTCGACCACGAGTGTTACTGGCACCACTGCAGGTTGGTTTGGGTGTGCAACTACATCATCATTTTGCATCTCGTTTCCTCATCGATTCACTGCACAGTCATGGCTTCTGCTGCTCCTACAAAGAGGTGAAGCACTTTGAACAGAATGCTGCACAATCTCATGGAACAGACATACCCAGTTTCACTTCCCAGTTTGTCCAGTATGTTGCTGACAACATAGATCACAACATCCGAACACTGGATGGCAATGATACCTTCCACGGTATGGGGATGATAGCCACAATTACTCCTGGAACCAAGGAAAGTAACCCAATCCTCAGGGTGAACGTCACACCTAGGGACATATCAAGTATTGGGCATGTTCCCATTCACTATTACAGAGGAGAAAGTCTTGGGATGAATGCAGTGACATATAGGAAGCTTCATGACATGAAAGCCAGTGATCCAACTGCTCACTTTGATATCCTCTGGAAAACTTCCATCATGTTTGGTGTACCGAAACCAGCATGGTCTGGAATGATGCAACTTTTACATTGTGGCAAGCACCCTGGAAAATCATCTGTGATGTTCCTGCCGATGATTAACATGAATCCCAGTGATGTGACATGTGTTTACTCTACACTGAAGTTTATCCAGGAACATGCACACCGCCATGATGTGACACCAATAGTCACTTTTGACCAGCCCCTGTGGTGGAAGGCTCTGATGATCACTGTCACTGACAGTGCTTTGGATGATATAGTGCTTCGCCTAGGAGGTTTTCATACTGAGATGAGTTTCCTTGGGTGCATTGGCCACCTTATGGCTGAATCCGGGTTGCAGGAGTTGCTTGAATTGATTTATGCACCCAATGCAGTAGTTCACATGCTCACTGGCAAAGCTATTGCTCGAGCTGTACGAGGACATCTAATTGTCAATGCAGCACTCAATGCATTGGTTTTGGCCAAGACATTCAATGTGCCTCTGCCAGGAGATGAAGACAACACAACCGATAATGTCACCCAGACTACTGAGCTTGATGAGGCTGCTTCCTTCTATGATAAGTTGGTGCAAGGTTCAATAACTGCAGACCAAGTTTGCCAAGAAGAGGTGATGACTAGAATCAATGACAGTCTTCAAAGAGAAGCCGACTCCCTGAAGTCTTCCAGGACAGCTACACTATGGTTCCAGTATATGGACATGGTCAGTATTCTTCGCAAGTACATCCGGGCTGAACGTACAGGAAACTGGGAGTTGCATTTACAAGCTGTGTCCAAAATGCTCCCATATTTGGCAGCTTCTGGGCACAACAATTACACTCGGTCTGCATTGGTGTATTTGCAACGTATGTCTAATCTACAGGATGAACATCCACATGTGTATGAGCACTTTGTCAATGGTCTACACGTAGTGAGGAGAAATGACCGTCATTGGGCTGGCCTGTCCTCTGACCTTGTCATTGAGCAGGTGCTCATGCGGAGCATGAAAACCAGTGGTGGTCTGACAAGAGGACGAGGGATGACAGAGCAGCAACGTGTGACTTGGTTATTGTCCATGCCTACCTGTGCAAAAATCAATGAGACTATGCAAGAACTAGCCGGAGTAAACTACGACACAGGGGAGCAAAACAAGGACATAACTAGGGCCAGACAGGAGCGTGACTGGAAAGATACCAATACAGTGCTCCGGTATCTCCAAGAGAGGAGCCCCTTCATTCCTGATACCAGCCTACAAAATATCTGCACTGGTGTCAATGCCCATAGTATTGTCAATGTTGACAAAGCAAAGGAGGTTGGAAACGGCATTCTGGCTGACATGGAAGGGAAAACTGTTGCAGAGCACACTTTCAAGAGGAACAATCAGGCCATTACACTGGACACCAAGTCCACAGTCAAAATTGATGGTGTTGTGGTGCACATTGACCCACAACTGCTTTTCCAACGTCTTACTATTGCTGCAAGGACCACTGATACTATGGAGAATGTCTTCAAGTATGAGCTCTGTAGTTACCCACCAGCCATCTTTGACTCATCTTTACTCCTTCGAGCCACAGAAGCCACAGTTGGCCTATGCTATCTCAGCTCTTTTGCCACCAGACATTCCTGGTATCACTGCGGAGGTCCAGTATGTGCTAGATGGTGGAGCACTAATCCACCGAATACCATGGATGCGAGGGGCCACATACAAGAATATATGTACTATGTATACAGAGTATGTGACCAAAAAGTATGGAAAAGCAGTTATTGTATTTGATGGTTATAGCGGTACATCCACCAAAGACATGACACATCAGAGGCGAACCAAAGGACGAAAAGGAGTAACAGTTACTTTTACCGAGGATATGCATTTCACAATGAAGAAGATGCATTTTCTGGCAAACACTAGCAACAAGCAGCGGTTTATCATCATGCTTGGCAACTAGCTGAAGCAGCAAGGGTGTACAGTATACCATGCCCCAGGGGATGCTGACCTGCTCATTGTGCAGAAAGCAATCGAATCTGCCATCGTAGGGGACACTGTCCTAGTTGGCGATGACACAGATCTG
>WLWD01001570.1_pt1 | contig 25818 bp, 15 predicted proteins | sample 6712731 | NCBI WGS metagenome assembly WLWD01 (sample SAMN12718690, study PRJNA576275) | sponge metagenome | isolation source: marine sponge | host: Mycale hentscheli | place: New Zealand: South Island, Marlborough, Capsize Point | collected 2014-11-01 | reverse complement strand
AAAATGTATGTAGGTTATAAGCAACCTGTATAGCATACAGGTGGAACACTATCAGTCTGAATTTTATGCTAAAAATAAAGATTGAAAATGCTATTATCGTATTTACTAATTATAAGTTAATGCAGCTGTAGACTAAAATGAAACAATTAGGACATAAATAATATAATTGTAATTGTACGTAAACTCTTAAAATGCAATTATCTAATTCTACTAGCTTTTATAGCAATATTTGTAGAACATTAGCTCAGTCTGCAAATTTATGAATACTTTGTATTAAAATTATTATTTCCCTTAAAATTTGATGTATTATAGTGTAACCATAACCATTAATTATCTCCCTTCATTATCTTACAATAAACTGTCACTAATGCCACATCTGATTGTATCTCAAGAAAGGCACAATTCAATGGCATTCCATTATCTCCATCACCATCCAAATTCGTGAAGTGAGCTCGGTTCAGACTACGGAGTCGAAATTCTCTGTGGGTGTTGTTTGTAGCAATAATTGTGGCTCTTGCACCAGAGACTTTAACTGAGCCTACCTGAAGAGAAAAACTGAACCCCGTAACTGCAGAGTGTGTACCATTTGTAAAGCAGAATACAGAAAGCGTATCACCTTCTACCCCTACGATAGGCCTTGTGATTGATACTATGCTACCTAGATATAAATAAAGGAACTTGAATATTTTTTATAAGCTACGTGGCCACACAAATAAATCTCCAGTAATAATAATCGTAATAAAAAATAATAATGGAAAAGATGACATTTTATACACTTGCTCAATGGCAGTACTTAACACACATTACACAATTGTACACTTACTATCAGTGCAGCACACTGAAATAAAGCATAGAAATGGTATCACCGATTTCATCGCATTAGCTTCTTCAAAAGAAGAATCGGCGCGATAAAATTTGAAATTGAATACTTAGCCCCCTCCGGGCGACGCGCCTGTTCTTTATTTACACGGAAATTTTGAGGTGAAAAAGTAATTCTATGCGGTGAACAGATAATTGATATATTATGTGCTTCTGGGGGAGCTTTGAATGTGTTTGTAGTTTAGTGCTTCAGATGATTAAAAAAGCTAAACTTTGATTAATTGCAACTACAGTAGCTATTCCAATACTCTGGAAAATGAGGTAAGAAAATAATTCAGTTGTTATTAAAAAAAAAAAAAATTAGCTAACTAGTTTTGTACACCTAGAATTAATATACAACCACCGAAGTCATCATTCTCTAGGTTTTGTTAATTATTATTATCTGATTTTTGTCTTTTTATTCTTATAGGTTTTCAATTCATGGCATTCAGTTTCCCATATCCCCTATATTTCAACGATGGTGACTGAGTTGTTTTCTACCGACTGGGTATGTATTTTCCTCATGGACTCACCCCAGAGGGGGATCCATTAGTAATTCCAGCAGTTCGTACATTCTAAAGTCATCATTGCATCGAGATTCTGTCTGTCATTAATGCCACGTTTTATGATGGAGGAACCTACACATGTTATGCCAGTAAGAAAAGGTTAGGAGAAAGCTAATATCTCTGTGGTGGTGTTAGGTGTGATTCTTTGTTGTTATATTTCCAGAGTTCCATGGATCTCTTCATAAAAGTCGAGTCTGTACATTCTATACTTTTCCCCTAATTTAGTATCTAGTCGCTAATCATTTCATTTAATATATCTTACATCATACAGATCATTCAAACCAAATCTTGAAGATAGTGAGAGTTTCTACTTTAGAGTAAGTGCATATACTAGTGATGTGCTTCAGCACAAATGGCGAGCGAGCCTAAAGACTATACTATTTTTATATGATGAATGATTTTGACTTCTAACACTGAAGCTACTGAAAATAAGGTCCAGTTTTTAAATTTAGCATACAGGGCAAAGGGATTTCAGTGCCATAGTAACAACTCTCTGCAACTGCTTGGAAGGAAAATACAACAACAAAACAATACACGTTATTTTAAAGTTTTCTTTGTGATATTTTTTAGCTAAGTAGTGGTTGTAACACACAATGCTTTGACACAACTGGACATGCACCTACACTAACTTACCTTCGCAGTAGTATACAGTAAAACCTCCGAACAACAACCGGTCTTGGGGACAGATCGTTTGACCTTTGTTGAGAGAGTTGCCTCTCTTCGGGGGTTCTTAGAATATTATACCAAGCAACAATGATAATCCATGATATAATAGAAATAGATCAATGAATGATTTGTTGAGGTGAAAAATAGTTAAATAATGATCTCTGTGTTAGTGATTTTCTTGCAGATTTTGCTTGCCAAACCCTTCCAATGTCAGAGACAAGAGTGCTGTAGCAGTCTTCAAAAACGGGTCAAGTTGGGCATGTCACCATTAACATGGCTCCAATTCTGCACCAGTTTTTAAGAAGAGAAGTCAACAAGACTTTTGCTGAAGTTAAGCGTGAAAAAGTGAACAGAGGTGGCGGCTATGGACTGGAAATACCCTGTGTTTATCGTTTATAAGGTCCGCCACGGTATATACTCTTGAACCACTGATCGCTGCTGGACATTTGTAACTAGCTATTATTATTGGCGAGCGAGCGTAGCGAGCGAGACACTTACAGGGGTAACACAATTGAAAATCGGGGATGTTTGTTTATTTATTTATTTGTATATATGTTTGGACGTACGTATGTAATTAAACGCGCGCGCGGGGAACTTTTTTTCTCCAAAAAACACGGCTTTTTAGGCTTGATCCCAGTTTATTATGAAAATACAGCATTAAGCAAGCCTTACTTTATACTTAAAGCTCCAAAGTGTGAGAAAATTTCTGCGAAAACGCTTGCTTTTCAAGAAACAAAAAGTTGATTCGACCGGTTACTATGGCATTGAAGACCCTTTTCCCGACTTTATTCAAAATTCGCCGTCGTTCGTTTTAGGGGGGGATACGGCAGCAACAACAAATAATAACAACTGGGTTATTTTATCGTAGCTGGAGGGCTTGTTCAAGGAGTACTGGTATTGTGAGAATTATCACAGATGGCAGAGTTTGATACTACAAAATTACAATTAATCAGGTAAGGAGAGTTGATTTTGTTTGTTGATGAAATAAAGTCATAAACGCTATTATAGTTTTTGCATGAACTAAGCTAAAACATAGTAACAATACTTAGTTTTATGTTACCTAACTATCAGGCTCGCTCGCCATTTGTGCTCAAGCACACCACTAGTATATATATATATATTATTATGTAGCTATAATTTTACTATTTTGACCGCTCTAGGATAATTATCCCTGGCCGTTGTTAAGAATTCGGGGGTGGCCGTTCATCGGAAGCTATAAACCTATTGGAACTGTACTGTAAACGTTTCGTTCCACTAAAAACTACCGCTGTGGAGAGGCTGACCGTTCTTCGGGAGCCCGTTGTTGAGAGAATTCACTATGAAATGGAAGTCCCTTAAGTATTCACTGCACCCGCAAAAGAATTCAAAACGGTAAACAATTCAATTTCTAGGGTGATACGGGTACTGATCGATAAACCAGAGGATTCTGTTTAGTGCAATTTGGGACGGGGTCGAACACATAACTGACACAAAAACGCGAGGGTCAAAGTACAAAATGACATACGTACGTCCATACATACTAGTGGTGTGCTTGAGCACAAATGGCGAGCGAGCCTTAAACTACACTATTGTTAAATGATTGATTTTAACAACTAACACTCAAGCTACTAAAATAAAGTCGGGTTTTTAATTTAAGTATATGCGGTAAATGGGTTTCAATGCCATAGTAACCGCTCCCGCAACTGTTTGAATTGAAAAAGAAGCAACAAAATCGAGTAACGTTATTTAAAATTTTCTTTGTGATATTCTTAATAGTAGTTGTAACGCACAATACTTACGACTTACCTTCGTGGTTCGTCTAGTGGACAATGAATTTTCAAGTAAATACTGTTGAGTAGGGCTCATAACTGTGACAAATAGCGTATTAACTTACCACCGCCACTAACTCGAATAGAAATGGAGCTCCCATACGTTTTTGCGTTTTAACTGCACCCGCAAAACAATTCAAAGCGGTAAACAATTCAATTTCTAAGGTGATACGGGTAATGGTCGCTAAACCAGAGTATTCTGTTTAGTGAAGTTTGGGACGGGGTCGAACACGGAGCGAACACAAAAATACGGAGGGTCAAAGTACAAAATGACATACATACGTCCAAACATATATATAAATAAACAAACATCCCCGATTTTCGATTGTGTTACCCCTGTAAGTGTCTCGCTCGCTCGCCAATTATAATTTATTTTTTTAAAACAATGCATCTATTTTACAGGATGAGGAAGAGAACAGTCTGCTCAAAGAAATCAGTTGTTTCTAATGGTATTCAGCAACATTATCATAATTGGCGAGCGAGCGTAGCGAGCGAGACACTTACAGGGGTAACACAATCGAAAATTGGGGATGTTTGTTTATTTATTTATATATATTATGTTTGGACGTATGTATGTCATTTTGTACTTTGACCCTCCGTATTTTTGTGTTCGCTCGGCGTTCGACCCCGTCCCAAACTTCACTAAACAGAATCCTCTGGTTTAGTGACCATTACCCGTATCACCTTAGAAATTGAATTGTTTACCGCTTTGAAATGTTTTGCGGGTGCTGTGAGCTCCATTTCTATTCGAGTTAGTGGCGGTGGTAAGTTAATACACTATTTGTCACAGTTATAAGCACTACTCAACAGCATTTACTTGACAATTCATTGTCCACTAGACGAACCACGAAGGTAAGTCTTGCGTAGGTATGTTCAGTTGTGTAAAAGTATTGTGCGTTACAACTACTATCAAGAATATCACAAAGAAAATTTTAAATAACGTGACTTGATTTATTTGCTTCTTTTTCAATTCAAACAGTTGAGGGGAGTGGTTACTATGGCATTGAATCTTAGTATGACAATAGTGTAGTTTAAGGCTCGCTCGCCATTTGTGCTCAAGCACACCACTAGTATTGCATATTATTAGTCATGCTGTGCTGTTATAATATAAGCACAACAAATTTTTATGTAGTAATTGTGGCACTTAAATGTTTGTTTCTTACTATTTAGCCCAATGAAATCCAGGCGCAAACATCAGAGGTAATTTATATGTCATATTTATTATCAAGATGTTTTGTATTTTACGCACATGAATAAATGAAAAAAATCCTGAATGTTCATAATATATTGTTAGAAAGAGCATTTCATGAGCTACAAAATTATCTATTGAGCATGTTTATGTATGTGTGCACAAAGAGTTACAAATATTTTTGTGGTTATTGAGGCTGTTAAATGTTTATTTCTTACTATTTAGCGACTTGACACTTCTTTTAATGAAGACGAAAAGCGGCCGCACAAAAAGGACCAACTTCATCTTAAAAGCTCTGGCGGCAAAGATTATTGGCAATATTCCACTCTGCTATTATTCCTCCGGCAATATTCCTCCGACTATACGCTTCTTCTCTACAGGGCCTCTGGAGATCCTCTGTCCGATCGAACTGGTTTAGATTGTGGCCGTGTGGGTGGGTCTTTGTGGTGGTCCCTTGAATGGACTGGAGGTTAGATACCAGTTCATGGTCCTACCAGGTGGAACCTTTTCAAGCTCTTTATAATATAAGTATAAAGACAACTTGCAAAAGCGAGTGTGCACACAGATTTGGTTACAAATAAATATGCAAAAATAGAATTGAACAACTGCACTTGAACTAATCCAACTGAATATTAGGACAAATTGGCTTAATGAGGAGAAAGTACGCCTTGTCAATGACTTCTGCAGAGTTAAACAACTGTATTTGATAAAGTTGAAGCCTTTCCAGACTTTGAAAGCTCCACCCACTTTGTGGATGAGAAGTGGCCTTTTGAGTTTGGCTTCCTAGTTAGGTCTCGTTATGTACAAGAATACGTGATTTAATTCCAGGCTCAGGAGATAGCCATAACGAAGTGAGAGACAGTGTATGTAGGTGGATAAATCACAAGCGTCTTAAGTATTCTACGAGTGAAACGATAGCTAGAGTGAACACAGAGGTTTTCTTAGGAGAAATGGGTGAAGACCAACTGTGGCTCAAAAAATGGATGTTGCAATTCTGTTTTCCACTTGTGATCTTCCTAGTGTGCAAATTGAGGTGGAATCCAATAAAAGTGAAAGAAACACACTGTCTAAGCTTATGTTGTAAATGGAGCGATATTGAATTGACATATTATTAGGGAGGATTTTCAATTAGAAAAAGATGCTGTATTTGAAAAAATTACAGACACTTTTTTGAAACAATCTGATTTAGACGTTCGCGGTTTTTCTAAACAAATTTACCATTCCACTATCACCGACATTTGTGACAGAACATTTTGCTACGGATACATATCAGATACGATTGGGGAATACAGTTGTTATAATGTGCCCGTGTACACAAATATGTCTTTACCAGATCTGAAAAAGACACTTTGGCAAAGCTACTTCGTTCAAACCTTGATTTACAGTATTCATCCACACCGTGTGCTGAGAAATGGATACGTGATATGCTGTATTACAAATGTAAAGCACTTCATCGGCCATTACAAAAAAGCAGACGCACTTGACGTTCTAAATTTATTGGTAATAGATGTAGTGGAAGCTGTGAACGAACTACACTGGCCCACCTCGACATAAGGCTGGAAAACATTGGTTTAATGAAAGTAAACATGCTGTACTGATAGACCTTGACAGATCAAAGAAGGCATCTTAAATGACTTATAATAGCTATGGAGGATTTTCAAATATGTATAATCCTAGCGAAAGTTGTGAATGGAAAGCACAAAATGCAAACTGGAGACAATTAGCGATGACGATTCATTTATACATACTGACTGAAAAAAGAAAGAAAGCTACCGTCAAATTAATATTGACGAGGGCACATATCCTGACTTGTTTCTCTACACCGTGTTCACACGAGGTAAAGCATTACGTGTGCATTATGTTTGCTCTTTGTCATTTTTTGTAATCTTTTGCAGGGAAATTCAACCAAACATTATTTGATGATTGGAAAAGTTCACATTAAACTTGGTTCACTAATCATAATGTTACGCATTCTCTCACTGTCTTTGCTCTATTTTAACATTTATAAACAAGAACTTATCTAAACAAAATTAATAATAAACGTAGGGTTTGTAGTGTGTGTGACAAACGAATGAAGCTGTTGTTGGAGTGGCACAAATAAGCTACCTACCCATACACATATACACACCAAACACATACACACACATGCCATACACACACACACACACATACACCATTCTTGCTCATTCATGTGGTTCACTTTAAATTATTTATCTGTCAACTTGTAATTATCATCCTCAATGACACTGCAAACTTTGCACCTTCAAATACTAAAACCAATAAACAATAAAAAAAAAAAGGGCCTTCTGTCTCTGTGTACCGTTTGAACATTCATCCTAACAATTGTTTTTGTTTATTTTGCCAAACAATACAAATACAAACAATACAAATACAAACTCTGATGATCTAAATCTAAGACACTGCAATACAAACACACAACCAAATGACTGTCCAGTGAGGTTAATGGGAGATGATTGAAGGTATGCATGAAAAATGTCAGAATCACATGGTCCTGGGATTCAGTTAGGGAAGCATCGTTAATATTTTGAACCACCATTTCATCTGAGATCTATGGTAGCAGCTGGTGCAAGTCAGTCATAATCAGATGATTAGCAGAGCAACTTCATGGGGAGGAGCCTGTTGTAGTGTGGTTGGACTGGAGATCACTTCTCCTATCTGAGCTCTATCTTGTGTGACAATGGCGATGTTGTCCTCTTGGTAGTCTTCTTGTAGATGGGACGAAATGTAAATTTAAACATTTATAGCATTTGCAGCCCTGGTGAATGTCTTAGTCTTATAATTGAATGGTGCTTTGAGTTGTATAAACAGTGGGTTAGTGCTGAAATATTAGGACACGGTCGTATTAAACTTCTACACATTGCTCTTTGACTGTCCAAATTCTGAAATAAGAGGAAAGCAGTGAATGGAATGAATCACAACATTCAAAAGGTACACCAAAGAAAGGGGAGATGTGACAGTAACTTCGCACAAAACATGGAATAAAGGGGTAAGAACAGCAAAGGTCTAAGAGGAATCCAAAAGTGACATAAGTAAACGGCAAGTATATCTGACTTACCGACATGTCTATTGTAAGCCAAAGATCAAAGTTGATGAAAGCGGGCAAATTCCTGCAGGAAAGCTAGTCTCGCTATATAGCCCGGTTACGGTTGGTAAAGGGTCTGGCTACGAGAGACTACAGGAAAGCCACTAGGGTGGGGCTTCGCGGGACACACACCCGCTACTCTAGAGAAGGTAAAGCGTCGACGTGCATTACCAGCTAAAGTGTGACTTGACATCATAATGGCAGCAGAAGATATAAACTGCAAGTGCGGAAATTATTCTACTGTAAGTTTTAATATAGAATGTGACATAGGCTCCAACCTTTTGAAAACTAGTTCCAGGATACTCACTACGATAAATCTGGCTAGCGAGGCTAGATACTGGATACACCCACTGTCCATGCCCAAATCTGACTTCTTTTTTTGAGATTGGGTTGTGTCTTCAACACCTTTTACTCATATGGCTATTGTAAAGTCCACTTATTTATATTCTCTTGTTTGAATACTCTTAAAAAGTAATAGATTGTCTATTGTAAGCCAAACATCAAAGTTGAAAGTTTTCTTGGCACCAAGCATGTTTTATTAATACTTTTTTTTTAAAGATTTTAGTGACATTATCCAGTGCAAGGAATGTAAAAAGTGGGAACACCTCGTATGTCGAGGTTTTTTTAAATTGGACGATGAATATGTCCACATATGTCGGACCTGTAGAAAATATTGCGGAATGGAGGTATGTAAGTATAATATATCAGATTTGGGACGAAGTACTTTGGTGCTTGTTCTTAAATACTGGTCATAAAGTTGTCATGGAGTACTCAATCCTTTTGGTAAATTGTGTAAAGGTACTCGTCAAGCCTGTAGCCAAGAGATTTTTTTTAATTTCAGGGGTGGGGTGTGGGGAAGAAAGGGGAGGGGGTAAGGGTTACTAGTAATTCTCCTTGATATTAATAATATACATGGGAGTGTGCATTTTAATAATTACTTAGGTCCACTTAAAACGGAAGAAAGTGTAGTAGTCTGTCAATTAATTAATTAATCATTTAATAATTGATACATAAATTTGCCATATTCGACGAGTTATTTCTTATTCTATGACTTCAAAATCTAAAAAAAGATTGATTGTCAGAGAAATTGCGGTCGAATTGACCCTGGATCAAAATGTTATATGACGTTTTTGGTCAGTTAGATCAAAAGAACTATTTAAGATAGTGTTCGAAATCAAAAACGTTAGTTCATTAAATGTATCTAGTTTTTAATTATTTCATTTAATATATCTTGCACATCATACAGATCATTTAAAATTATATTCTTAAATAGGATCAAACATAAATTTATCGTTTTAATAACATTATTATATATACTTACTTTAAAAAAACAACGAAGAGCTCTTCGTTGTTTTTTTAAAGTAGGTATATATATAATGTTTTTAAAACGATAAATTTATGTTTGATCCTATTTTTACATGACCCAAAGGTCACGTTTCAGCAGATTAGTTTTTGTGAGATAATATAAAAAAAGTTTCAGCAGCATTTTTATTTGCATATTATTAATCATACTTATAAATGCAAAACAAAAATGAATTTGGAGAATGATTAACTTATAATAATGTGAAAAATGAATTTAGAGAATGACTAATTTGTACATAATTATATAATAATGTGTTTCTTACTTTGCGCAGTTCAAAAACCCTACATTTTATAATAAGTTCTGTATGTGTCGTATTTACTATCAAGATTTGTTTTTACGTGCATGAATAATATAATGAAAATAAAAACCTGAATGTTTATATAACATTAAAAAGAGCATGTCAGGAGCTACAAAATTATCTATTGTGCATGTTTACCTTTTTGTACACATATTTCTATGTGACATCTTGTTTGCTTACTAGGTAATGCATATTCTTTATTTTTATGTGGTAATTGAGGGCCATCCCCTTTATTTCTTACTATTTAGTTACCCTTGGAAGAATGCCATTCTGATAAGGAGGAGGACACAGTGCGTGTAATTTATATTTATTGTACACTTATGAAAATACGGACACTGAAATGCTATAACTATAATAACTAGTGTCCTTCACTACAAAATTATCTATTGAGCATGTTTATGCACACATCTATGTGATAATTGATGGACATCTCTTTTTTTGCTTACTATAGTTAATGAGGCGACGTTGATGACACAGGAGCACAGGTAATGCATATTTATTTTTATGTGGTAATTGAGGGTCATCCCCTTTATTTCTTACTATTTAGTTATGCGTGGAAGACAGCCATTTGGGTACGGAGGAGGACACAATGCAGGTAATTCATATTTATTGTACACTAATGAAATACGGACACTAGAATTCTGTAACTATAATAGCTAGTGTCCTTCACTACAAATTTATCTATTGAACATGTTTATTTATGTGTACACATCTCTATGAAATAATTGATGGACATCCCCTTTATTTCTTACTATTTAGCAACGCGTGGAAGACAGCCATTTGGGTACGGAGGAGGACACAGTGCAGGTAATTCATATTTATTGTACACTTATGAAATACGGACACTAGAAATGCTGTAACTATAATAGCTAGAGTCCTTACCCCGCGTAAAACTTCCTAGTGTATTATGCATCCCCACACTGTAAAAAATGTGGTGTTACATTACACCTCTTTTGGTGTTCTAACTACACTGTCTGTACAACACCCCATGAGGTGTATTGATACACCCCAAATTAGTGTCCCGTTACACCCTTCAAACACCCTCCTAGTATACCAAATAGGGTGTATCATTACACCCTATCACACTCATAGGAGTGTTATACCACTCCTATGGTGTATATGAACACCAAAACATACCCTATAGGGTGTAATTCTTCGCCAATATAAAGTGTACTGTAACGCCATGTGATTATATTCAGGTAGTAATACAGTAAATATTATTTCACATACAATACGGGTATGAGATGACACAAAAATTGTATGTTTGTATGTTTAGGTCCAATGATGACAGTTCACTCCCTCAGCTGAACAGTACGTGACCGTGTGTACTAAGTTGGTCGAGAAGCACCCAAAATTAAGAGATATGGTTGGAAATGGCATAGTAAGTATTTTTAATTTGTTTTAAAGGACAAACACATAACGTATTCTCCAAATTGTGGGTCCTGGAAAATATCTTTGAGAAACGCCTTCAAAAACTACAGAAGGGATCACTGCCCTAGAGCTGCATGTAAGAGGCCAACTAATAGTGACATTCATCCACATCCTTCCAAAAGGACAAGGCTCACTGAGGTAGTCCAGCCAACATAAATATGTACTATAAATATTCCTGCTACAATTTGCTTTTTTTTTTTTTTTTTTTTTAAAAGGAAAATAATGTGATGGACTTAGAGGATTACGAGAGTTCCATTAAGTTAATAAAAAGCCTAGACATTAACAGGAACCGAGCAATTGGCAGTAAACTTATGAGCGAAACTCGTTCCATGCGAAGAGAGTGGATAGCAAGGGATAATCCAAATGTCATAGAAGTACTTGGCAGATTCCCATTGCTGAAAGATACTCAAATAGTAAGTAGTAAAACCATAATAATAATATTTTTAAAAAAATCTAATAATAATAATAATACCAATAACAACAACAACAACAACAAAATAATAATAATAAATCACCATTGTCAGTTCCAGGCAGAATGTTGGAACTTTGTTGACCGGAACCGAGAAGACGCCTTTGCCGCATGGAACGCCTGGAAGAGCACCATAATTAAGGTGGCAGAATTAGAAGCCAAGAGAACACTAATAAAACGAGTTCTTCAAAACTATAAACAAATTCCAGAGGGACTGTCACAAGAAACTGGTAAAAAATTAATAGAATATTCAATACGGGTTTGTCTTACCAATTGGTCATTCCACAGATTACAAAGATTTCATGGCTTGTGAACTTCTTTTCAAGTTGCTGTACATAAGAAATACAAAAGGAATAATTTACAAACAAGTTCTAGTAAGTACCTGACTTATTGTATGAACAATTAAAAATTAAAGGCACATTATTTAGATTGCAGATGCCAACCTGAGCCTTGAAGCCAGTACACAATTGGAACCGTTCTTCCTTATCGTGGGAAAAATTGGCATGGCAGAATGCAACTACTTGTTGGTGGCTGAAAATGACTTTGTATTGGAATCAAAGTCTTTTATTGAAGCTATCTTGATGTCATTGGGACTTATTTCCATTACAACATTTGCTATTCTAAACAACTGACTTCAATGTTATATTTTTTTCAATCTTACATCTTTAATATTGCTGTAACCACAAAAAAAACTCCTGAGTCTCAGATTAACTTTATGAGACTGGCGAACTCTACAAATTGAAAATGTTAATTCTATTGTACTTGTGTCAAAAAAATTTCACTGAATTTTGATTATAACAAAAAAAAAATTTACAAAAGGTTAATGTTTTTTACTTAGTTTGGTGCCTAACTTTGTTGATAAGTGAAATCTTCAGATAATTAAACACAATCAGAAAAGCACAACTGAAATACTGAAATGGTGTGATCAAGCAATTTTCTTTACGGTGTAGGTGGTATTGTGACCTTTTGGGTGTTCAGTTTACTGAAGTATTGGATAAATGATATTGGAATATTTGACTCCAGGCGATATTAGAATGGACTTATGATGTACTAAAATTACCACTCACACTAATAACAATCTTCAAATATTGCTTTCCTTTGCTTACCTTTATGTTGTTAGACAAGAAGGGCCAGACTCGTGTGTCCACTCTGTCCCTATGATCACACCGCCAACCTCAATATGAAATTAAGGGACTACATGCAGCACATTCGAGAGTGTCACACCTACTCACCTTCATTCCAAATCACCTGTGGTATGAATGGATGCCTCAAAAGATTCCGCAAATTTTCCAGCTTCAAGTCCCCATATATGACTGGCACAGTGGGGATCGTAATGTATCCAATATCTCTCCTATCCTCAACAAGATACAATAATGGAACCCAATGTGATGGAAGTTACACTCCACATGAAAGTGACGCACCTGGTGAGACTGAAGTGGACATGATTGAAGTCCCTCAAATTCACCCTTAACAACAGAAGGCAATGAAAATGTTAAGCATCTTTAGTGATCATAATTGACAATAAGTAACCAGAATAAAAATAAGCCAGACAACTTTTAAAATTTGGTTAAGAAGCATCTGTACTTTATATAGCGGCACGTCAGGGAGGGAGAAGGGGGATAACCCCAAAACTTTCATCCGATATGTACTCAGTAATGTTTACAGCATCAGGTACAGTAGAATGTCAGTTATCTGGACACTATGAGACTAGAGGGAGTCCAGATAAATTGAATATAAAAATGTATCATAGAGCACTATGAAAGGGTGTGACAATTAACTTTTGCACGTGATACTATTGCATTTTTGAGACTGATAACTGGCATTAAAAAAACTGACACTCTACTGTACTTTGCTGATAAAGCTTTTTGAGTGACATCCCTTACCAAAGCTGATAATTTCTGAGTTTATAGTGCATTCATTGCAGCATGTGTGCATATTGCACATATTGCACAAAACAATAAAATGTATGCAAGATATACAGAATAGTTTACAGCATGTGTTCTGCATGTATGCAAAAGGAGATTAACATGTACATAATATGCACTTTACACATGTCACATGTACATGACTTACATGTGTGCAAAACTGTAATGTACCACAAACATGTCAAATACACATGTTCATGCATGGTGTTATGTGTCAAATGCATGTCAACTGAGGTGTTTTATATAGGGGAACAAAGTTCTTAAGAATAATGCCCCACTATCTATGTGAAAAATAATATTATTCCTATACTTTAGATACCTGTGGCACTGATGCAGCTACTGAGCCGGAATCAGCTGATACAGACGAAGGTCCATCACCTGTAGACAACTTGCAGCATCTCTCTAGACTATCAGCTTTATTTCTTCTTGAGATTAAGGAAAAATATAAGTTGACCCAGGCTGCAATTCAAGGAATGATAGAAGGAATAACAAATATGATACAGGTACCATTATTCAACAGAATGATTCCATAGCATTAAAAACTAACTTACTCTCTAGCTCCATTTTATGGCCCTATACTCCCAAGTCAAGCAATGGCTGCATAGTAATGGAGTACCAACCACAGCACTCTGATCACAGTCTGGCCCAAATCTTCTCTGAAGACAGTCCATATTGTAATCCTTTCAGAGAGGTTTCCACCTACCACCTGCAGCAGAAGTTTTTACAAAAGAATTTCAGTTTGACGGTATGTGCCAACAAAAAGGACTGTATGTTTCTCTTAATCTTAGCCAGTACATTAATATTTTACAGGAACCACAACAAATTCCATTTGGCACACATATGAAATGGAAAGGGTGTGGACCAAAGAGAAAGCATGTACTAAAAAGGGATGAGATGATCTATGTGCCGCTGATACAGACTCTGCAGCAGATCTTACAGTCTAATGTAGTCAGAGATCAGGTAAATAAATATGTAAATATGCACTGAGAACAGATTATGCCTGCCAACTCTACCTCTAAGCTATTGCAATAACAAGTAACTAACTTGTCATACTATGTGTATATTGCACGTATACATATGTGACAATGATTTAAATGTTGTTCGACACTATCACGTAAAAGAGTTCCATAATTCTGTTCCCATCATATCAAACATAATCTTGACACTGTCTCATTCAATATAATCAGGGCCTGCCAAAAATACATGCAGGTTCACTAACTGACCTGCATGCAATTGAATACAGATCACATGTCAGAAGCAGAGCGAGCCAGGCTGGTTGTATGACTACAGTGATGGAGCCGCCTTCAAGAGACATCCTCTGTATACATTGGCTCCTTCTGCACTCTGCATTTTCCTATACTATGATGATTTAGAAGTTTGCAATCCTCTTGGGTCTAAAGCAAAGATCCATAAACTGAGTAAGTTACATGATCCAATTAAATGAATTGCAACAAAATATTAGGAATATCAAAAGTATTTAAACCAAATTAGAAACTTGAATTCTGCTCAGTTTTTTTATATCATATTTCAGGCATTTTCTACTTCACGCTAGGCAATTTACCTCCAAGAACAAGATTTAAATTGTCCTCCATAAACCTCCTAGCAATCATCAAAGAAAAACACCTGAAAAAGTACGGAATGAACACTATTTTAAAACCTTTGGTGAATGACATTAAAAGACTGGTAAGTATTAGTTAATCAGGACCTCAGCAAAACTAAACTCAACCAATCATGTATTAGGAACTTGGACTCACTTTCAGCATCAACGGGAAGATTAGGAAGTACCACGGAACAGTATGTGCCATATCTGCAGACAACTTGGCAAGTCTCGCCATGGGAGGTTTTAAAGAGAGTTGCTCTGCATATAGATTGTGCAGACATTGTATGGCTACAAGAGATGCATTCAAATCACTAGCATGTTAAAATGGTATTAACAAATGAATGTATTCATTTAAAAAATGGCCCACATGTAACAACTTTTTGATTTACTTTTTCTAAACAGTTCCGGGAAGATGAGTTTACTTTGAGGACCCTAACAGCCATGACCTGCAGTGTGCAGAAGCAGAGACTTCTAGTGATGCATCAAAGGAATATGGGGTGAACAGAAACTCCATTCTCAACAACTACGGTAATTTAAGAAAGAAAAAAAAAAAGAGCAAAATACACATTTTACTAATATTATTTTCACTCACTTGCTTTCAGCTATTTCCATGTGTGTGACGGCGGGCTGGTTCCTGATGTAATGCATGACATCTTAGAAGGTGCACTGCAGTACGAGATCAAGCTCCTACTAAAAAGAATGGTTGAAGTAGATAAATATTTCAGCCTTGGTAAGAAAACTAAATTAATGGCTTTAGAACATGGCACAGTGCAGTAATGTCCACATAATATGTATGTATGAATACACACGTAGACACATTCAACTCCAGAATGACCAATACTGAGTTGGGGTACATGGAGGCAAAACAAACCAACACCACTCGCTGCAACACTCCTCACCACTCCAGGACATACCTTAAAAGCAATCAGGTAAGGCTGTAGAGTTAAAATGGTACAGATAATCCTAACAGTCTCCCCCTCCTGTAGCTGCACAGATGTCGCTGATGGCGAGAATTCTCCCTATTGTGATAGGTGATTTCATCCCAGAGGCTGACCCTTACTGGGAAAATTACCTAATGAGAATTGCTGACCTTTTGTTCGCCAACAAGCTACATGAAGATGCTGTTGGGTATATGGCTAACTTGATCCACTTACATCACACGAGATTCAAGCAGTTGTACCAGGAGAGTCCATCATACCAAAAATGCACTCATGGTGCACATGCCAAGATTGACACTACAGTAAGTCCATTTGTTTTGAGATAAGAACATATAAAAGTAGAAACACTCCAATTCTGAAAATGAACAAGAGAAACAATCAGTATAGAGGGATGCCGACAATTAAAAGAATGATAAAAAACACTAACAAACAACTGAACATGCTAAAAATATCAAAAAATTCTCCTGTGCAAATAGACACTAACCGGAAAATTTTTTTTCACCACTGTATTGTGCTACTTAATGTATTCAAACCAATTCTTTACACATTGTTCTCAGGTACGGTCCTTTGGTGCGGTATTGGACAATGAGGTATGAGGGCAAGCATGCTTACTTCAAAAGCCTTGCCCACACTCTGGGGAACTTTACCAATCTGCCACTTTCTCTGGCCACAAGGCAATATCAGCAACAGTGCTACCTTGAAACTGGACCAAATACATAATTGTAATCATTACAATTCAGATGGTTATATTAGTCAAAATGGGTTTGATAACTTGAAGGAACATAGCTCTGTTCAGTATCACCCTCAGTCACTAAAGTTTAATCGAGGGTCTTCGGGTCCTTTTAGATCTTATTATTAATACTATATATTCCACTAAAATTTTCATGTCAGACATTCTGGTCATTTCAGAATATACTCGACCCTCTCACAGATACAAATATGTATTGACAGCATGCAATATAATATGTGGCAAGGGAAAGTTAATATAGTAATTGTGACCCATCAAAATTATCACTATCTTAGTCTTTGCCATCCAGATAACAAAGGTTTGAGTGTATATAAAAAGAAATTATTTAGATGTAAATTAAAGTAATCCTAAACAAATTTTTTTCACATTTTCTAAATTGGGTACAGCTATGAGATAAATTACTCTAGATGGATACAATACTTATGAATACCACTGTGAAATATTCACCACCAATGCAAAAACAATTAACAATCAGTGACTACTTTAAACATCTTCATTCATTAAAGTAATCCTAAACAAATTTTTTTCACATTTTCTAAATTGGGTACAGCTATGAGATAAATTACTCTAGATGAATACAATACTTATGAATACCACTGTGAAATATTCACCACCAATGCAAAAACAATTAACAATCAGTGACTACTTTTAACATCTTCATTCATTAATGTAATTGCAGTTACCCCTGTCCCACCGACAGAAGTGAGCGAAATAGCCTCTGCAACAACGACAATATTTGAGTAAGTATAAAACTCACTCTCTCCGAATAAATATTAGTGTAGTTCATAATTCTATTCCAGGACCAAATGGGTGAAAGTGGAAGGGTATATTTATAAGCCCAATTGCAGCAGTGTTGTGTGACATTGATGAGGATGTTTTTGAAGTGCTGATAATATCCTCAATCTACTTCATTAAAGACGACATTATTACCACTTATAAACTTAAACCATATAATAAACACTACCGTGCTCACATTTTTTTCTACTGCTGACGAAGTCAAGTATATATCTTACATCATTACATTCCTCTTCATCCTCGCATCACAAGAGTTTTACCACAACACACTATCATAATTTTACCATATATCACATTGATTAAGTTTTCTTCACAAAAATGTTGCCTTACATTATTGCAACATTACACAGATTTCTTTTGTTTTATCCAGCACTATTTCTAACAGTTAACCCCCCAAATGCCATCACAAACACATGAATCCGGCTAGTATGAGTTTACAGGTGGGACACACATATATCTATAGGTGGGACAGATGGATGTCTCATGGAATCCCAAGGTCCGATGGGACAGGATGGACAATTTCTGGCATTCCTGGACATCTATACCACCTGGTTGTCCACCTATTGGCTATTCACAACTTTCACTGTCATGGTTTGCAAGCAGGGGCACCTTTCCACAAGTGTCCACTAATGTATGCAGGATTGGAGAGAGCAAGATTGTATGAAACACTTCCCAGACTGGAATTCACATGACAAGCTATACAAAAATTACCAAACATTTGTTCTCCTCTCCTGAGAAACATTAACAGTCAGGGAATTCATTATGTATGTACAGTACACTACATTGCAGGCTATCCCAAATAAATATTGTCTCCTCGAGTTCGTACCCGAAGTCGTCATGAACTCCTCCCCCATTTCTAAAAAATTAAGGGAAGGGTCGTTTTTTTGTTTTTGTTTTAGTTGGATTTATCCAGCGTCGTCGATCTTTTACCTAGTCTCGAATGGCCAGATCCTTCCAAACCGTTAGTGCAAGGTAAGGGGTCTGGCTACGAAAAAGTATCTATATAATTTGGTAAAGGGTCTTTTCACTACAACCAGCGCACTAGCTTCTTGGTAATAGTCTGGCATAGCCGACCCTTTACCTTCCTTTTATTGGTGAGCGGGAAGGAAATAAAAGGTAAAGGGTCGGCTACGCCAGACTAGCTTGGTAAAGCATTATTTTGAAATTTCTAAAGAATAGCCACAGTGGTGCCAGTTACCTGACATTAATTTACATTATGGAGGTGGGCATTGAAGGGTATGTAATATTGAACACCTTATACCTTGGTAGTTTGGCTATACATTTATAATTTGGTAAAGGATCTTTTCACTACAACAGCACGAAGGGTTTGGTAAAAAATTATTATTAGTGAAATTTCTACTGTGGGCTTTTGTGGGTCGCCGCTTTTGTGGGTCGCCGCTCGCACTAGACTCAGAGGAGATTCACTTTACTCATGGACTGGAGGAGGGCGCAAGGTACGCTGCCACCAGAGTTCTTCCCCAGCCCCAACAATTGACTGAATAGAGTTTTAAATCTATGTCTAAAAAGTGTAAGGCACCGAGGTAGAACTAAACTTAAAATGATGCACAATGCTTATATAGAGAATTGGGAACACGCCCACAATATGACACACGATGACGTGACTTCCTGCACTACCGCGTTTCGTTCTCACTGCAGCGCAGGCACAAACAACACATGACTCTGTGAACAAACGATCAAAACTTAATCAACAAAACAAGTGATTGCACAAACAACGGACTATGGAAAACCTGTTTACAACATAAGATAATACAACAATAAAATATAGCAATAACATAAAAGTTCTAAGTTCACTTGAGCGATGAGGTGGGGCAGATGCCACACCTCTCTTATGCCCGACCCACATCTACCTTATAATATTACGTCAGTGAGATATAGCTATCCAATCTTTATCGAAAATATACAACATAATATGACACACAAAACACAAAAGCATTACGCATTTTTGAATTGCTCATAAAAATTCAACCATAGTTGTATATCACATAATTCATTTGTATTCAACTCCCAAATTTCTTGGGGGGGGGGGGGGGAGAGATCCCAGTGCCAGCCCCCCTCTGTATGAAACCCTGCTAACTCATATCATAGAGTGGCTGTGCAATGCTAGACCAATAAGAAATTACACTGCTTCCCTCAACTAATTCAAATGGAAGTAGCTAATATTAGCCCACGGGACACAGAGAAACAACCATGTCAATTTTAGATACTTCGGTAACCACATGTCTTCCATCACCAGTTGTCTCCTACATTGTGAAATTGATTTCAAAGTACTGGATGTCTTTATGTATTGATTGAAAGAAGATTGCAGTATTCGGAAGAGATCGGTCAGGTTCTAACCCTCTCAGTCAGTGTTATGTTGCTATACCACATAGGTGACGGAAGCAATTTGAAAGTGGAGAGGCCTGGCGGGAGCAGATCAGAAAAAGGATGTGTCTCATGATTATGACAAGTCATAATACAGCTGTTTTTTTGTACTCAACATAATTAAGTTCAGCTAGATTACTTCAAAAAGTGGGGCGGCCATGGCTGCTCCCTTCCGTCGCCTATGTACTACTAATAGACGAATCTTACAGCACAACAGGATTTACTTGTACATACACAGTAGACTCTCTCATTCTGAACACCTTGGTACAGAGAAATAGGTGGGATATGACAAGTGCTCAGATATGAGAAACAAGCCATTTTGAATGGGGAACGGAATCCTTATCTACTTTAGCACAGTAAATTCAAATGAATATCATCATAAGTGTTCAGATAAGCGACGGTCCCGGTGTGTGTATGTGTGTGTGTGTGCACGCATGTGTGTATGTGTGTTGCAAACCCTTTACATTTCGAAGTTTCTGATTCTGTATTCACTGAATAGTGAAATATTTTCACAAAACAGCCAACACTACTGGTAATGAGGCCATTACTATAGTTTGCCCCAACCATCCATTTAGGTATCTGTACCTATCTGTAAGGGGCTCTTACATTGGACTGTAAAAAAAGAAAGAAAAAAAAGAAGTTAAATAGACACTTAATCGGTAGTGGGTGACTGTGCAGTAGACTACTGCATACCTTCATGTTTGTAATGTATAGCAAGAATTCAGAGTGATAGTTGCCCACTACACCAACAATGGGTAAGGGTTGTTGAAATATGGTACTAGCTGACAGACTAATGAATCAGAGTGGAATATTATTACAAATGAACTAAATGAATCACATTATCTATGTAAGCACTTTTAAGCACACCCTTTTGAGTGTGATCCTAGAGTGTGAGTGTTACAATACACCCCTATGGTGTAGCACTACACCCTTCTAATCACAGGTGTCATGGTACACCCAGGTAAAGGTTTAACTGAACACCCCGTTTTTTACAGTTCAGTGCCCTCGTCTATATTAATTTGACGGTAGTTTTCTTTTTTTTTCAGTCAGTATGTAATGAATCGTCATCGCTAATTGTTTCCAGCCTTATGTCTAGTCTGGCGTAGCCGACCCTTTACCTCTTCTATATTGGGGAATGGGGGAGGAAAGGGTCTGGGGACAGTAGTACTAATGACCAGTTCTAGCGCCAGATTCTGGCGCTAACCACTAATTTTAAAAGTTTACCGCAGAGGTTTACTGGCCTCCAGTAGCGCGCGTCTGTGGCAGTTTACCGCAGAGGTTTAATTACGGATAGCCGTTTGATTACGAATTTTTCTGCAAACTTGAGAGGCTACAAAGGTATGGCTAGTGGAGACCGAGCTGAAGCTGTAAAAGTGGTGGCGGAAGGAGTAGCTAAGCGCTTGGGATACAGCGGCTTGAAGAGCTTACAGGAGGAAGTGGTAGTAAGCTTTGTTACAGGACATGACGTTTTTGCAATTCTTCCCACTGGCTATGGAAAGAGTTTATGCTACGTCTGCTTGCCAGAAGTTTTTTATTTACTGGACTCACCACCACTACCTTCCATCATCATAGTAGTGTCACCACTAACAGCAATCATTGAAGATCAAGTAAATATTGTTTTAATGTTATTAGAAGTTTGCTAATCAACTAGCTGATAACTGTACATATAGGTGCAGCTCTACTCGTCCAAGGGTGTAGCTACTGGTAGTGTCACAGGAGAGTCTAGTGCAGCTATGCTGGACAGTGTGTATAGAGCTGAGCATCAGCTGTTGTTTTTCACACCAGAGATGATTCTCCGGAAAAAGTGGCGGAAACTTTTGCAGAGAGATGACTATAGACAAAGAGTGAAGGGAATGATTATTGATGAAGCACATACTGTTAAGAAATGGTAAGTTGTTTACAATAGGTTTTTCTAAAAATGCAAGCCAGTTATACATTAAAACTATGCAAGAAGATGTATATTTTATGTTGGCTGTTGATAATTGCAGGGGAGAAACATTTAGACCAATCCTGACCCATATAGGTGAAGTCAGAAGTATTTTGCCTGAATCTGTCAACCTTTTGGCCTTGACTGCTACAGCAACTACTACAGTTCGTACCAGCGTGTCTGAAATACTTGGCCTACAGAATCCTATTGTTATTGTAATGTCACCTTGCAAGAACAATATTGTGTATGCCGTAAGTAAATTTAATAACATAGACACTTTCGCACCCTTACTCGATCGGTTACGTACGGATGGAGTAAGAGCACCTAGAACAATTATTTACTGCCAAAGGTATGATGATTGTAGTAGTCTATACATGTATTTTAAGCATGGGCTAAAAGAGAAGTTCACATACCCCACTGGAGCTCCTGACCTATCAAAATTCAGATTGGTGGAAATGTTTTGCGGATGCACTGACTTGGAGGTAAAGAACCAGATCATCAAATCATTTGGATCAGAATCCCAGCTACGTATAGTGTGTGCAACTATTTCATTTGGGTTAGGAGTCGATTGTCGCGATGTAAGGCAAGTAATTCATTTGGGGTCACCCGAAGACATAGATGCCTATATTCAAGAAACTGGTAGGGGTGGAAGAGATGGAAGCACTCGTTAGCTTTACTCTTAAGCCACAAGCGAGGAGGGAAATTTGTGTGCGAGAAATCAATGCTACAATACGAGAATAATAGCACTATTTGCAGACGAAACTTATTATTTCAAAATATAGACAATTACAAACCATTTCAAACTGATTACAAGTGCATGTGTTGTGATGTTTGTAAGCGTGTTTGTCAATGTGGATCTTGTTTTGATAATCAAAAATCATTTGTGTATTTGTAATATTGTCAATTCATTAATTACATTAAAATTTTACATGTCCCTGGATCCAATCAATAATCACAGCTGAAGGTTTCGCATGCAGAATATTCCTTGGATTGGGGAAAGATGGGTAATACCTGCCAGTAATTTCAGTGAAAATAGACATTTCTTGTAACTCTTTTAGAATAATGTTCATGTCAGCTCTTGAGTTCGGCACATTGTGAGCAGAAGAACCACTATCTGAAATTTTGTTGTCTGCATCAAAAGTGTCCATTACTGCTGATATTGTTCCAAGGGCCTCTGCTACTCGCTGAATGCACTGGGGTGTCTTGTTTGCACCAAGGCTCTTAACAGCTGATTTACAAATACGTATCTGGTGCTCACAATGAAGATCATTGGGAATGTTTTTCCCAGGACAACCATGTACGTTAATGAATCTTGGCGCTTAGATAAAATATAATCATAGTTGAGAAGAAAATTTAGGGTCTCGTTTGCATAGTTTTTTCTTCCCGAGTTTTGAAAAATAGGCAGCATATACCTGTAGCAACGCAAAACTCGATCACCATCTCCTTCCTTGATGGCATCTCGGAATTCCAGATAAAACAATCCAAAACTCAATGCTTGCTTCGCATACAAGTAAATCCTGTCATCTTGACGAGAAGAAGAGCTTTGAGGGTCCGATGCAGAAGAGTTGTACGTAAATGAGAAAAATGTCTTCATGAAATCATCTATAATATGATTTAAGACTTTCCCTCTCTCACATTCAGGCTCCATCCAAGTATCTGTACCTTTGGGAGCATAATTTGTAGTTGGAATTTCATGCATTTCTGACATACCCAGCATTTTCATGGCAGCAGCAACTATAAGACACTCTACAACCAAAACGATAAAATCATCACATGCGTCAAAACTCTCAATCGGCACTTTGACCACATTACTGCGATTAATAGTGTTTCGAAGTTGATAAAGTGTCCCATGTTCAGTGACTGACTTGGCCGAATAATAGTACTTCCAGAGAACCTATACAGAAAAAGATAATATTAATCTCATCTACTATCTATACGTTCTGTTTACTTATCTTACCCCCAATAAGTTTGCCTTTGTATGCCAATCCTCCAAAGTAGGAATGAGACCTTCTAGCCGCTTTGATGGTGTTTCACCATTAAGTTTAGCCTTTATAGCTGACTTGGCTCTAGCTGCAGTCATCTGATCTCCACCAATAATTACTTTGTGCATCCTTTCATTCACCACTTCTACTCTGTCAGCCTCGCCAACAGCTACTTCTTCAGTCCATGAGACAGACGGAACAAACTGGTGTAAATGAGCCATTATATCTACCATATCTCCTCCTTTTGCTTCATTTTTTAATAGGACACCAAGAGGAATCTGTAGTACATACATACATGCATATATATACATACATACATACGTATGTACGTGCGTGCATGCATACATACATATACATACATACATACATACATACATACATACATACATACATACATACATACATACATACATACATACATACATACATACATACATACATTATACATACATACATTTAATACACACGCTTTTTGGAATTTAACACTTAAACAATATCCTGACACAACAACACATAATTAACTGATGTCTCTGCACACACTCATGTAAAGCTAGTATGAATAAAGCTTACCACTTCTGATTTGCTGCTCATTTCGTTGTAATAACGATGCTTAATATGCCAATCAACAAGACCATCAAAGGTCATTCCAAAATAAGGAAGATGAGTGCATAGTATCCTGGATATCAGTATGGAAATGTTGGCCTTCAAGGATTGGTCGTCATGTGGTGTCGGCAACAATGACTTAGCAACTGATCTAACATCTAAACATGAATTATCAATTCTAACATCAGATAGAGCACTAAAATCTATTCTGTTTAGGACACCATACGAGTAGAAATAGTGCAGCGACTCAGTCTGTCTGTCTGAACGCATGTGACGTCTTCGAACATTTTTATCTAAATTGTCCCCACACAAACGAAACCCGTTCCATGCTGGCTTGCTGTATTCTTTTTGTATTAGAAGAGATCTTTCCAATACTTCTGGTGGTCTTGCAATCTGCAATTCTTGAGATACAAGAGAATCCTCAGTCATGTTATCAAGAGCAAAATCATCTGATGTGCAGCTCTCATCACTAGAAGAGAACATTTCATCTGTGTTAATATCATTCTCTTCTTGCTCAGACATTTCTTCTTCAGACTCAGACTCTGATTCAGTGTCTGATTCAGTGCCCGATTCAGAAGAATCAAAGATGCAAAATGCTGCACTGTCAAATTCTTCTCCCTGTTCTCCTTGTGTTTCCTACATATTGACGATAATATTAAGGTTTTAAAAATTACAGCCAAGGTCATATCCAGGGAGTGGGGAAGGGGGACTTATGCATCTCTCCCAATTATCTAGCTATATTATTTTAGTCCCCTTCCTTTGTATAAACTTTATCATCACTTACAGCTTCAACATCAGTAGGCAGAGATGGCGACAGTGAGTCCCTCCATTCCCTGACAGGCTTGTCATAATCTTTTCCCAAGTCCTTCACCATCCTTATTGTTGTTTTGTGAGAAACTGACAGGAATATTTTCTGCAACCTCTCATACACCTACCCGAACAGTATAATTAATTTGAATCATCATAAAAACATTTTTCTTACCTGTTTGCCACTATGTCCTGCATACAGTAACAATGCTATGATTTTGTGAACTAAATTCATTCGGCAATACCTGTATTTCAACAAAATTGCAAAACACATACCAATAGCTGCCACCCGATTTGACCGGGGTTGCTTGGTTTTTGTACATGCCATAAGTATTTGATACATCAGTGGAGAATTGCATT
>WLWD01000032.1_pt1 | contig 25832 bp, 25 predicted proteins | sample 6712731 | NCBI WGS metagenome assembly WLWD01 (sample SAMN12718690, study PRJNA576275) | sponge metagenome | isolation source: marine sponge | host: Mycale hentscheli | place: New Zealand: South Island, Marlborough, Capsize Point | collected 2014-11-01 | reverse complement strand
TAAAAGGTGATTGAAGAAAACAATATCAATAATGGCATGATCGTAACCTGCAGGTTTAACTCGGTGTTGCTGATCGCGATTTTACTTTCCTGCGAAAGGTTACTCAAACCAATCACTTATTTTTGTTTACCCAAGCAAAGGATCCGCTTGCCAACCCAATGTATGAAACCGGTGCTCGCGTTATCACGGTTCCTGATCAACGTTGGGGACGCCGCGATATCAAAACCACACAACTGCTTTACCCTTCTATGGCAAAAATGATGGCAAAGGCTGCAGGCGTTGATGATGCCTGGCTTGAAGAAGACGGGTACATCAATGAGGGCACTTCCAACAACACGTGGATTGTCACCAAGGACGGAAAGCTTGTAACCCGACATCTATCCACTTCAATTTTGCATGGTATTACACGCAAGGCTGTTTTGAGATGTGCTGAACTTCTTCAAATGGAAGTTGAAGAACGCCCTTACACAAAAGAAAGATGGCGGCAGATGCCTGCTGAAGCGTTCTTACCTCCGCATCCGCTTTTGTTGCCTTTGTAGTTGAAAAGTCGATGGCCAAAAATTGGTGAAGCAAACCAGAACATGCTGCTGCAAGCTGCGTGAGATGTACCTCGAAGAATCGAGAAGAAGTATTTAGCGGACTGACACCGCACTCCAGCGTCCTAAACACTCAAACCCGACAAATTTCGAATGTCATACAGCTCGCTGTTGTTCGGGGCGCATTGCACGGGCGATCAATCAGTTTTTCCTTATTCATTATGAAATACCGCCATGGGGTTGTATGCAGAGCGCGATAACAGTGATCGACATTGGGATAATAGTATAATCATTTGCATCCACAAAAGTTGTGTTTTCAGGTAGTCGGTCCATTGTTCCACAGCGCGATAGGGTTGTTACAGTTGGGTCATAACTGGCTCGGACTTGTCCAATTTTAGGAGAAGAAAACTACCGGTCTTCATACGGGTGCACTCATGGAATTACACCCATATAACTCGCTCACGGACCTTGTAAATAGCGTGCTATGGAAATTTTTAAGTTAGACTGGGATAGGTCTCTGCTTACCCTTTTATACACCTTGTTTATGAGTCGTTGTGGTGGTCGAATTCCCTTGAGGACACAGCTGTTCCTTTCCTATCCCTGAGACAGAAGCGTTTCGTTCATACCGACCGTAGGATAAAGTGTGCACCGTCATAATTGCATCCAATATCCTGTCAGCATCTGTTTCTGGTATCTGGATCTCCAACGTAAAAACAGGATTAAAACTCCCTGACTTGCTTTTTAGTTCTCGAGCATTTGGACCCCACTTCCAATTTAATCATGATTTAGGATAATCATTTCACTACGACAGGTATGCGTGTCAGTAGTCGTGTTATAATTGGTTATGAGTAGAGCAGTTCGTTTTTTTTGAAGTCATCCAAATTCTCAGAAGCGAAAGCACCGTTCACTGCAAAGGCGCTTGCAGAGAAACGGTGGAAGTAACGTGCGACAATATACCCGAGACATTTGTTAGCCTTGCAGGCAAGGAGGCTGGCCATTGAAGGTTGAAGCGGGAAGGACGCGAATTGGATACGTGATTGAGGTTAGGTTTTGATTTGCGCCCGCTAAATGTCTCGCAAGAAGAACATGAAGCGGTGGTGTCGGGATTATCATTATTGATGGGTAGAAGCGGAGATAGCGGCCTGATTCAAGCAGATGAAAGTGTAGCAGTAAAATCAAAGTTCTACCAGAAGAAAATGCGTTCAGTGCGTCTCTTCATGTAGCGAATGGACCAAATCCTTCTTCGAATACCCAACCCGATGAATAGAAAACGATTAGTATTAGACAAGAAGCCGAGATTGAAATTGTGATTTGGATTTGAAAGAAGGAACCACACAAAGAGTAATCCAACTCAATCGCACTTTTTTATTACATGTGGACGCAATCATTCTGGTTGCCTGGTGTTGTAAATTGAGAAACGGGACGTCGACATTCTCCGCATCGATCGCATTCAGACTGGAATTGACCGGTGAAACAACTGCACCAGTGAAGGAAGGAACTCCGTCAGAAATGGGAAATAGAAGCTAAGCAGCAAGACTTGAATACGGATTAATTATCCAGATTGCTTTTACGATTTGGCGCATGATAGTGTCGTCCAAACTTGGAGTTAATTTATGCCGACCAACGTATCCCTGACGGGACTTGCCAAAGACCTTGAAACCCGCGCAGAGACAGATAAACCCATACGAATTGGACTTGTTGGTTGTGGAGAGATGGGAACCGATGTTGTTACCCGTGTCGCCCATATGAAAGGTATAGAGGTTGCTGCCGTATCTGATCGTGACCTTGATAGGGTTGCTCATGCAATGGAAATTGCATTTGGATCTGATGAAAATGGCAAGATTGTTGAAAATCAATCTGATATGACTGCGACCATTGAGGTTGGTAAAATGGCGATCACAGACGACAGTCTGATGATTGCCGAAAATCCGCTGATTGATGTGGTAATCGATGCAACAGGTGTGCCTGCTGTTGGTGCAGAAATTGGTATTCATGCCATGGAGCATGGCAAACATCTTACCATGATGAACGTTGAAGCCGATGTGTGCATTGGCCCATACCTGAAATCTGAAGCCGAAAGATTGGGCGTTGGTTATTCACGGAGCGGCGATGAACCATCTTCCTGTATGGATCTGATTCGAAGTTGTTTCAGCAATAGGACACGAGATGTGTGCCAGCTGGCAAGGGGAAAAAAATAACCCACTATAATTTCATGGCAGTGCCCGGATTAATTATATCGATGAGCAAAAGCACGGAACATGAATGGCCGTATGCTGGTTTGAATTTGTCAGCTGGCTCTAACAAATCCATGGTGGGAGATGTGCGCATTGCATTGCACTAGGTGCTCGGTACGGACAAAAGCAGGCAAGCCATGGTCCATCAGCACGATGATGAAATGTCATCAACGCCTAATCCGCATCAGATGGTGGTGTGCTTCACAAAGGGTTTGCGTTGATTTTTCTGTGGGAAAGGTTGTAGCCGCCTGGCGTTTTCGTGGTGCGGGACATGTCCACTCCTCGCATTTCAGAAACGGCATGGAAGATTTAAAGATGGGAAAAGGACCGTTATTTTACGTTCCATCGACCCTTTCATTTAACCTCGCTGGAAGTGCCACTTACTTGTGCCCGCTCAGCGCTCTACGGCAAAGCCGATATGGTTCCGCTGTCAAAGCCGGTTGCGGAAGTTTGTGCCGTTGCGAAGAAAGACCTGCAACCTGGTGATATTCTGGATCAGATTGGTGAATACACTTACCGGGCCTGGGTCATGCCAAAAGGAGAAGCTGAATTAAACAAAGCCATTCCTGCCGGGCTTTTGAAACAGGGAATTGTAACCAGCCCAATCGCCAAAGGTGAATTGATTACCTATTCCAATGCCAAAGTGGCGGAAGGTTCGAAAATTGCGGCACTTCGAGCTAAACAAGATGCAATGGTGGCGGCGCTTTAGATGCAATTAAGCCCAGAAGAACTTGAACGTTATGCTCGCCACATTGTCTTGGCAGACATTGGCGGCGCAGGTCAGCAAAAATTGAAGGCGGCACGCGTATTGGTTGTTGGTGCTGGCGGATTAAGTTCACCGGTCCTGCAATATCTGGCCGCGGCTGGTGTAGGCACGATCGGTATAGTTGATGATGATGAAGTTTCGCTTTCAAATCTTCAGCGCCAAACCATACACACGACCCAAACTTGTGGTGATCCAAAGGTTGAAAGTGCAAAAAATGCACTAGAGGCAATTAATCCAAATGTAAAAGTTGAAATTTACCAACAAAGATCACCACCAAAGACGGTGTGAGGTTGCATGAGCTGGTTAGCACTATGATATGTTGCCGAGGGAGTGACAATTCTTGATACGCGCTATCTAAGGCAGGACCTTTGTGAAAAAGCATGAGAAAATCTTGGGAACAGAAGCTGTTGGTCAGGTTGTATGCTTCCATCACAACACTAAAACCCCATTAATAGATGCGAATGGTGATTTATCCAGATATCGTGATGTTGTTCCTGAACAACCACAAGAAGGGATTATGCCGACCTGTGCTGAAGCCGGAATACTCGCGCACTCACTGGGTGATGGGTTCACGTGCAAGCGCTTGAGATTCATGAAAGAAATAAACCGAGACAGGCGAAAGCCTGGAGGTCGCCTGTGCATATGATGCAAAGACGACCCGGTTTCAGGAAATCAGAGATAAGCTAAAACCTTAAAAAATTTTGTGGTAACTACCCAGCTACTGGCTTTGTCATTTAGGGGCGCGACAATTTGAATCGGCAGGAAAGGCTTTCTTTCTGCGAGGAAATCTGGCTCTCTGCGCGTATGACTACGAAGCATCTCTCACGCGATCGCCTCAGCGCGCTGTCAAAACCGGACCTGATTGATCTGGTCATGGAACTTGTCGGGCAAAATGCACTGTTGCAAACCCGGGTCGATGAACTTGAGCGCCAGAACAAGCAGTTGCAGGATCAAAATGCGCTTCTTGCCCAACGGGTCTGTGATCTTGAACGACGACTGGGGTTGAACAGTTCCAATAGCGGGAAACCCCCTTCAAGCGACGGCTTGGCCAAATCCTCGCCCGGCCCGAAACGCACAAGCAGCTTGCGCGGCAAGTCGGGCCGCAAGTCTGGTGGTCAGCTTGACCATAAAGGCACAACGTTGAAGCAGGTTGAGACCCCGGACGAGATCACCAACCATTTTCCAAACACGTGTCAGGCCTGTCAGGCTGCCCTTTCGCCACAGGATGCGATAAGGTCTGCGGGCAGACAGGTATTTGATCTTGCACCGCCACCCCCGTTTTTTGTAACCGAGCATCGTGCGCACACTTGCCAATGTCGGCATTGCGGCGCGCAGACCCGAGGCGCTTTTCCTAAAGGTGTGACGGCTCCCATCAGTACGGCGATGAGATTGCGGCACAGGCCGCTTGGTTGCAGACACAGCACTGCATTCCCGAAGAACGCCTGGCGCAGGTTTTTGCGGATCTTTACGGTGCCAGGATTACATCGGCAACGCTTGCCAGTCTGATTGCCAAAAAAGCCAGGCAAATGCGCGGTTTCGCTGAGGCTGTGAGGAACTTGCTGTCTGGCCCTCAAACATCCGTGAAGCATTTGGATGAAACGGGGTTCAGGATTATGGGCAAGACACGCTGGCTGATGTGTGAACCCGCCCCTTGTTTGTCGGAGGGTAAAACTCTAGGAGAATTACCCTTATGGAAACGAAAAAGCAACTACCGACATACACAGCTGAATTCCGTGATCGCGCGGTCCGTTTGGCTAAAGAACAACGCCCTGATTATCAGAGCAATCAAGCTGTTTTCAATGCTATAGCCTCGAAGCTGGGCTGTTCTGCAGACAGTCTACGCGTATGGTATAAGCAAGCAGAATGCGATGCTGGTAATATTGCGGGGTCAAGGAGTGAAGATAAGGCGCATATAAAATCTCTTGAACGGGAAGTTCGTGAACTTCGACAAGCGAATGAGATTTTAAAGAAGGCGTCTGCATATTTTGCGCAGGCGGATCTCGACCGCCCGTTTCGCAAATGGTAAATTTTATTGAAGAACACCGTGTTGATTTTGGGGTCGAGCCAATGTGTAAGGTCTTGCCTATTGCCCAATCAACATATTACCGAAGGGTCGCAATATTGCGTGATCCGGATCTGGCTTCTGATCGGAGCAAAAAAGACAAGCAGAATTGCAAAGAGATAAAAGCAACATGGGAAAAGAACCGTTCTGTCTATGGGGCAAAGAAAGTGTGGCATGCATTAGGTAGAGAAGGTAAGGTTATCGCTCGTTGTACGGTTGAACGGCTAATGAAGCAGACGGGGATACAAGGGGTTGTCCGTGGCAAGAAGGTTATCACCACGAACCCGGATACATCACAGGTGTGCCCAGACGACAAAGTGAACCGGGTGTTTACGGCCAGTGCTCCAAACCAGCTTTGGGTGTCTGACTTTACCTATGTCTCAACATGGGTGGGTATGATTTATGTGGCCTTTGTAATTGATGTCTTTGCGCGCAAGATCGTAGGCTGGCGTGTCTCAAAATCAATGACTACAGAGTTTGTTTTGGATGCGCTCAATCAAGCCATTTGTCAGCGTTGTCCGATAGAAGCCGATAAACTCATTCATCATTCCGATAGAGGCAGTCAATATCTTGCAATAAGATATGCCGAACGGTTGGTCGAAGCTGGTATAGACCCTTCTGTTGGCAGCGTTGGTGACAGTTATGATAACGCCCTGGCTGAATGCATTATTGGCTTGTTCAAAACCGAGGTTATCAACTTCATTGGCCCATGGCGCTCTTTTGAACAACTTGAATGGGAAACGCTCCAGTGGGTTGATTGGTTCAACAGTGAACGCTTGCTCGAACCTATCGGATATATCACACCAAACGAAGCAGAGGACACATACTATGCAAACATAAAAACGCTCGATATAGTCGCTTAACATTTGAACAAAACGCCCTCCGACAAACAAGGGGCGGTTCAAAACTGACCCCGAGCAGCTCATCCTCAATCTCAGGATAAGCTGATTGACCGTCGACTAAAAATCCCGTGGCGGGGTAGCTGGGTCATTTACGATTTATTGCAGTAAGTTATCCTAACTAACGTCAACTCGGGATAAGGGCTGTATTTCCGATTGATTTGAGGTTGATTGATGGTTTTCGTGGTTTGAGGGTATATGCGGCCAGAGCTGCGAGCATGTTGACCAGGAAATTGTCTGGTTTTCGGTGTCTTGAATGCTCAATTTGGCAGATTTCTTTCAACTGTCCGATCACCGCCTCGATGATTGCCCGTTTTGCCAGAAAGAATTTCTCAAACGATGACCGTTTGACTGGTTTCATATTACGCTTGGTTTTAGTGATGAAATTGATCCCCATTTCGGCCAGTTCTGCCGCCATTTTTTGGAAATATAGCCCTTGTCACCAGCCGCCAGTCCCTGCAGTTTCTTGAATAATTTGGGCACCGGTTTGCGATCATCAGTATTGCCTGGCGTCAGGCAAAAGGCCATCAGCTCGCCTTGAGCGTTAATCACGATGTGCAACTTGAAGCCAAAGAACCAGCCCATTGATGATTTGCCTCTTTCGGCAATACCATCAAAGGTTTGATGCTGATTGATACGCTGGTTCCGGCACACCCTGAGGGTCGTGCTGTCGACGTAATAAAGCCCGCTTGCATGTCCCGTCTTGACTTTCATAAAGGTACAAAGGGCTACAAACACCCGACCCTGAACCTCGATAAACCTGTTGTATGACAACACCTTTGGAAAGCAATCCCTCATCTGGCGTTGAACGCAATCAAGATAGAAATTCTTGAAGTCACGATAATGGCTCAGGTGAAACAGCACCACGATCGTCATGATCTCACTGGCACTCATACTCACCGCACGCTGACGTTTGGCATTGGGTGAAGGCAGAAGGCCGCCTTCAAATTGCGGGAAAAAAGCCTTGCAAAAATCATCAATCTCACAGAATATCTCTTCGATGGGAGCCATGGGTACCTCCATGTTTGGCGCGAATCATTATAAACCGAGCCTACTCCCATCAACTATCCGTTGTGAATCAATAACTTAATAAAATCCTTATCCCGAATTCGCGTTATCTTATTCGCATACTCATCCAGCCAGCAGAACGTGTTGACCAGTTTCATCTGCTCCACAGTGCCGCAAGGGATTTCCAGCAGCTTGGGATTGGCGACCACCACAGCCAAACACTGTGCGCGGGAAACGGCAACATTCAGGCGGTTCTTACTGTAGAGGAACTCAATATTACGTGGCAGATCTTCGGCGCTGGATGTCACCATGGAAATCAGCACGATGGGCGCTTCTTGGCCTTGGAACTTGTCAACAGTGCCGACCTTGGCATTGTCCGGCAAGATGGAGCGCAGGTAATTCACCTGCACATTATACGGCGTGACCACCAGAATATCGTCTTCGGTGATCGGGCGCGTGCTGCCATCACGGTCGGTAAATTCTTGACCAAGCAAGGCGTTATATTTGGCTTTAATGATTTCGCCTTCCTCAATGCTTTTTTGCGAGCAGCCTTCATGCTGCGCGGGGATCATGACAATTCCTTCATTGGGCAGATCAACGCCTTGCAGGTTCAGGCTGCGCTCAGCAGTGCTTTCATGGGCTGTCAGTCGGCCATCATAAAAGGCATCAGAAATAAACTGGCAGATGGTTGGACGCATGCGGCGTGTCTGGCCAAGGAAAATACCGCGCTCAGCCGGGATCGTGGAATGATCACCCAACAAGAATTCCAGCACTGACAATCCAGCCTCACCCGGATGGGTGCCTTGGATGGGCTGGCCGAGCTGCATCTGATCGCCGACCAGAATGATGTTCTTGGTCGCTGTGGCCATGGCGACCACATTGGCAGTGGCGACTTGCCCAGCCTCATCGATGAACAGATAATCCAGCTGACCATTAAAATGCGGACTGGCAAAGGTCCATGCGGTACCCGCAAAGAGATCAGCGCTAAGGCTCATATTCTCAGTTTTGGTTTCGGAGCGGATAAACTGCCCATCAAAGATGGTCTCGTCATTCCCGCCACTGGCTTTTTTGATGCCATGGAAATGCACGCCTTTTTCAGCAGCGACGCTTTCTACTTTTTCAAGCAAGTTATGAATGGCCTTGTGGGAGTTGGAGGTAACACCGATTTTCTTGCCGCGCTTGATCAGGTCCACGATGATGTGGCTGCTGGTGTAAGTCTTACCTGCGCCCGGAGGGCCTTGGATAAAGAGATAGCTGTTGTCTAACGCAGCAATGGCTTCCAGCGCATCCCCTTGCAGGTCATCAGAGGTGATAACCGCTTCGCCCGTCTGCTTACCTCGGATGCGCGGTACATTTCGCGCCAGTAGTTCGGTCGCGGCATGAGTGCCTTCCGGCGCTTCCAGTACATGATCAGCATAGCGGTAAATGGCCGAGCGGATGATCTTGCTATCAATCGGTCCCGGTGGGCCAATGGACAGGCTTTCCGGCAATGGCTCTTTGCTGGCCCCACGCTTGATTTTGACGATGCAGGCATCTTCATCAATTTCAACGATGGTGCCTGCGTTCTCCATGACGGCAATATCAACGGCCTGAGCGCCAACCTTTAGCTTGTATTCCTGTGATGGGAAGCGGTAGCTGTATATCAGGGAGCGCTTTTCAGGCTCGGGGCTACCAATCTGCTGCAAGCCTCCAAGGCACTCCGTATCGTCAATCAGTTCATCTTCAAATTTGTTCTGCCGTTCAAAGCTGCTCCACCATTGCGGCTTAGCCTCCCGGTTATGAAACTCCAGCAGGTGCGACAGCCGCTCATTGGTGGGCGGCGGGTTATCCTCGGTCACGCCAAGGCGGGTTTGGTAATCCTCATATTCGATTTCCCAGTCTTTGCGCTGTAGCTCTTCTTCCTCGGCATATTCAGGCAGCCCCTTAAACCACGGTGCATCTTCTGGCTTAAGCGTCAGCAACCAATCACGCAGTAAGTGCGTGGAAACGCAATCCACCTCGTTATAATCAGAAATCTCTTGCAGCAATTCATCGGCACCTGTTTCGCGCCATTCGTTATAGACGATGATACTATCGGCGGCGGTCGCCACCGCATTAGCCCGCTTATCCATATAGAAGGTTTCCATGTTCTTGATGGAATAGCCGGGTTCAGAGGTACGGATGCTTTCACGCACCACCAGATACAGATCAACGAATTTCTGATTGCGAAGCAGATTATCCAGCTGCTCTTCACACACAGCATAACGGCAGGCTAAGCGTTTCAGGGCCGTGGTTTCATAATGGTTGTAATGATAGATATGGGCGTGTGGGTGTTCAGCCAGATGATCGGCTAGAAAGCCCATAAAACGCTTAAAGGTTTGTTTTTCCTCTTCATGGTCATGCGCCCAGAATGGAAGGAACAGTTCTTTGCCATCTTTGAAATAATACACCCCAAACAAATACTCCAAGCCATTCGGGTAAAGTGGATCGCCCTCCATATCAAAGAACAGATCACCGTCATCCGGCACTGGCATACGGGTAAAGCCCTTGCCGGGCGGAAATGCGATGATTTCACATTTATTCTCGCCAGTGGCGGCTTTGTGATGTTGCAGAACAGCTTGTGAGCGCAAGCGTAAAAACACGTCACGGCTCAGATCAGGGATTTTGGTGTCAGGCGTTGTGGCGGCAAGCTCTGCAACAGTGCCGATGCCAGCCTTACGCAGCTTGTCAATCTGTGAGCGTTGGATATTGGCCACAAGGCTTAAATGATCATCTTGCTCCCACTGCGCTTTGCAGCCCTCACGCCATGGGCAGAAATTACAATGACCACAAGGTTCAGGATATGAGTTCGCAGGCAGGTTTTGCAGGTATCCTTCAAAGCGGCCTTTGGCGCGGGTGTAGTAATAGAAAAAGGCAGCCACGCGGAAGCTGTGTTTTTGATGGTCGCCCAGAAACAGATGCATATCAGACGGGCGCAGCCCCTGCAGGTCAGTCAGCAGCTCAGAATAGACACAAAGCTGCATGATATGCTTGGGCTCAGCCGTTCGCCCCAGTTTGGTGTCCAGCACCTCATAGCTGAAATCACCCAAGTCAGATCGTGTATTACACTTGATCAGAAAATCCGCATCGCCTCGCCAAGGCGGTGCAAAGAACACAGCCTGATAAATCACATCCGCACCAGACTGCATGGCCTCCAATGTCAGCTGGGCGCGATCCTGCAAATTACGATCTTTGGGGATTTCAACGACAGACTTACCTTCGTATTTGAGCTGTTGGAGGTAAGCCGCCTCATGCTCCAAGCCTTTTTGCTGAAGTAGCTGAGCAGTGGTGCTGGCCACGGCCTTATCCATATCCTCGCTTAACGCCCTCACATCAAGGTAACTCGCATGGTGGCACCCTAAGAAGGTGACCAAGTCCGATGGTGAGTAGAGAATCTGATCGTTACCGTATTGCTGCATATTTTTTACAAAAACCCCATTACTGTACTTTTTATCATTGACACGCAGAATGTTCTATATTAGATTGATGTTAACAGTAATCGAATTACAGAGTTTTGTCGAGATGATTTTAAAGTTAAAAGATGTAGCCACTGTTTCATCAGGAGTGACGTTTCGCTCTCGGATTGAGGCATCCAAGGATGGTAGCGTTAGGGTCATTCAGATGAAAGATCTTGGTGACGACAACTTCGTGCACCTGAGTGAAAGCATCCACATCGACCACACCAAACCTAAGTCGAATCAGCTTGCCAAGTTAGGGGATATTATTTTCCGCTCTCGTGGCCAGACAAATACTGCTGCACTACTGAATGAGGATGTAGAGAGCACAATTGTGGCAGCGCCATTATTCCGTGTACGGCCAGATGTAAAAAAGGTCGTGCCAGAATTTCTGCTTTGGTGGATCAACCAACCGTCTTCACAGTCTTACCTTGCGTCTAGATCAAAAGGCACCATGGTCAAAATGGTCAGCAAGCAGGGCTTAGAGGATTTGGAAGTTAATCTGCCTTCATTAGGGCAGCAAAAAAAAGTGGCTGAGTTTTTCAGTCTCTCCATGCGAGAGCAGCAACTCTTAGAAGAGATTAAAAATCGCAAAGCGATCTACACCCAAGGAATTTTGATGCAGATGGCATCAGAATCTCGCCAAACCGCGAGTAATAAAAAACCCGGCTTCGATGCGGTAACATCTACTCCGGGTCAAACTCAGTCAAGAGCAAGGAATTAATACTATGACACGAGGAAAAAATCAACATGTAGTGAAGCACCCCGACGGATGGGCCGTTAAGGGCGCAGGTAATAGCAAGGCAACAAAGGTCACCGATACGCAGAAAGAAGCGATTGAACGTGCCGAACAAATTGCCCGCAACCAACAATCCGATACCAAAGTCCATGGCCGTGACGGCAAAATCAGAGCCGGAAACAGCTATGGCAACGACCCGTACCCACCGAAAGATACGAAATAAGCACAAGGAGCACAAAAATGACGAATGAAGCAATTAAACAACAAGACGTAAATAACGCTGCATGGGCTGCTTGTGACACCTTTCGTGGCGTGATGGATGCAGCTGGTTACAAGGATTATATCCTTGTGATGCTGTTCCTGAAATACATCTCGGATGTATGGAAGGATCATTATGAGGAATATCGCAAGCAATACGGTGATGACGATGTGCGTATTCGCCGCAAGCTAGAGCGTGAACGTTTTATCCTACCCAAAGATGCAAGTTTTTACGACCTGTATGAAAAGCGCAATGAAGCCAATATTGGTGAGCTGATTAACATTGCACTGGACTCAATTGAGACATCCAATAAAGGCAAGCTGGAAGGCGTATTTCGTAATATTGATTTTAACTCAGAAGCTAATCTGGGTAAAACCAAGGACCGTAACCGTCGCCTAAAAATGCTGTTGGAAGACTTCCACAAGCCACAGCTTGATATGCGTCCAAGTCGCATTTCCGAAGATGTTATCGGTAATGTTTATATTTACCTGATCGAACGCTTTGCCTCTGATGCAGGCAAAAAGGCTGGAGAGTTCTACACCCCGCACAAAGTGTCTGAGCTGGTTGCCAAACTGTGCAAGCCAAAGGTTGGTGCTCGCATCTGCGACCCGGCATGCGGTTCGGGTGGCTTATTGATTGAAGCTGTCAAGGCTGTCGGTGACCGCAACTACTCTATCTATGGAATGGAAGTGAACGGCAGCACATGGGCTTTGTGCCGCATGAATATGTTCCTGCATGGTGCCGACTCTGCCCGGATTGAATGGTGCAATACGCTGACTTCACCAACATTGGTGGAAAATGATCGTCTAATGAAATTCGACAATATCGTCGCTAACCCACCATTCTCGCTTGATAAGTGGGGCGCTGACGAAGCTGAGGCTGACACATATAACCGCTTCTGGCGCGGCGTGCCGCCAAAATCAAAAGGTGACTACGCCTTTATTAGTCACATGATTGAAGCAGCCGTGGAAAAAGAAGGTCGCGTTGCCATCGTTGTACCGCATGGGGTTCTTTTCCGTGGCGCTGCCGAGGGGCGCATTCGCGAAAAACTGATCAAAGATAATTTGCTGGATGCCGTCATTGGCCTGCCGGGCAATCTGTTCCCGACAACATCAATCCCCGTCGCTATTTTGATTTTCGACCGCTCCCGCGAAAAAGGCGGCGCTAACGAAAATCGTAAGGACGTTCTTTTCATTGATGCTAGCCAAGATTACCAGCCGGGCAAAAACCAAAATGCCCTGATGGATGAAAATATGGAGAAAATCCTAAACGCCTACGAAGCGCGTGAAGAGATTGAAAAATACGCTCATTTGGCAAGCTATGGCGAACTGAAAGAAAATGACTTTAACCTGAACATCCCACGCTATGTCGACACCTTCGAAGAAGAGGCAGAAATCGATATCGAAGCTGTTCAGCAAGAAATCGATACGCTCGAAGGTGAGTTGGCAGAAGTACGTGGCAAGATGGCTAACCTTCTAAAGGAGGTGGCAGCATGAGCAACGGCGAATTAATCATCTACCAAACAGAGGATGGGCTTGCCCAGATTAACTTAACGGCTATTGATGGTACGGTCTGGCTAACGCAGGATGAAATAGCAGATCTGTTTGATAAAGGCAGGTCTACGGTTACAGAGCACATCCAAAATATCCTGACAGACGGCGAATTGGACGAAAATTCAGTTTGTCGGAATTTCCGACGAACTGCCAAAGATGGTAAGGATTACAGTGTCTTACACTACAATCTGGATATGATTCTGGCTGTTGGTTTCCGTGTAAGATCACCTCGAGGCACGCAATTCCGCCGTTGGGCCAATACTGTTTTGAAGGAGTATCTGGTCAAAGGCTTTGCTATGGATGATGAGCGCCTCAAGCAAGCTGATAAATGGGATTACTTTGATGAGTGGCTTGCTCGTATCCGTGACATTCGGGCATCTGAAAAACGCTTCTATCAAAAAGTAAAAGATCTGTACGCTACGGCTGTAGATTACGATAAAACCTCTGAACAGGCGCAGCTCTTTTTCAAGAAAGTACAAAACAAGATGCTCTGGGCGGTAACGGGTAAAACCGCTGCGGAATTGATTGCTGATCGGAGTGATCCCGAAAAAGTGAATATGGGCCTGACTTCTTTCAAAGGCGCTATCGTCAGGAAGGGAGATATTGGCACCGCCAAAAACTACCTACAGCAAGATGAAATTGACGAGCTTAATCGTATTGTCACCATGTATTTAGATTACGCAGAAGATCAGGCGCGAAAACGCAAAACTATCAGCATGGATGGCTGGGCAGATAAACTGGATGCGTTTCTTGAGTTCAACGAGCGGGACTTGTTGACTCATGCTGGAAAACTCAAAATGGAAGTTGCTCAAAAGCTTGCAGCAGAGCGCTACGACGAATTTGATACCAAGCGAAAAGAAGCGGAGGCCATTGCTGCTGACGAAGAAGATATCAAAGAATTAGAGACCCTCGAAAAGAAACTAACAAAACGTGGGGGTGGCGATGAGTAATTGGAGTACGGTGCAATTCAGCGATATTGCTGATTTCAAGAACGGCTTGAATTTCAAGTCAGGAGAAACTGGCCATGCTTTAAAAGTACTTGGCGTAGGAGATTTTCAGAACAGAACCTTCCTTGACCAAGTTGATGAAATATCAACGGTTCATACAGAAAAAGAAATTAATAGTTCTTATCACTTGCAAGATGGAGATTTAGTTTTTGTTCGTTCCAATGGAAATAAAGCACTAGTAGGACGCTGCATGCTGGTTCGTGACGCAAAAGAGAAGATCAGTTTTTCTGGCTTTACTATTAGAGCAAGGCTCACAACGTCAGACATACTTCCAGCTTTTGTAAATCTGCTTATGCAAGCAGGCGTTCTTAGAAAAGAATTGAAGCGAGATGGTCGCGGTACAAATATATCCAACCTTAACCAAGATATGCTCTCCAAAATTGAAATACCTCTGATTAGTATTGATCAACAAAGAGAAATTCTCGATTTTTTCAGTAATTGGAATAAAGCCATCGAAAAAACCGAAGCGCTGATTGATGCCAAAGAGCGCCAATTCGGGTGGTTGGTAACAAGGTTAATTAATAAATCCGGACACAAGAAAAAACAGCTTTCTGATTTTATCTCAGAGGTTTCTGTGAGAAATCGTGGCAACGAGATTGACCGCGTATTGAGTGTTACCAATCACAGTGGATTTGTATTGCCAGAGGATCAATTTGAACGCCGTGTGGCGAGTGCGAATGTAAGCAATTACAAAATCGTACAGCAAGGCCAGTATGCCTATAATCCATCACGTATTAATGTGGGTTCCATTGCACGATTAGATGATTGGGACAACGGAATATTAAGCCCGATGTACACAGTCTTTAAGCTGGACCAGAAAATAGCGCATAGCGATTATTTCTTACACTGGCTTTCATCAAGCGAAGCAAAGCAGAGAATTAAAAAGAGCGCACAAGGAAGCGTGCGTGCGACGGTTAGCTTCGGTGATCTGGGGGCAATTCCAATTTGCCTTCCTGAACTTTCTGTTCAGCAAAATATAGCGAACACGCTCAACACAGCTCAGCAAGAAGTCACACTCCTAAAAAAGCTAGCCGATCAATACCGCACGCAAAAGCGTGGGCTGATGCAAAAGCTGTTGTCCGGTGAGTGGCACATTAAAAACAAGGAGGCCGCGTAATGTCAGGGAGTAATATACAAGGCTTTCGCTTTAACGAAGAATATCTGTCGCAAATTCCTGCGCTGCAGGAGCTGATCGCACTTGGCTATGAATATCTACCACCGGAACAAGCATTGGCGATGCGCGGTGGTAAAAACAGCAATGTGCTGTTGGAAGGCGTACTGCGTGAAAAACTGAAGAAATTCAACCGTATTCACTACAAGGGTAAAGACTATCATTTCTCGGAAGCCAATATCCAGGAAGCCATCCAGAAGATCAAAAACGTCAAATATGACGGGCTGCAAAAAACCAATGAGGTTATCTATGACCTGATTACCCTTGGTACTGCACTGGAACAGACGGTTGAGGGCAACAGCAAAAGTTTTAACCTGAATTATATCGACTGGAAAACACCGTCAAACAATGTGTTCCATGTTGTGCCGGAATTCGCGGTGGAGCGTAACCGCAGCGTCGAAACAGCCAGACCGGACATTGTTCTATTCGTCAACGGCATCCCCTTGGCCGTGATTGAATGTAAATCTCCCAAGGTGGAGGTTGAGCAAGCTGTTTCACAAAATATCCGCAATCAGGGCGATGAATACATCCCAAAATTATTCACCTATGTGCAATTGGTGATGGGTGTGAATAAGAATGCGGCTCAATACGCGACCGCAGGCACACCTGCCAAATTCTGGGGCGTATGGAATGAACTGGAAGACAAAGAGGACAAGATTACCAAAATCATCAATACGCCTTTAAGTGATGATCAAAAAGATGCGCTGTTCTCTGGAGAATTTGCGCCTGCACGTGGGTTTTTTGATGCGTTAGAAAATGAAGGCGAGCGCATGCTCACCGAGCAGGACAAAGCGCTTTACAGCCTTTGTCGCCCGGAAAGACTTCTGGAGCTGACCTATCGCTTTACGCTATTTGATGCGGGAATTAAGAAAATTGCGCGTTACCAACAGTTCTTTGTGATCCGTTCCACGGTTGAGCGTATTAAGCGCCGCGACCGCGAAGGCATTAGAACAGGTGGTGTTGTCTGGCATACGCAAGGATCAGGTAAATCCCTAACCATGGTGATGCTGACACGTGCACTTGCTTTGGATACAGAGGTTGTAAATCCGCGCATCATTCTTGTAACGGACCGAGATGATCTCGATAAACAGCTGGGCAATACATTTGCTGCCTGCGGCCTTTCCAAAGAACGCGCCACGTCTGGCCGTAACCTTGTGAAACACCTGAAAGAAAAAGTCGGCATTATCACCACGCTTATTCACAAATTTGATAAGGGCTGGGCATCCGAAAAATACATCGATGAATCCCCGGATATTTTTGTGCTGGTGGATGAAAGTCACCGGACAAACTTTGGCTCTCTTGCCGCCAGAATGCGCCAGATGCTGCCCAATTCCTGCTATTTGGGCTTTACGGGCACACCACTTCTGAAAAAAGAGAAGAATAACTTCTCAAAATTTGGCGGTCTGATTGAGCCGCATTATTCCATCAAGCAGGCGGTGAAAGATAAGGCTGTACTGCCATTGCTTTATGAAGGCCGTCACGTAGAGATGGAGCAAAATCAAGCCGCCATCGACCTTTGGTTTGATCGTCACACATCAGATTTAAACAAAGGCCAGCAGGCTGACCTGAAAAAGAAATATGCCCGCGCTGAAATGCTGAATAAATCCGATCAGGTTATCTACATGCGGGCCTTTGATGTCAGCGAGCATTATCGCGCCAACTGGCAAGGCACAGGTTTTAAAGCCCAGCTTGTGGCCCCAAGCAAAGCGGCAGCGCTTAAATATCATGAGCACCTGAAGGATATTGGGTTTGTTACATCAGAAGTAATTATTTCACCACCAGATACTCGTGAAGGTCATGAGGAAGTAGATGAAGGTCCAACTGATGAGGTTGGCAAGTTCTGGGACAAGATGATGAAGCGCTTTGGTTCCGAAGAGGAATATACCAAGCAGGTCATCAACCAGTTCAAATATGGTGAAGAGCCGGAAATTCTGATTGTTGTTGATAAATTGTTGACCGGCTTTGATGCCCCCAAAAACACGGTTCTCTATCTATGCAGAACCTTGCGCGAGCATACCTTATTACAGGCTATTGCCCGCGTGAACCGCTTACACGAGGGCAAAGACTTCGGGTATATCGTTGACTATGCCAGTGTTCTGGGTGAGCTGGATAAGGCTCTCACGATGTATGATGCGTTTGAAGGCTTTGACGAAGAAGACCTTTTAGGCACGCTGACTTCGGTTAACGAAGAAGTGCAAATGCTTCCGCAACGCTATTCTGATTTATGGGACGTCTTCCGAGAAGTCAAAAACAAGCATGATGAAGAATCTTTTGAGGTTCTTCTGGCGGATGATGAGTTGCGTGAGGATTTCTACGAAAGACTGGCTGAGTATAGCAAAACCCTCGGGATTGCGCTTTCAACTGATAAATTTATCATGGAAACGGATGAAGCCAAGCTACGAAACTATAAGGCTGATCTGAAACGATTCCAGCACTTAAAAAAATCAGTGAAGCTGCGCTATGCAGAGGCCATCGACTACCGTGATTACGAGCCTAAGATTAAAAAACTGCTCGATACGCATATTCAGGCCAATGAGGTTATTCAGCTAAATGCGCCTGTCGATATTTTTGACGATCAAAATTTTGATGCTGTAAAAAAAGGTCAAGGTATTCATTCTGGCAAATCAACAGCTGCCAAAGCAGATACTATCGCGCATGCAACGAAAAAGGTCATCAACGAAAAAATGGATGAAGACCCCGCGTTTTATGAGAAGTTTTCAAAACTGATTCAGCAAGCCATTGATGACTTTAAAGCACGTCGCATCTCTGATCTCGATTACCTTAACAAGGTGAGTGATATTCGTGACTCAGTTGTTTCGAAAAAGCATGATGACGTACCAGAAAGCATCAGCGGTAATGATGAAGCATGCGCCTACTATGGTGTAATCAAGCCATATTTCATGAAATATGAGGCAGAAGCACAGGAGATTGAGTCTGTATCCGCAGAAACATCTCTGGCTATTCAGCGCATCATTGAAGATCATTGGAAAGTTGATTTCTGGGCCGATGATGATGCTCAAAAATCTGCCAAGAACGACATAGACGACTTTCTTTATGACGAGGTTAAAGACAAGTTTGATATGGCGTTAAGCTTGGAGCAGATGGATGAAATCATTGAAAAAACGATGCAGATAGCCAAAAGCAGGAGGCATGCATAATGAAAAGTATTGCCTGCACCATCAGCTACGGCAAAACAGAAATTGACTACGAACTTTTGATGATGAATCGTAAATCGTTAGAAATCGCTGTCCATCCTGACAAAAGTGTCGTGGTCAAAGCGCCGAAAACCTCATCGCTTGAAGCTATTGAAGGTAAGGTCAAGAAAAGAGCCCGATGGATTAAACGGCAAATTTCTTATTTCAACCAGTTTGATCCAAGGACCCCGGACAGGAAATATGTTGGCGGTGAAAGCCACCTCTATCTTGGTCGAAAATACAGACTTAAAATAGAAGTATCTGACAAAGATAAAGTGCTTTTGAAAAATGGCTATTTCTGTATCGATGCGACTTCCAGCAAACCAGAGCACATAGAGAAGCTTATGGATTCTTGGTACAGAAGACGGGCGAAGATGTACCTGTCTAAAATCTTTGATGATTGCTGGGACAGTTTCAAAAAAGGAGACTTAAACAAGCCAAATCTGAAACTGCAAAAAATGGACAAACGATGGGGTAGCTTATCGGGAAAAGGTCAGCTCACGCTTAATGTCAATCTTATTCAAACACCTAAGGAGTGCATTGAATACGTTGTTATTCATGAGCTTTGCCACCTTATCCATCATAACCATGGGACTGAGTTTTATAAACTGCTTGACCGCACATTACCTGATTGGATGAAGCGGAAACACAAACTTGAGATGGCTTTAATTTAAACCGCGTATAATCCAGCCTCTGCTGCCCGTCGCCGAACCAATCCTTTGAGCTTACGGCCACCAGCCCAGACCCAGCGCATTAATTGTTCTGGCACTTCGGCGTGTTCCTCGCGGTTGATTTTACGGCGCAAAGTTGAGCGTTGGAGTGCGCCACCGCCGAGATTATAGGAGAACGACACCAGTGCATCAAACTGACCGTCTGTCAGCGGTACGTTAATCAGGCGCAAAACAGCACGTTCTGCGATCTGGGCATCTTGACGTAAAAGCTCTTCTCCTTTCGCCTCATCAATGCCTGCCGAAAAGTCCTCGTCGTCTTTGACAACATGACCATAGCCGATGGTCGGATAACCAGCCGGACAAAAATAAACGGTCCGAGAGAAGCCCTCGAACCGTTTGATCAGGTCCAGTCCGTTTTGTGTGATATGTCTCATTTTTCCAGTGTTCCTATAACTTTCAGGTTCTTACTTCCATATTCAAAAACGCCATGCCATTGCTCTTGCCCAAGGACTTCTTTGCGCTCAATCATCAGCGTAAAGCGGTCAATGCCGTATTGTTTGGCAGTGGCGTAATCTTCCAGTGCGTACCAAGCTTTGCGGGCCAGTGTGGTGGCCATTTTTTTGACCGTGTATTCAAAAGCATTAAGCAGTGCTTCCAGCTCTACATCAGTGCATTTCTCGTTTTGAACATCTTCAATCATGGCCTTGTAAAATAGTTTGCTCATAGCGCTATCTCCTTGTTTTCAATTACTTTTTACACTTACAGTAACGCTTCATTCCGGGTGCTTATCAAGTGAATAAGATCATGTTTTTCAAGGGTTTGAGCGGAACTTGGCCAAGGCGCGTTGCCCGAACCAAAAGGACATGACAGCGGCAAATAACGCCTGCGTTTCAGCATCCCACACCGCAATCAGCCCGTCGGTAATTCCGACACCCTGATCCAATAGCTTGAACAGTGCAGCGGTTTTGACGGTAGCGAACAGAATGAAAAACGCGTAGGTGATAATCGGGCGCACAGAGGCACGCAAAGCCTCCACCCATTTCACGCCACTGGGCTGGCTGGCATGGGCATAGAGCGCCTTGCTTTCAGCCACATCGGCTTCCACCTGTATTTCTTCAAGGCGCTGCGTGTGACCTTGACGTTGCGCTTCCATCTGGCGATCTAAAATAGCCAGCTCATGTTTGCGGTCGGCATGATCGCGCCAGAGTTTCAAAAAATCCGGAAACGCGGATGATAAAAATCCCAGCAGGCTTCCAAGTAATGTCAGCATAGTTTTTCTCCTGTTTATTTGGGGGTGAAGGGTCCAAGTTTTGCAGCCACGCCTGCGACCAAGAGCGCCAGAACACCAATGGTGACCCAGCGCACAACGGTTTGCAGAAAGGTGCGTTGCATGGTTTTGATTGAGCCTGCCAGATCACGCAGCGTGCGGATGTCGTTCGCGGCCTCTTCATCTGCCAAGCCAACTTCTTTCAGGGCTTTTCTGGCCCCTCGGCAGGCCGCTTGCTCCAGCAGAGACTCAAATTCTGTACGCGGCAGGCACACCATATCGTCCTGCCGCTGATGGTTATCAGCGGTCATGATTACTCTTCCTGTTTTTAAGGGTTATTGGTCGGCGGTATGGACGACCGGATTTTCAGCAACGGCGCTGATTTCAAACGAGCTCACCGCGAGGCCGAACAGCTGTGACGCGGGCCAGCGTGCTCCATTTTTCACCAGCGCCAAAGGCAATATGCGTGCGCTCCTGCAGCTCTCCGGTGTAGGGCGTGAAGTCGAGTTCATCCTGCAAAACCACCTGACTGGGTGTCTCACCGGGTAGAACAAGCCACGGACCCGAAACGCTGCCATCAGCTTTACGCAGACTGATGAAATGATCGCCAAGCTCCTCGGACCATTCCAATGGCTCCGATAAGCTCAGAACATTACCATCAACCGCAGTAACCTCGGCACCTTGGCCCCAGCTTGGCATATCATGGGCAATAGCAATCAGATCACCATAGGTGGGGATCAAGCCTTCCAACTCGGTTTGAAAGGTCACCAAACGCCTGCGATAGCGATTGGCTGCGGCCATATATTTGCCTTCACGAATGGCTTGAGCCTTTTCAGTGCAGCCAAACAATCGCACCCGGGCGGGTTGATCGCTGGTGCTATCCGGCAGGCTGACGGTTTCTTCTGCCGTTTGCCATGTCTCCTTTGAGAAATACTCTACCGTAACGCTATCCGCTGTATCATCACTGGCCAACAGATACTGGATTTTGAGGCTGTTCTTGACGATATTGCGGGGGCTGAATAACGCGACCGGGATCGAACGTTGCTCATCTCTCACAAAGCGAACAGTGCCACTCTGCATGAAACTCACGGCACGACCACAACGTGCTGTTCGGCTTAATGCTTCCCAAACCGTGACTGTTTGATCAAACACAGCATCGAAATAATCGCCACGTGCTTGCCAATTGGCATCCAGCGCCTTTAGCTGCGTCAGATCAATCCGGCTATCATTCAGCTTGCCGCCATATTGGCTGCGGGCGATATCAGCGAGAGCCCATGCAATGGATCGTGTGGTTTGTGGTGCTGACCATCCAGTGGCTTCATCCCACACAGGTAATTTGCGCGTGACAAGGCAGTTCACCATCCGTGAGGAGCGTTGCGATAAATTATCCGTAGCCCGCATTTTCATGGCGATGAGCGTGACATCACCAAAATCAGGTGTTTGATCTAAGACAGCTTTTAAACCGCCCCAGCGAAGCTCATGTCCAGCTCTGGCAGAAGTATCCTTGGCATCGGTTCTCAAAGCCCGCACTTCATAACGCCCCACCGCCATCGCATAATCAAACGTCATGCGTTGCGGCGTATTGGTGGCTGCTGTGAGGGTTTCACTCCCCAATGTCTGCCATGCGTCAATGGCTGTACCGTCATCATCAATCTGACGCGCTTCAAATTGCCATGTGATGGTTCGATTATTCAGACCGCCACTGTCATTGGCGTAATAAACCCCACGCGGCATGACAATATCGACACTGATCTGGTGGCAGTTGGTTTGTGCGGGGTTGGCCACAAAAGGCCCAACCCAATCACCGCCATCGCCAGTGCTGAGTAATTCCTGTCCGGCGACCTCGGGAGCGGTGACCACATCCGTATCAAATAGCGTTACAGCATCGCCGGGCTGTACGATTTCATAGTCAATTTCTTCAAAGGAGCTGATCGGCGTATCCTCAATACGGATCTGCTCCAGATCATATTCACCCTGACCAATGCAGTGAAGCTGATGCAAATACTGCTCGTTATTCTGATAGAGCGAATATGGCGTTGCGGCCAAGTCGGGATAGACAATGTGCCTACCGTAGACCACCGGGATAGGCTGACTTAATCGCGCCTGATTGCCTTGGGCTTGAAGTGAATAGGTCGGGCTGGCTGCAGGCGTATTACCAAAGCCACTATTCAAACTGGTTGATGGCACAGGCGGCGGCACCAAGACATTCAATAGCGCACTTCCGGCAAATGCCACACCAGCGGTTACCAGTGCAATTCCTACAGTGCTGGTGACACCAATTGCTCCAGCGAGCGCAGCTCCGGCATAAGGGGCCGCAACCATGACGGCAATGGTCAAGACGGATCGTAAAATCTTGCCACCCCCACCGCCACCACCTTGGGGAAGTGTGATAAAGGTGACGATATCAGACAGACCAATGGTTATTTTATGCCATTGTTCTCGTAACACCGCTTCGCCATTAAATAGGCAAATGGTTGGGCGTTCAAATTCTGTAATACCCGCTTCATCCAGCCATTCACGAATGGTGATGGGATGATCGACCGCAAAAATATCGCGTCCGCGTGCTGGCATAAATGGATTGTGAAGCATGTGGACACAAGCAAACATGGAAACCTCGTAATTTATTAAACAGGTTTAGGGCGTATCCCCCTGAAACCGATAAAATCCTTCAATTTGCCAGCCTGCGAGTTTGAGGCTGGCCATATTCTGAAACACCACACCATTGCCCTTCACGCAGTGCAGAACGCCTTGTTCACTGGGGCTGATGGTTATCCATATGCCCACATGGATGGGATGGCGGGATTGGCGCATCAAGACTGCATCGCCTTGCTCTGGTGTATCGGTGAGCTGCCAGCGTTTGCGTTCCGGGTGATCCCGAAAGGTCAAAGCCAGACGCTTTAAATTCCCTTCGGCGACAGGAATGTCGGGCAGGTTTCTGCCAAAGTGATGCTTTTGCGCCCAGACCGCGAGGCTCCAGCAATCAAAAACATCAGGGCCTTTTGCACCAGCCTGCCATGGCAAGCCGATATAGCGACATGCCCAGTGCAGCTCATCTGGCTGCCGGGTCAATTCATTCATGATATGTCCTTTGTGTTGTTTAGCGTGTTAGCCCGGGAAAGCGCGTGGCGGTGTAGACCTCGAGCGGAAAGCTTTTATTACCGATATCCAGCATACGGGCGCGGCCAACAACGCGGCTGACATCGGCTTCGACTTCACTCAAGATCAACGTGATCGGTGGGTCCACCTGCGGCCCTGACAGATCATTGCTTAAATACGGGCGATAGGCGATCTCAATTTTTTCTGCGCTCTCAACAGCAGCATCCAGATGCTTGATCAGCTCACGACTGACATTATCAATCGTGACCGTGATTTCCGGCACTGGCGAGGTATCAACTGGCGGCAGCTCCAGATCAAAGCCCATAGCAATGAAGGTGACATATTCGTCTGGGTTTAAAGGTGCGGTATCCTCCAGCTTGGCTGATAAGTCTTGATGGTCCCGCACCAAACGCACAGCAATGGGCTGGTCTTCATCATCCCTGAAATCAGGATGGCGAAGCTCCAGCGTGTGTAAAATCACGATATCACTTGGCGCAGAAGCATAGGCTTCGGCAATTGCTGCATTTAAGGTGGGATCAGGCATCTTCATCCTCCCATGCTATGTCTGTGATGTAATCCACGGCCACACCTTCCAAGAAAGAGGCTTCGATGGCATCGGACCGTGAGCGCAGCCGTGAGATTTCAGTCAATAACGCTTGCGCTTTTGTCAGCGTTTCTTGTTCATCGTCCGTGAGATCAGAACGCCCGCCGAGCAGATATAGATCGGCCAGCGCATTTTGCTGTTTCCACACAGGGGCAATGTTGGTGATACGGCGTCCGGCTTCTTCCTTAATCTGGCGAATAAGCTGACTGTTTGAAAGAACATCGCCAAGTTCATCTTCGCCCACAGCCTTGCCACCCGATGGTGGGGTTACATCCTCGGCAAAAGAATAATAATGACGTCCATTCAGGTCAGCCAAATGGATTGGTGCGATTTCACTTTCATCAAAGTGTGGCGCACGATCATGCAAATAGGATTTGAGATTCATAAAAGCCTCCTAGAAAATTACGTTTTTGAGAGTTTTGACATCGTGTAGATTGCTACTTTGCGTGCCAGTCTCACCGTAGGAATTGTTCTCCCCACAGGCATCAACACGACCATCGTCATATAAAACGCCAAGCCCCCATGCAGATGTGCCTTGGCCAAAGCAATCCCAATTCTCAATCACACCGGACTGCCCAAGCACGCGTTGAAATGTGTTGTTTGTACCTGCGGTGGAATTAATGCCGATATTGGCATTGCCGGAATAACCAGCGGCCCATAGCTCATCACCAGATTGAACGATGACGCCTTCGTAGCTTGCCCCACCACCTATCCGGACGCGGGATACATTGCCTTGAAAGCTTCCATTTGGTTTGAATGGGGAAAGCTGGTTGGTCGTGTTGCCAGTACCAAGTTGGCCGTAACCATTATTGCCCCAGAGATAAACTTCGCCTTGATCTGTAATGCCGCCAGAAGATGGATAGCGCCCATCACCTGCGAAAATATCGATAAAGTTTTCTGTGCTCGTGATTTGGGTAAAGCTGGTGCGGTTCGTAGTGTCTCCATGTCCGAGCTGCCCATAGCCGTTGTAACCTGCTGTCCAGATCGATCCATCGTTCAGCAGGACTAACCCATGGCCTGTTGGACTAGCACCATCTGTTCGATAACCGCATGACGGCACAGTCTTAATCACATTATTAAAAGCTGGGTTTAGTATGGGAGTTTGACGAACAGTTGTATCACCAAGCCCCAATTGACCTTGTGCGTTATATCCCCAAACCCAGAGTGAACCATTGTCCTGAACGGCGTAAACTGTATGTGGAAGACCGGAAACGATGACATCTACAATGTCGGTTAATGCCCCGCAACGAATGGGCGTATATTGATGAGCTGAAGTCCCGTTGCCCAGATTGC
>WLWD01006361.1_pt1 | contig 25846 bp, 13 predicted proteins | sample 6712731 | NCBI WGS metagenome assembly WLWD01 (sample SAMN12718690, study PRJNA576275) | sponge metagenome | isolation source: marine sponge | host: Mycale hentscheli | place: New Zealand: South Island, Marlborough, Capsize Point | collected 2014-11-01 | reverse complement strand
CTGATTCTACACTTGTTTAACAGGGCTTACACCAGTTCTGATTCTACACTGTTTAACAGGGCTTACACCAGTTCTGATTCTACACTTGTTTAACAGGACTTACACCAGTTCTGATTCTACACTTGTTTAACAGGACTTACACCAGTTCTGATTCTACACTTGTTTAACAGGGCTTACACCAGTTCTGATTCTACACTGTTTAACAGGGCTTACACCAGTTCTGATTCTACACTTGTTTAACAGGACTTATGCCATTCTGGTTTAACTGTTTGTTTAGAGTTATAAATTTGTATGTTGCAGGGTTTGGATTTGTGGAATTTGAGAGTCCTGAGTCAGCTGCTGCACTGTTGAAAACTGGATGTTATCATGTCATCAATGGGAAGCGGGTTAGTATTACCCCCCAAGGTGGGTGGAGTTTGTGCTGTTGTTTTAACAAACAAAACTTGCTATTGACAGCATTTCTATGAAACTAGTCATCATGTCTAGTTGGTAGCTTGGGTGTCTGCTAGTAGGAGCATGTGGCGCACAATAGTGGGCGTGTCTGATACATGGTTGAGGTAAACATGTCATGCATAGTTGAGGGTGGGTGTGTCTGGTGCGTAGTTGAGGGTGGGTGTGTCTGATGCGTAGTTGAGGGTGGGTGTGTCTGGTGCGTAGTTGAGGGTGGGTGTGTCTGGTGCGTAGTTGAGGGTGGGTGTGTCTGGTGCGTAGTTGAGGGTGGGTGTGTCTGGTGCATAGTTGAGGGTGGGTGTGTCTGATGTGTAGTTGAGGGTGGGTATGTCTGGTGCGTAGTTGAGGGTGGGTGTGTCTGGTGCGTAGTTGAGGGTGGGTGTGTCTGGTGCATAGTTGAGGGTGGGTGTGTCTGATGTGTAGTTGAGGGTGGGTGTGTCTGGTGCGTAGTTGAGGGTGGGTGTGTCTGGTGCGTAGTTGAGGGTGGGTGTGTCTGGTGCGTAGTTGAGGGTGGGTGTGTCTGATGTGTAGTTGAGGGTATGTGTGTCTGGTGCATAGTTGAGGGTGGGTGTGTCTAATGCATAGTTGGGGTGGGTGTGTCTGATGCGTAGTTGGGGGTGGGTGTGCCTGATGCGTAGTTGGGGGTGGGTGTGCCTGATGCGTAGTTGGGGGTGGGTGTGCCTGATGCGTAGTTGGGGGTGGGTGTGCCTGATGCGTAGATGGGGGTGGGTGTGTCTGGTGCATAGTTGATTAAGATGCTCTTTCTACTTCTTGGCTAAAGCCTAGTTAGTTTTGTTTAAAAAATGTCATCATGCTACATTTGTTTAGATAGTTGTCCTTTATAAGGAGGGACATTGTGTTTGCCAGATAGGTTGTCTATCCTGTAATAGTATGTTAGTTCAAAAGATATCTGTTGTTATTATAGGTCGAAGTGAAGGTAGCAGAGCCAAAAAGAGGAATGGATGCATCAAGTTAGTTACTCTCCAGCTAGTTCTTAGTGTTTATAAAATATTTCTCTTATCTCTTAGTTAATTTGTTATGGTAGTTAATTTGTTATGGTAGTTCTTACCCATTACAATAGCTACTCAGCCGGTACGATAGTTCTCAGTCGGTACGGTAGCTCTCAGCCGATACGATAGGTCACAGTCAATATGGTAGTTCTCATTTGATACGTTAATCAATGAGGAACTATAGTTCTTGCTATTTTTTAAACAACCATTAGCAGCGCTTCATTTAAGATGGGACAAGGTGGGGAACAGTGCCACCATTCCCTCCTAAGCTGAATCGCTGCTTATCCTCGCCGATTTCACCCGGTTTTGAGCTAGTGTTGCGTAGCCTAGGGTTTAGTTAAGGGACTGGTGACACGAGATTACTTTCCAACTACAATTAAAGGTGCTGGCACATAGCAATGCGTGGGCACCTTTAGTCGCGCGTTATCTACCACAAAGTCACGCCCCGCTTTGTAACAAAAAAAATAGTGCCCATGAAATGCAGCTGTGCCACACTCACCACTACACGCGTACAGTTAGGGTGGGGCGGAGTCAACTTACAATAAAAAATCCGCGCGCACTAAAGTAATGGATCCAGAATCTTCTCTCGCGTACTGCTCAGGATCAGGAATGGATGAATGGCCATGGTTCAAACTTTGCCAGGGTTAGGGCCACAAGGGGTCGACCCTATAACATTGAGATATTTTTAATATGCGGAATTTTATAGAAATAATCAACAATAGTTCACGTGGTAAGGTGAGTAAATAGAAAAGTAAAATATAATTCAATAAAAACTCAATGTTACGGCATACACGCAAGGGTAAGAAAATAATATACAATATATCGGCTTCTAAACTACGGCGGTAGTCATGCAGTACTGCATTCCTGGTAAGTGCTTTCTCCTAGCAGTACTTGCTGGCCTGCATAAATAAAATAACTCGGGGGGACAGAAGTAAGTTTAACACGCCCTAGCAACCGTGGCCTATTTGGCGGGTTTTTCGCGCTCAAAGAGTGTGCCAGCACCCTTAACCGCCTTCTACTGAATGTAATGACGCCTCACCCATTTAGATAATGACGATGCTTTGCCAGACCATTAAGCTGTAACGTATTCATGAATATACACATAGTTTTGTAACACGCTTACAAATTGAAGGGGTTTGTTAGGATCAATGGTAGTCAGGCAGGAGGTGAATGGGAGCAGTTATCTCTGACCTTCAGAATCATCCTTGAAATCCCAACTAAACAATTACCCACCCCTTTTCCCCCTCCTTTAAAAATGGCTTCCTATCATAAATACATAGGGCAAAGTCTCCATGATTATGATTATGAAAAAATTGTGTTCAAGCTTCAGTCAAGGCCTCAGCCTAAGACTCACTACATAACTCCCACACATTCATAAATACTTGTTTCATATACATAACACAACTGTTCCCTGGAAGTTAGGGGCAGCGCCCATTATATATCACTTAAGATTTGACATGCCTAAAGGCTGACATGCTCACTACTAACAGCGCTGTTTTAGTTTTCTGTTAGTATGTAGGTGACATTCACTTCTTTTGCGTGCATTTTTTCACTTGGTCCACTTTCTTATCTACGAGAGCTCTGACTTTTGAGGTACAGAGACCCATGAAGATCTGAAGACCATCTTTTAGCTTGTAATATTTTCAAAAAGACTTGATCGTAGAGCTGGTAAAATTGTGACTTTGATGAACATGATTTAAGATGTCATGATTTCCTTTCCTCTTTTTTGTTTCTTTGGTATTTGTGGTCCAGGAGTTATAATAATTAATATATTATTAAATTAATTGCAGAAAGTTTTTAACTTCAAAAGAAATTTCTTCTTTAATTACGGTATATGTATTAAGTAACAGTTCTAAATATAGCTCACTCATTATATTACTGGTTATATGTATGTATAGATCCCAGAAAAGCTCAACTTTACCCTGCTCATGCATCTTTGCAATATTCTAACTATGGAGGAGCACCACCTTTCCAGCAGCAAAGTTACGATTACTATTGTAAGTATAATTCATGTCTCTTCAAACTAGACCATTTTGAGTGTTGTAGTGTCAGGGTTTCATACAAAGGCCCTGGGATTTCCTCCCACCAACCCAGAATTTCATGAAATAAATTAATAATATTTACTACTCAAAGGTATTCTGTGGTTATGATTTATAAAGGTATTCTGTGGTTATGATTTATAATGGTATTCTGTGGTTATGATTTATAATGGTATTCTGTAATTTTGTTGTTTGCTCGGAAGAACAGGTATGACTGGTTTTATTTAGAAGCTGCAATTTTCATTATACTATGCAGTTATATACAGTGCTTCCAACTTAAAGAGTGGATTTTTTTAAACTACTGTATAGAACCTCACTACAGTCATTTAACATACACTACCTTTTCTTCATCATCCCAATAATGTTTCCAATAGTAAAACTGCCTGTTTAGAGAATGGAAAATGGAGAACAGCACTTTTCTCATTCACTCTAATACATTTTACGCCTTTTTTTTTTTTCCCGTCAAGATTTTGCGGTACTTTGTCATTAAGCGTAGCTAGTTAACGAGCTACGGTCGAATCAGCATTATGTATTCTGACAACATCAGGGCGATGCAGTTGGAGTCCTACGGGTTGTGCGCTCCAGACAGCAGCTAAAGCACTGGCCGTGATAGGAAGTAATGCCGTAACACTTGATCCCACGGCCCTGAGATACAACCGTAGCTGAAGCAGCCATAGCCATGCAACAATTTAGCGGTAAACTTGCGCCTCTCATGCCTTTATGATACATATACCCATGCGCGGTTTTGTGACGTCACATTTACGTGTACTAAAGGCCCACAACCTGCTCTAAACGTCATCATTTGATGACCCTTACAGTGCCAAAAAAAAATTTGGAGAAAAACAGCCACAAGTCACTTAATTTTCAAGATATAGCTACCAAAGTTATACATAATAATTTTAAGGTAATTTTACATCATGTGTCTAATTTTGACGTCAAGATTTTGCGGTAGTTCGTCATTAGACGTAGCTAGTTAACGAGCTAAGGTCGAACGGTTATTTCCCTGAGCAGTAAGACGGGACTTTCCCTAACTGCAAGCGGCTGTATGGGTTCTCTTCGTTCTACTAGCAGCAGTAAGCGAAGTCGAAATCAGTCAGAATTGTTGGCTGGTATTACTAACTTGGAGCCAAGCCTATCCAAGAGATCCTCCTTTTCAAGAGCTGAAGGAGTTTAATACTCCGAAGGCTCCCAGCATTCGGTATTCTGACAACATCAGGTCGATGTAGTTGGAGTCCTAAGAGTTGTGCAGCTCCAGACGGCAGCTAAAACGCTGGCCGTAATAGGCAGTAGCGCCGTAAAACTTGATCCCACGGGCCTGAGATACAACCGGCTAAATCAGCCATACCCGTGCAACAATTAGTGGTAAACTGGCGCCCTCGTACCTTTATGACACAAATACGCATGCGCTTTTTTGTGACGTCCCGTTTACGTGTACTAAAGGCCCACAACTTGCTCTAAACGTCGTCATTTGATGACTCTTACCGTGCGTAAAAAATTTTTTTGGTGAAAAACAGCCACAACTCACTTCATTTTCAAGGTATAGCTTACCAAAGTTATACATAATAATTTTAAGGTAATTTTACATCATGTGTCAAATTTTTGAGATATAACTCAATAAATTAAAAAATCCTGGCTTAAACACTTCAAAATTTAAAATATTTTGAGATTCAAATTTCGTGTGCCCACAAAATCAGGTAAAGTATCGGTATACCAAGTTATAGAGATAAGGAAAAATAACTTCTCTTTTTTCAGCTTAAACACTTCCAAATTCACTGTCTTGAAGCTCCCAGCTCCATCACCTATAACCACAAAAATAACCACAAACCCACAAAATTGTTTTGTCTGTATGTTAATATGACATTAATGTATAATACTACAAAGCTTTCTATTACACATACTTGAGAAATTATAGCAGAATTAGCAACCTTAACCAAAAAGCTAAAAAATTCACTCTTTAAGCTGGAAGCACTGTAGTTGTTACCTGTTTACTAGTACTGTATTATGAAAGTTGCAGTCATAAATGGGTGTGGTCTAACAAATATTTCGCTACATGTGCCCTCCTTCCTAAACTCTTCTACCCCCCCCCCCAGAAAATTATTCCTGTATGAAACCCTGAGTGAGTGTATGGATACCTGCATGATTATATACTATATTTATTATGTGAAACCATCTATATGGTAGTGCAGTTGAGAATGGTAATGTAGTAATGAAGTAATTTTAGTATTGTAACATCTCAGAGTTTTTTTTACTGTATGTCAACAGCTAATCAGCCAGCTTATGGACATTATCCAAGTTATGGTCATCAAGCAGGTGATCAGTCATATGGACCTGGACCCAGTGGGCAACATAGTCAGCAACAGTCTACCCAAACTTCATATGGCTCCTTTCAGCCTCCTCCCACTCATTCTAGTGCAGGATACAATACAGCAGCTACAACTGATAGCTCGTACTCTTCTCATTCTTATTCTTCCAATTCTTACGGCTCCAACTCTTATCCTTCTTCAGGTACATATACTTACCCAGAAGAAGGGTCGGCTTACAATAGTCGTACCACCAAGTAAGTAGTTACAATGCAATAGTTCTTGTAGTTACTTGTGTTTATTGCTGTCATAGTTATGCCTCCCACAACCACCAACATGGATACTGAGAACTAAATTTTGGAACATCTTCAGACTCTAAATTGCAAGTTTTGTCTTCACCTGGCAATTTCTCTCACTTTTTCTTTTTCTTTTTTTTTTACGCATTATTTTTCTATCTTGCTTGCAGATAAAGTGTTATGGTGGTGCAATCATCTATTTTCTTTGCAATTGTTCAAAGAGATGAAGTGTAAAAATTATTCATTTAGTAGTTGAGTTAAACTCAGAGTTTATTACTTCCTATGGGGTCCTAGGACAAATTCAGCTTGGTTGCCCAAGTGGCAACGAGGGCAACTCCTGGAATTTTCGTGGTTGTGCGATGCTAATGCTAAATTTTGCTCTACAACAACTTAGAATTAGAATTAAGTAAAAAGACTCTTCCTTGGGGTTTTGGGGGTGTAGAATCCAATTATATTTGGGATTGCACGCATGGCTAAATGCTAAACAGATTTCAGCAAATTTTTTCTAGCGTAAAGCATGCAGAAATTTATTACATAGTGTGCTGAACATTTTTTCCCTACCGCTGACATGAATCACTTAGAAAAGTGTCCATTGACAACCATAACGAATCGTCTTCACTTCTTTCCACTCCGTTAACTTCTCCGAGCATAAAGCGATTTACACCGCGCTGGCTGCAGAAATTATTTGCTCACGTGATTATGACGTTACGCTAGGGGGCGTTGCCCACTGAAACTGGTACCTACGCGGAGTTGAAAGCTTCGCGTTTTCTCAATGATTAGCCCGAAATTAAAACAAAAGTAGCACAATAAAAGGTATTAAATCTTCATCCTGAGTAAGTTCATACCTAAATCAACTGTTAAGAAAGAAGTGAAGTTTCGTTAATGTGTACAGGTGAGTGTTTCTGGATAGTTTAGCTTCTTTTATGAAGACAGCCTTTCCATGTACCATTTTCATTGGTCGAGCTATTTTGATACCTCATTAAAAATAGCTAACAGATTGCTTGTTCTTTTGGAATATTGTAATAGCTAAGTAGTGTTTAATAGCGCTGAGGGTTCGCACCTTAGGTGCTTCATTGTTATCATTATTACTAGTGTAATTACATTCCTCTGGCCACAGTTCTATCATCTACCTCAAACCATGATGATGCAATATTTTGTGCATTGTCAGATTGATCATTCTTGTGAAGTATGAAATTGAGTTGAGTATGTTGTGAATGGGGGATCTAGCTTAACTAACTATTGCATGCAAATACTACAAATTGGCGGCGAGAATACTATGGCAGAAGGAGGAATACACGGCAGTATCACGAGCTTTAACAGCGAGCAGGAAGAGTGGGTCGATTATGTCGAACGAGTGGAAAATTACTTTATTGCGAATACGACGAAACGTGCAATCATCCTCAGTGGAGTCGGGAGCTAGCACCTACCGGCTAATTAAAACTCTTGCTTTGCCAAAAACACTGAAGAATTGAAATTTGATGAAATCGTGGCCCTTGTATCACTTCATTTCAATCCCAAACCTTCCACTATAGTGAGTCGCTTTGAATTTAATACCAGGGCGAGTCAGTGAATATTTTCGTCGCGGCATTGAGGAAGCTTATGGAACATTGTAACTATGGAGCCGTTCTGGACGAAATGCTTCGTGATCGCATTGTTTGTGGGATCAGGAATAAAAAGACACAACAACGCCTTCTGCAAGAGGCAGATCTAACGTATTCCAAAGCTTACGATTTAGCTCTGGCGGCAGAAACTGCTCAAAAGAATTCAGACCGCCTGGATCAGAGTATGCGACTTGCAACATTGAAGGAGGCGAACGACGAAGACATCCATCGAGTGCGGGGTGACAAAACGTCCTCGCAACCTCGAAGGCAGAGCGGAGAGAGTGCTCCTCGTAATAACTTGTGTCTCCGCTGTGGTGGAAGACACCCACACTCCCAGTGCTGGTAAGAAAGAATATACATGTAACTATTGCAAGAAGAAAGGTCATCTGGCATCAGTTTGCAGGAAAAGGGGAGAAAGAAGGCTCAATGAAAGTGGTAGACGTGAGCAAACTAACCTGGTAATGGAGGAACAAGACAATGAGCAAGATGAGAAATACGAAGAGTACACACTTTATCAAGTGTCTAATGGTTCCAGTAAGCCATTGATGGTTCCAGTTCAAATTAATGTTGGAGATGGAGCTGGATACAGGAGCATCAGTGTCGCTCGTGACTAGTCGTGAGTGAAGAAACATTCGGCAGTTCAAATTAATGTTGGAGATGGAGCTGGATACAGGAGCATCAGTGTCGCTCGTGAGTGAAGAAACATTCGGCAGTTCAAATTAATGTTGGAGATGGAGCTGGATACAGGAGCATCAGTGTCGCTCGTGAGTGAAGAAACATTCGGCAAATTGAATCATTCTGGAATTTCGCTACTTAATGCAAGAGTGAAGTTATTCACGTACACAGGGGAGGAAATAGGAGTGAAAGGCTGTGCTGTAGTGAGTGTGGAACACAACAGTCACAAAGTTAACCTTCCACTGAGAGTTACTCTAGGGTCTGGACCGTCGCTGTTAGGACAAAATTGGTTGATGGCATTGAGGCTGGATTGGCAGAGCATCTTTGTCAACAAAGTAGTGACACTGGAGGACATATTGGATCAATAATATTAAGCAGTCCTAATTCATCTTTAAACATCAGTATATTATACTGATGTATTTAAAGATGAATTAGGACTGCTTAAGGGAAGCACTGCTAAGATTTACAAAGAGGCTGATGCAACTCCCTGTTTTTTCAATGCCGTATTATTATGCTCTATGCAAGAAAGTAGAAGATGAGTTGAATCGGCTGCAGGACCTCAAAATTATTGAGCCAGTACAATTTTCAGACTGGGCTGCTCCCATCATTCCAGTTCTCAAAAACGATGGCACTGTCCGCATCTGCGGAGATTACAAGATTACAATAAACAAAGCAGCTAAATTGGATAAATATCCTATCCCCCGAATTGAGGATTTATTTGCGAAACTAGCTGGTGGCAAATCATTCACTAAGCTAGACCTACCAACAAATTGAATTGGATGTAGAGTCCCGACAGTATTCTACAATTAACACCCATCGTGGTCTGTTCCGTTATACACGACTCCCTTTCGGGATCTCGTCAACTCCATCTGTTTTCCAAAGAGCTATGGAAAATCTCCTGCAGGGTATCTCCAAAGTTTGTGTGTACATTGACGATATTTTGATTACAGGCTCAACTAGAGCGGAACACCTTCAAAAGATATCCCAAGTTCTGGAACGACTACAAAATACAGGAATGAGATTGAAGAAAAATTAATGTGCGTTTATGTTGCCATCAGTTGAATACCTAGGGCATACTATTAGTGCTCAGGGTTTCCATGCCTCGAAATCGAAAGTCAGTGGAGTAGTAGATGCACCGAAGCCTAAGGATGTGACTGAGTTGAGGTCATTCATTGGTCTTGTCAATTATTATGCCAAATTTCTTCCAGATCTGGCCACGACGTTAGCACCATTATATTCACTGTTGCAGAGGAAGTCAAGATGGGCTTGGGGGAGAGCACAGGAACAAGTTTTTAGTCCTGTTAAAGAACTGCTACTATCAGAATTGTTAGTCCACTTTGACAGCAGTCTCCCTCTAATTCTGGCATGTGACACTTTGTCGTATGAAGTTGGCGCTGTTTTATCACATCGATTCACTGATGTCCCTAACTCAGGTTGAAAGAAATATTCGCAACTCGATAAGGAAACCTTAGCAATCATATTTGGGGTGAAGAAGTTTCATCAATACATGTATGGCCGCATGTTCACACTCAAAACAGATCACAAGCCACTCACATATATTTTGGAGACACCAAAGCTGTTCCAGTTATGGCATCAGGAAGGATCCAAAGGTGGGCCCTGACACTGGGAGCCTATAAATATGTCATTGAGTTCAAAAATGGGGTACAAAATGCAGATGCCCTTAGCAGGCTTCCATTACCTTCACCTAGAAGTAATTCAGATGTTCCACAGGTAGCAGAAGTGGTCAACTTAATGGATTATTTGGATACTTCACTAGTCACAAGCAAGAAAATTCGGTTGGGGACTGACAGCGAAACAATCTTCTCCTGTGGATACTGTCCCTGTTCAGGGTTCGTAAATCCCTGAACTGGAGGGTCGAAGGACCAGAGCCCACCATAAGCTACGCCTAGCTTCAGCAAGTTGACGCCCCGCGGCTAGTGTGTGGCGAGCAACCAGATACTATGCCGGCATGGTAGGACTCAACCACAGCAACAAGCCACTAGCAGGTAACGGTCTGCATTCACTGAGCTTGACTTATGATGGACTAATTTTCCCAAGACAACTTACAGTGCATATAATTATATATATATATATTTATTTATTCTACCCTAGATATCTTCACAATGATATCTTTAGGTACATGACCTGTGAAATAACTCACTATATTTCATGCTGTTATTTCACTGCAAGCTCATTACCCTTGTAGTTATAGCAGCTGGCTGAACTTTTCATTCAATTTTCTTGGTTTTTACCACTACCTAACTCCTCTGGATCAGGTGTATGTAGCCAACTCCAAACTGGTTAGATCAGCTGCTAAAATATCAGCTGGGGTGTGTGGGTAGCCCCTACAACCAAACTTACCAGTGAGTTACTAGTAAAGATATCTAGTGTGGAATAAACCACTTATTATACTTGTCAGAGTGATATGGCAAGATATTTCACTCTCAGGCTTTATTTTCACTCATGCCTCATGAAAATAATTAGCCTGAAATATTCTGCCATATCACACTCTGACTCCTGTAATAAGTACTATATATACAATTCACAGCACATATATAGGGGATGATATGAAAAAGAATACAGTGGTTCTGGACGGACCGTGAATATGATTAGATGTAATAAGTTGATGTATGTATACATGTTAGTTTATTGTTTCTATTTGTTCAGGTTGCTAGATGAACAGTCCCGACACTAACAAGACTCGCACCTTGGCTAGTGCCAAGTCCTGACTAGTCCACTGACTTGATTGGAGATGAAACCAGTATTTCTAGTAGGCATATTGTCTCAGGAATGTTTGAAGGTGCAGCTCCACTAGGTAACCAACTCAACATATCAGTGTTGGCATGCTATTGTGTCCCGGCTTATACGCGATAGTATATTCACATACTCCTAGAAACAAAGTCCAACACTGAATTCGTGCCAATTCCATTTGTGGTATAGCCAATGTCTCCTTGAGAATTATCTTGGTTATCTGTGCTACCTTATGTTAATTGGAAGCATAGTATCAGGTAATTCATCGCCCAACTTTGCTAAAACAATACCGAGCTCTTCAATTGCTACTTGTGATTATATATAACTAGTCCTGGCACCTCTAAATCAAGTTATATTAGCTGGTAGATAGCTATACTGTCTTGTTGCTGTAATTGATTGCTGATGGCAAAAAATTTGGCTGTACACTTATAATTCTTTTAACTACTCCAAGAACCCAATTCATCCCAGAAAACAGCAAAGTATTTTTCCAACATTTTATAAAGTTCACTACAACAAAACAATTTCAGTCAAATCAGATGTGAGCAACCAACCATAAAATGTCCTAAACTAACAATTACAATCAACAGCAGTTCTCTACACAGACATGGACCTTGCCAGACTTTTAACTCGTCCCAGGCTACTACTCGGCTTTTGGCTAACCAGATATGTGACAAGTCAGTAATTCATTTCAATCACACTTATAGTATATATAATGTAAAGTAAAATGTTTTGTTACTTTACCTACTGAAGCAAGCAGGAGTAATTAACAGTCATAAGATGTCAGAACTATTGTATTAAAATAATCAAAAGCAAATTAGATACAAAAAATGTAACATTTTAATAATTTCTCTAGTTACACAACTTAGTTGAAACCTTTCACTAATATAAAATCCCACCCAATATATGGAGTATGTATATGTGGTCTATCAACAAGGAGCATGTGTTGGACACACAATTAGGACTCCATTGCCCCATTAATTACATCATACTTTAACAAACACTAAAGATAACTTACTATCACCATTGCCGCCCTGCACAGAGTAACTGTTAAAGTGGTTATGTTCTAATGAGAAGTACTCGACTGTTTATAAAGTACATGCATGGAGTTAACTATAAACCGACTATTTGCTAATTATAATATTTAGGTGGTTATAGACACTTTTTATAAATCTTGACTGATGACAATAACAGAAAAGATGACCTCAAAAGGCCAGCATACGGCACTTGTGACAAATTTGCAGAAATAACAGGAATAATAAAAAGGTTGGCGATAAAAGATCTGCAAAGTCCTATAATGTTTAGGGCTAGGTAGTAGAATCATAGCTGAGCAGTTGAATGCCCTCCCATATGAGAGTAGCTATTAGGTGCCACAGTGTGGTCATAAGAAGAAAACTGGGAGCCAGAAGCCACTGTAGTTTGCCTGGCATCATGCGGATAGTTGTAACTTGTGCTGTACCCATCCGATGCTGATCCAGCAGTACTATTATAACCTCCCGGTGCAGCTCGTCCATTGCTTGATCCATACGAGTGAGGGTTTTGAAATGGCATATGCTGGTTCTGTGCGGAAGGATTTTGAAATGGTATGTGCTGGTTTTGAGCAGAAGGGTTTTGAAATGGCACATGCTGGTTTTGAGCAGATGCAGCTACTTGTTGGTTGCCAGAAGATGTTCCATAAGACTGCTCTGCTTGAGTGTACCCACTTCCATAATAGCTAGGATAATTTTGGTACTGACCTGAATACAAGTGTACAAAAACATACACATGACCTTACAGTACACATGACCTTACAGTACACATGACCTTACAGTACACATGACCTTACAGTAGGATTATCTAATGCTTACTTACCTCCACTATAATAAGCTTGCTGTTGGTTGCCATGTGTTTGGTATAAGTTTGAATAATCTGGGAACGCACTATATCCACCTATAAAAACATGGCAAGTGATCTGAACTGATGTACTAGCAAGTCAGCCTTTAAGTTAGTGACTCACTATTAGAGCTACAGTTGGTACTACACAATCTCCTGTATCTACCATAGTGATTGCACACGCTCTTTTGGAGATAGAGCAATAAAGTGACATTCTCACAATTACTAAAATGTTAATGTATAGTATAGATAACACTTGATGGTGTGAGGGAAAAACAATAGCAGACACACTACTATAATTACAGAGTAATGATAGACACACTACTATAATTACAGAGTAATGATAGACACACTACTATAATTACAGAGTAATGATAGACACACTACTATAATTACAGAGTAATGATAGACACACTACTATAATAACAGAGTAATGATAGACACACTACTATAATTACAGAGTAATGATAGACACACTACTATAATTACAGAGTAATGATAGATACACTACTATAATTACAGAGTAATGATAGACACACTACTATAATTACAGAGTAATGATAGACACACTACTATAATTACAGAGTAATGATAGACACACTACTATAATTACAGAGTAATGATAGACACACTACTATAATTACAGAGTAATGATAGACACACTACTATAATAACAGAGTAATGATAGACACACTACTATAATTACAGAGTAATGATAGATACACTACTATAATTACAGAGTAATGATAGACACACTACTATAATTACAGAGTAATGATAGACACACTACTATAATTACAGAGTAATGATAGACACACTACTATAATTACAGAGTAATGATAGACACACTACTATAATTACAGAGTAATGATAGACAAAATGTTGCTCTGAAGGAAAAAGTGTGAATTAAGAGCACAGTTGCCTACTCATAAGTTGTTGTTGTTGTTTTTTTAATTCTTTAGCTGCGGTGTTTCTGAACGCTTTAAATTTAATAGGAATGTCAAAAAAATGTAAATCAATAAAGCACCTAAGGTGCAAACCCTAAGTGTTACTAAAGACCAGCTACTATGTAATCTTTTCTCAGACTAAAAGAGTTACTTATGTGGCTAGCTATACCCAATCGGTATAGATCAACATGCTAAGAGAAGCTGAATCTGCAAGAGACATCCGTTGTTCTAATAATAGATCAACATGCTAAGAGAAGCTGAATCTGCAAGAGACATCCGTTGTTCTAATAATAGATCAACATGCTAAGAGAAGCTGAATCTGCAAGGGACATCCGTTGTTCTAATAATAGATCAACATGCTAAGAGAAGCTGAATCTGCAAGGGACATCCGTTGTTCTAATGCAAGCTCAAATTTTAGCACTCACCAACTACTCATATAAAGCAAAAACTACAGCAGTGGGTAGCAAGGGGTCCCTTGCACACGTGATCAAGTGACGGTAGGGGCATTACCACAAAAACTAGAGCACTGAAGTGCAAACCCTCAGCGCTAGTTAGCTAGTATGATAAAGAAAATAATAACAAAGGAAAAGTGTAGAAACAAAAAAAAGAAAGAGAAGTGGCATGAAGAGAGGCAGGAAAGAGAAAAAGACAATGAAGAGGGACAAAAGAAAGAGGAATGAATGAAAAAGGTAGGAAGAAAAGAAAAAGGAAGAAGAAATAAATAAAAACAGTACACGAAAGAAAGAGGAAAAGAAAGGAAAAGGTAGGAAAGAAAGAAAAACAGTGAGGAAAATAAAGAAAAATAAGGCAAGAAGACAAAAGGAAAAAGAAAAAAAAACAGGATGAAAAAAAAAGATGAAAAAAAAGAAGCGTCGACGAGGATTCGAACCAGAGACTTCAAGGTTAGGTATTTGCTCACTCGACAACTACGCAACGCAACACCTCACACTGAATGAATGTAATTGTTGGCTATTTAAAAGTGATTTGCAACCTGCAAGCTGGCTCACGTGACAAGCAAGTTTTTTAAGGGGCGGTTCTGGCTGTAAGCCTACGATCGTACGGCTCTGGAAAAACTCGCTTTTTTCTGGAAAATGAAGTCCAAAACCAAAATTCTGGCATATTAAAAGAACTTACTTCGTGAAATACTAATGTTTGATGCCGCTTTCAGAACCTGGCTGGTTCCTACCTTCTAGAAGTGCCTGCTGACAGACAGAGTGACAGAATGAAGGAATGACACTAGGACTACTGTAACCCTCTTGCGCATGCGCGCTGAGGGTTAACTAGTACCTTCACAAAGCACTAGCTGACAGTTTCACGTTTTCTCTAAAATAGGCCCAAACTAAAGTAATAGTGATTTACTTGTAATCTGAACATCACACAGTTATTACTCTACTTAGTTTGAAAATTATTCTGTGACTAGGTTTACTGTGACTAGGTTTACTGTGACTAGGTTTACTGTGACTAGGTTTACTAGTTACTTCCATATTTTGCATTTCACTAGTCATATTTTTATAAAATACACAAATGTTTCAACCATTTTTCAATGGCCATCATCAGTGTGTGGACAATAATTTTAGTGAAGTCAAAACAATGTCGTGAGGAACTTTGCTGTTATGTTGAAGTTCACTAAAAACCACTAGTCTAGTATTGAATACTTTTAACTAACAATGGGCAGAAGGTGGGACAAACTGTTGTTGTTGCTGTGGTTGCTGTGGCGGTTGATGCTGCGCTTGTTTTGATTGCTTGTCCCGTGACTCGGCCAATTTCATTTCTATCTACAATACATATTATATATATATATAAGTATAAACTACGTATTGACTACATGACACTGACTGTCCCTTCATCTGACTGACTACATGACACTGACTGTCCCTTCATCTGACTGACTACATGACACTGACTGTCCCTTCATCTGACTACTACATGACACTGACTGTCCCTTCATCTGACTGACTACATGACACTGACTGTCCCTTCATCTGACTGACTACATGACACTGACTGTCCCTTCATCTGACTGACTACATGACACTGACTGTCTCTTCATCTGACTACTACATGACACTGACTGTCCCTTCATCTGACTGACTACATGACACTGACTGTCCCTTCATCTGACTGACTACATGACACTGACTGTCTCTTCATCTGACTACTACATGACACTGACTGTCCTTTCATCTGACTACTACATGACACTGACTGTCCCTTCATCTGACTGACTACATGACACTGACTGTCTCTTCATCTGACTACTACATGACACTGACTGTCCCTTCATCTGACTACTACATGACACTGACTGTCCCTTCATCTGACTGACTACATGACACTGACTGTCCCTTCATCTGACTGACTACATGACACTGACTGTCCCTTCATCTGACTGACTACATGACACTGACTGTCTCTTCATCTGACTACTACATGACACTGACTGTCCCTTCATCTGACTACTACATGACACTGACTGTCCCTTCATCTGACTGACTACATGACACTGACTGTCCCTTCATCTGACTGACTACATGACACTGACTGTCCCTTCATCTGACTGACTACATGACACTGACTGTCCCTTCATCTGACTACTACATGACACTGACTGTCCCTTCATCTGACTACTACATGACACTGACTGTCCCTTCATCTGACTGACTACATGACACTGACTGTCCCTTCATCTGACTACTACATGACACTGACTGTCCCTTCATCTGACTGACTACATGACACTGACTGTCCCTTCATCTGACTACTACATGACACTGACTGTCCCTTCATCTGGACTACTACTGACACTGACTGTCCCATCATCTGACTACTAATGGACCACGACTGTCCTTCATCTGACTACTACATGACACTGACTTGTCCCTTCATTTTTTCTGACTGACTCATGAAACTGAACTGTCCCTTCATTTGACTGACTACATGCCATGACTGTCCCTGTCATCTGACTACTACTGACACTGACTGGCCCTTCATCTGACTACTACATGACACTGACTGTCCCTTCATCTGACTGACTACATGACACTGACTGTCCCTTCATCTGACTACTACATGACACTGACTGTCCCTTCATCTGACTGACTACATGACACTGACTGTCCCTTCATCCGACTGACTACATGACACTGACTGTCCCTTCATCTGACTGACTACATGACACTGACTGTCCCTTCATCTGACTGACTACATGACACTGACTGTCCCTTCATCTGACTGACTACATGACACTGACTGTCCCTTCATCTGACTACTACATGACACTGACTGTCCCTTCATCTGACTGACTACATGACACTGACTGTCCCTTCATCTGACTACTACATGACACTGACTGTCCCTTCATCTGACTACTACATGACACTGACTGTCCCTTCATCTGACTGACTACATGACACTGACTGTCCCTTCATCTGACTGATTATGAAACAATCCGTCCCCTCCCTCCTCGTATGTGACTGGCTATGAGAAAACAGAATGTTGTGACAAAATGTAAAAAAAATTTTTTCTCTCAATAATTCTTTAATTTTAACAAAGAAGAAGCTCTTGCCGAGTTCGATAGCTGGAAGCGTTTTTCAGATTATATGCTAGGAGGACAAGGTGAATAACTTCATCACAATAGAGATTTACTAGCTACTTCCATGCACAAACTGCCATACTACATGAAGACTATGTAATGATAATGGGAAAGGGCAACACTTATGGTCAATGTTATCCTTTTTCGGAGTTGAGGCTTATTTCTTGTCCAAGGCTTCGTTAACAAATTAGCTTTTCAGCTTTGGTACAGTATTGGACACGCAATCTTTAGCGAACTTTATCTGTAATTCCAATTCACACACACCATTACATTTATTCGATTCATTCCGGCCATTTTATCAGTCCATCAGTCAACTCCTTCTCACCTTACCAGCTTTACAATACTATTAACCCTTAACAGCGGATAGGAGTTGAATTGACCCAGTCGTACCCGGGTTTAGATCGACCCTTTTTTCTCAAGCATGCTTAGCATATAAGTGTTACTATCTTAATAGTACGGCGCGTAAGTTGCCCATTAAAAAATGTATGGGAAAAATCGCTGTTCAATTGAAATCACACGGGGAAAGTGAAATAGCGCGTAACTAAGTGAAATACCTCGGTAGCTAAGTGAAATAGTACGGGTAAGTGCGCACGCGTGCAGTGTTAACCTTGGAAACGTACAGCTCGAGTAGTTTTTAGTTGGAGACGATGTCATTCTTTACCACAGAAGCTCTACCCGTATTAGACGGAATGTTTTTCAACGGATCAGGAGGAGCCCCACATTGAAAACAAAGTTCCAGCAGAAGCTAATCCTGGAATAAGGAGATAGTGAGTGAACGATACAGTGTAGCTATAATTGCAAATGACATTTAAAAAAGCTGGCCTACTATTAGCGAGTGATAGCACGGGTAACCTGTGCTATTAGCGAGTGATAGCACAGGTAACCTGTGCTATTAGGGATCAATAGCACGGTTACCAGTGCTATTACTCATACAAATAAACGCATTTAGCTTGAATTGCACGTCATTTGGTGTTGTTGTTTTTATGATGAAAAAACAATAGAAACATTTCGAGTTCTGACTGACTGAAGTGAACAGACTTAATAATGAGGGAAGTGATGACTTTGTTGGTGCTAAACGAAGAGTGTGAAGATGAAGCACAGAGCTAGATGCTGAGAGAGAGCTCTGATGAAGACTGCCTTATAGGATCTGGCACTGCTCTATAAGGCTCTTCACTGCTAATTTCTTCTGAGTACTTCTCTTATAGGTGGTGTGCTTCTCCATGCTATTGATGCTACTACTCCTACTGTTGCTCCTTCAAGGTATACGCTTTGAGCTATATCGGAGCAAGTAAACTTTAAGAAGAACTAACTCAAAGGCGAGCTCTAGAACTCACGCTATGAGGCTAGAAACACTAGCCGGTTGGACTCGTGTACGGAACGTTGCTAAGAAATTATTGGCGGGCTTTTCACTAACAGCGGGGAAAAACTGTAGCTAACTAATTCACTTACTATTCTGCATAATCCAAGTACTCACGCAATTCTTGCCATCATAGTTTCTCGAGGAGCCTTACATTAGGCCTTTTCGACTTCTTTCAATCCGCCTGTAACCGGTTATGTCCGTAGTGTCCCGGAGACACGCGGTTATAGTATACGGATGCAAGGCCTTTACCCGGCGTTTTTTCAAAATCAGCAATAATAAGTTTAGCAAAAATACTGAAGTATTGTAGTGCGTAGGGCGAAGACGGCTTGTGCTACAGCTTCCAAATTAGGAGGACGGCATCCCAAGGCCCTGTGCAACGTACTGGTAGAATAAATTAGAAAACTTTAGATGCCACGTTTAGGCGGATTTTCCCAAAACCGGTCACATTTATAGAATTTCTAACAATAGTAGATAATAATGCAACTGTAAGTGCCTAATGTAGTTACAAAATAGGAGAATTATAAAATTGAGTGTATAACAAAGTAACCATGATTTATTGTTACATATACCCATGATCATATAGTTTGTTAAAATTAATCAACAGCATCTGGTTTCCATGGCAACCCGTGGTTTTGTGGTTAGAGAACCCGAAAGTAAAATTAAAGTAATTTCATATTATATATACATTGCAAATAACTTTTTTTTTTTTTAACGTTTTTTTAAAGTTATTTAAGATTTAAGTGAACAACTTAAAATCTTGTATTTCTTGTCCCCATAGTCTGCAAAGGGTGCTCGCAGTCAATTAACGTTAATTGATTCTTAACAGGTTTGCGTGGGTTGAGCGTGTAGGCGGTGTGCAAGCACCCTTAATTCTAGTGAGTAAGCTTAAGTTGCTTTCAGGATTAGGAACTTTGAAGCTTCATACGTTTGTGTTGGTTGAGTGTTATGCAAGCACCATTAAAACCAGCTATAGTTGGAAAAACAACAGTATTGAAATACCAGTATACGGTTTCTTTCCCAAGCTTTCTTTCCAAAGCTAACATAGTCTCCAGTAGAATGCTGACCACAACTAAGTTTTTTTTTACCAAGTTTTCATACAATTTAACCTTATACAGTTTTAACGACTGAATAAAAAACTTGACTTCAACGACTGCATTCACTCATTTCTATTTATTGTCACTGCGATAAAACCCTACATCGCAGAAACGGTATTTCAATTGTAGTCGTATGGTATTATCAATTTCTCACAAAATTGTTGGTACTGGTCATTAAATTAATGCGGGAGCTTTACACGCATGACAGTTATGAGGTACAGCCACTTTTGTTGTTTGTAAACTTGGCTAAAATGTGGTACTAACAAAGTTTTTTAAAGTAGCTAGTGATGGCTGTGAGTTCAAATTCTGGCTAAAGAAAGCCAACACAGTCTTGTCCCGCGGACTAACTTTGGACTGGAAGCGGATGAACACGGCAAGCTCATTATGAATAAAATTTATTTTGTTGGGTATTATTTATGAAATATCGTGATATATCGCTTTATCATGATAATTAAAGTTAATATCGTATCATTTGTTGTCCTTCAACATCACCCAGCTCTAATTGTCACAACCATCAATTTCTCATAGGTCAGGTAAACGGACTACAACAACATCTGTCCCTTCATCTGACTGGTTACAAGCCAAGATAAAACAACAATCTGTCCCTTCATCTGACTGGTTACAAGCCAAGATAAAACAACATCTGTCCCTTCATCTGACTGGTTACAAGCCAAGATAAAACAACCTCTGTCCCTTCATCTGACTGGTTACAAGCCAAGATAAAACAACAATCTGTCCCTTCATCTGACTGGTTACAAGCCAAGATAAAACAACATCTGTCCCTTCATCTGACTGGTTACAAGCCAAGATAAAACAACAATCTGTCCCTTCATCTACTGGTTACAAGCCAAGATAAAACAACATCTGTCCCTTCATCTGACTGGTTACAAGCCAAGATAAAACAACCTCTGTCCCTTCATCTGACTGGTTACAAGCCAAGATAAAACAACATCTGTCCCTTCATCTGACTGGTTACAAGCCAAGATAAAACAACATCTGTCCCTTCATCTGACTGGTTACAAGCCAAGATAAAACAACAATCTGTCCCTTCATCTAACTGGTTACAAGCCAAGATAAAACAACATCTGTCCCTTCATCTGACTGGTTACAAGCCAAGATAAAACAACATCTGTCCCTTCATCTGACTGGTTACAAGCCAAGATAAAGCAACATCTGTCCCTTCATCTGACTGGTTACAAGCCAAGATAAAACAACAATCTGTCCCTTCATCTGACTGGTTACAAGCCAAGATAAAACAACAATCTGTCCCTTCATCTGACTGGTTACAAGCCAAGATAAAACAACATCTGTCCCTTCATCTGACTGGTTACAAGCCAAGATAAAACAACATCTGTCCCTTCATCTGACTGGTTACAAGCCAAGATAAAACAACATCTGTCCCTTCATCTGACTGGTTACAAGCCAAGATAAACCAACAATCTGTCCCTTCATCTGACTGGTTACAAGCCAGATAAAACAACATCTGTCCCTTCATCTGCACTGGTTATCACCAGATAAAAACACATCTGTCCCTTTCTAACTGGTTACAGCCAAGATAAAACAACATCGTCCCCTTCATCTGACTGTTACAACCAAGATAAAACAAATCTGTCCTTCATCTGAACTGTTACAACCAAGATAACGCAACCTCTGCCCGTTCATCTAACTGGTTACAAGCAAGATAAAACAACATCTGTCCCTTCATCTGACTGGTTACAAGCCAAGATAAAACAACAATCTGTCCCTTCATCTGACTGGTTACAAGCCAAGATAAAACAACATCTGTCCCTTCATCTGACTGGTTACAAGCCAAGATAAAACAACCTCTGTCCCTTCATCTGACTGGTTACAAGCCAAGATAAAACAACAATCTGTCCCTTCATCTGACTGGTTACAAGCCAAGATAAAACAACATCTGTCCCTTCATCTGACTGGTTACAAGCCAAGATAAAACAACAATCTGTCCCTTCATCTAACTGGTTACAAGCCAAGATAAAACAACATCTGTCCCTTCATCTGACTGGTTACAAGCCAAGATAAAACAACATCTGTCCCTTCATCTGACTGGTTACAAGCCAAGATAAAAGTAGACACTAACTTGAAAATGTGTACTGTCCAACAAATTAATCAGACAAACTACATTTATCTGCCATGCAACATGAATAACACTTACTGCCTCATCCCTTACTTACTCTGCTACCATGGTAATCAATAAAATGCTTATTGACTGCGTCTTGCACACTATGTGAATCTTCGAAATCCACAAAAACAAATCCTAAGTTGGACAAACAGGGAAATATTATATATAAATAGAAATAATACGTCTGTGTGTATGTTAGCAGAAAATAATTTGACAAAAACAAGAACAAAATTATCATCATTCAGTTATAGTCGTCCATCGCACATTTGCCACTCAACAGAGTCAACCTAATCGGTGATTAGCCAGAAAAGACTAAGTTAGTTCTGCCCTGTTCACTCTTGGGGCAAGACTACCAGTAGCAGAATATTATGACAGATAACTTCAGTTCAATATTAAGGCACTCAGCAACTTGTGCTGATTAGATAATTGAACACTTACCTCTTAATCGGTTAGTTACAGGAACTCTCTTCATTTCCACACTTACAACCTGAACACACCCACACATCAACAACCACACACAAAAAATAAAATATAAGAAAATGTTCGGCTAATTTATTTTGGGTAACTTGGTGCCACAGCAAATTAGTGTAGTAGCTTTGACTGCATTGGAGGGAGCGTGCAATGCACAAGTGGTGTGAGAAGTTACTATCTTTGTGCAGCAGAACTGAATTGAGAACAACTCCATACAGCACAGCTACCACCATCCCAATTAAAAGCTTTAAAAACAACAACAACAACAACAACAACAAAAAACAACAACATCAAAACGGTGTGGATATAACGACTATTATAACTCCACCCACCTTGCTAAAGTTACTAAATTTATGATTAAATGGACTACATGCTTGTCAGGCTCCCACACGCGGCTCAATAGATGGACTACATGCTTGTCAGGCTCCCACACGCGGCTCAATAGATGGACTACATGCTTGTCAGGCTCCCACACGCGGCTCAATAGATGGACTACATGCTTGCCAGGCTCCGACACTCGGCTCAATAGTGCTAAACAACATTGACAATCTTGCAGGAAAGCTAAGCCAGCAGACTTGTACCTCACCTCACTTTAATGATTCTTTAATTGCTAAAAACTAAATATCACTTAGTTAACAGGTACAGCACTTACCTTCCCAAATGTTTGAGAGAAGAAAGCCTTCATTTCCTCCTCGGTTGTTTCAGGGACTCCTCCAACAAATATTCGATTAATTTTTTGAGCACCTTTTTGCATGGCTGGTTTCGGATCAATCTACATCACAAAACTACTAATAAGTTATGTCAACAAATTCTCCCACCCCTTCTACCTCGATCCTCCTATGATATCCTGCAGTCTAACCTACTCTACCTCGATCCTCCTATGATATCCTGCAGTCTAACCTACTCTACCTCAATCCTCCTATGATATCCTGCAGTCTAACCTACTCTACCTCAATCCTCCTATGATATCCTGCAGTCTAACCTACTCTACCTTAATCCTCCTATGATATCCTGCAGTCTACCTCAATCCTCCTATGATATCCTGCAGTCTAATCTACTCTACCTCAATCCTCCTATGATAACCTGCAGTCTAATCTACTCTACCTCGATCCTCCTATGATATCCTGCAGTCTAATCACATACCCTCTCTAAGGTTTCATACAGGATCTTTTTTAATTGGGGGGGGGGCAAAGAAACTCAACATGGGCAGAGCTATTGTTAAAGTGTGCTATTGTTGTTGTTGTTGTTTTTAATTTCTTCACGAACAGAACAAGATTATGGAATCAAAATCACTAGAACTCCACACAGAACCTTCTTACGGAGTTGGATATAACTAAAACGAGCCCAGTGCAAACTGGGTGTGGCATGCCACTGCCAAATAGTATGCTCATGCTTGATGCAAGTTGCCTTGTGTGAAACACACTTCATAGCTATTATTATGAAGGGTCGATCAGGAGTGGACTGAGTAACCAGTCCAGACTCAGCAATAGGAGGGCTGCTGGGGTAGGGTGACCGGACGGGGAGGGTGATGGGACGGGACGGGACGGGGAGGGTGATGGGACAGGAAGGGGAAGGGGAGGGTGATGTGACGGGAAGGGGAGGGTGACAGGATTAAAGTGTGGGTGCTCACTTCTTAAATAAAGTGTGGACTTGCCATGTCCAGGATCCCAGAACGTTTTGGCTGATGCTATTTATAAGCTCCACAGGCCAGGGGCAACCAGCTCATGGGCGCTAATCAGTCAGCAGCCAGATTAAACATCTTGCATACTTGGGTACTTAAACACTATATGTTCCGCACTGGGCTGACACATGACGCTCCTGAGCAGAGTACAGGGTGCAACTACCCCCCATCATGCAGTCAACTGTAGGAACCCTAGCAGGGGTCGATAGTGCATCCCAGAGTGAAACAACTGAACATGTTACCCCAGAGTGGGCCATCTACTTTTTAGTGCCCTTGAGATCCTTGAGCCAGGACACTGATCAACACCTCATATTGTTTCCCTATTATTCCTCCGGGCAGGAAGTTTAGTGTTGCGCCTCACCAGAGAAGTACTGTACGCTCAACTCTAAGTTATGGTACAGTACAAGGTACACTCTCACTTTCTCACTAGTGCTTGCCTCATGTGAATCTCACAGGGTAGCTGGCGTTGAACCTCTAAGCCGACCTTCACGCCTAATACACTCACACTAAGAATCCGGCGTGGTGCCCCCCCCCCCCCCCCCCCCCCCAGGGACATCCACGGAATGTACACCCACAGCTCGTCTTCCCTGGGTGTAAACTAACCCCCTCCCACCCCCAAACCCGAGTTGAGGGTCTGATAGTGATGACTAGTCCTCCCCGAGTTGTCCCTTGCATTGTCTTACTCAGGACTTCTCCACTTTCCCTCCTTTCACTTCTCTTTTTCCCCTCCTCTATTCTATTGCCCAACTGAGCTATATCTATGGCATTGATTAGGGGCAGCCACTAGGCCACCCCTCATCATCCTGATAACGAGAGGTATCACATAATCAAAGCCGCCAGTCTCTTCACGTTCGATCTATCTGTTCCTCCACTGGCTACTTTAGCACTCTCGATCAAATCTCAACTTGTGCTCATTTCCTAATGCATTTCCTAATGCATATGCATACTGTATAGGTCATGTGTAGTTCATGAGATATTAAGAAGGAAAGTTTAAAGGGGGCGTGGCACGTCTTATTAGAGCAATGAGCACACATTTTTTATTACTTAAGAACGGACTTGAATTGACAAAAAATATTTGAGGCGTTTCGTTTTCATACATAATACTTTCATTGCACACTAAAATTAGACCAATCTGTGATGGGGTGGTTCCACCCCCTGGTTATCTGACATGGAATCACTCTTCAGTTAATCTCCTCATTTACTCTCATAGGCATGAGAGTGATGGTCGTATAGCTAACCTGCACCGTGTGCATTAATGAGCCCAGCTGGTCAACATTACTAAACACACCTTTTTGCCATCCAATATCTGTTCCTGCCTTTCTTTCATCACTTTCTGTACAGAATCCTGCTGTTTGAAGAGCACAAATCCAAACCCCCTGGAGAAAGAGAGAGAGAGAGAATAAAAGCTAATGTATACATAATACTCCAATCCCCCCAACCCCAACCCCACCAATCCCCATCCCTACCTCCCCACCAATCCCCATCCCTACATCCCTACCTCCCCACCAATCCCCATCCCTACATCCCTACCAATCCTCATCTCCCCATCCCTACCTCCCCACCAATCCCC
>WLWD01004580.1_pt1 | contig 25858 bp, 22 predicted proteins | sample 6712731 | NCBI WGS metagenome assembly WLWD01 (sample SAMN12718690, study PRJNA576275) | sponge metagenome | isolation source: marine sponge | host: Mycale hentscheli | place: New Zealand: South Island, Marlborough, Capsize Point | collected 2014-11-01 | reverse complement strand
TGTAGTTTATAAGCACATTATTTATTCCTGACAGGCTTTAGGATCTATTTTGATCACGTCATATTTAATCTCGCTTTACTTGACCCTTTACCTACTGCTATGCGGTGGGTAGGCTGACATTAAGTAGTTTGTTCAGTTCCCCTCACTAATTGGGAAAACCACAAACAATAGATGACATAATAAGGTGGTATATCCTGTGACGTAAGACTGCTCTAACTTTTTGTGTGTGTTGTATTTCTATATGGCTGACTGAGTTGAATAATTCATGTGCCATGAAATATCTTAGTGGTTATTCAGTCATTCTCGGCTGAAATAATTATTGGCTGTTAGAACGAGAAAAATTTGCTATTATCTTAGTGGTTTTACCCACACTAATTAAGCCACAGTTAACTAATGATGAGTGGGCAAGTTAACGGAGATGTAGCCCACCATCACATCACCCGAGCCCAGGTAAAGGTCGGCAGAGGACCTGCAGATACTGCAACCATGCAGCTAAGTGGTCACATGTGATGTATCACATGTGGAGCAATGGCACCCGGGCACAAGTATATTAGTCCTGATAGCCACTGTTCTCAGTGCTATCATCAATCAGTGGTGAATTACAGATGCAATCAGCCGAAAACAGGAGTTCTATGGCTCGATAATACATGGGCATGCTGCCAGTCCATTTGCCTTGCTTAACTAGGTTAAGAGTTGGACTCTAGTTCTGATGCTGTTATTCTACCCACAGTCTCAATCTCTAAATCACGAGAGCATGCTGCCAACCCTCGTTATGGTTAGGCATAGGCTTCGTTACAGGTGTGGGGTGCATGGCCAGCTCCCACTCTTCTTATTCTAACCTTCATGCAAAAATTTATGATCATCATTGTCCATTGCATATTAGTAACTATCTGCAGTATTTAGTAATGGCCAGACCCTCTCACGGTATTGCCAAGATTGGCTCTGTCAAAGTGATCAGTTTCTCGAAAGCATAGAAACTCCTGAATCAGTCAGGTACATGCTGTAATTGAGATTTATGCTGATGTGAGTGTTACATGAAAAGGGAGGAAGAGAAAATAGGAGTTACATGATGAGAGAGATTAGAGAATGAACTAGTGCTGGATGTGTGTTAGGACTCATAAGCCACACTACACTATGGCCAGTGTGGCATTATATAGAACATGGGTAGGCGGTTCTAGTACATATAGTTAGATTTCCACCAAGTAGAGGTGTGACGGTCCGCCGGGGGCCCTTTAAAAGTGTCTATGCAGGGCACGCTGCCCTTCACTCTATTGGTACTGGACTTATTCTCACACTATCACACTCGCTGCCTGTCTCTATTTTTTACTCTCACTCACTACCTGTGTCTTGCACTATCAGGCTCACAGCTATCTATTCTCTCACTGTCAGGCTCGCTGCCTGTCTAGTCTTACATTATTAGGCTCATATTCTCACTATCAGGCTTACTGCATGTCTACTCTCACTCTCAGGCTCGCTGCCTATCTATTCTCACTCAGGCTCGCTGCCTGTCTATTCTCACTCTCACTCAGGCTTGCTGCCTGCCTATCTCACTCTCACTCAGGCTCGCTGCCTGTCTATTCTCACTCTCACTCAGGCTCGCTGCCTGTCTATTCTCACACTATCAGGCTTACTGCCTGTCTATTCTCAAATTATCAGGCTTACTGCCTGTCTATTCTCACACTATCAGGCTTACTGCCTGTCTATTCTCACACTATCAGGCTCGCTGCCTGTCTATTCTCACACTCATGTTACTGTCTATCTGTTTTCACACCCAATGCTGTTAAGGCAATTCTTGCTCTCTAGCTCACCAATTTATTCATGCACTCTCGGGCTCACTGCCTATCTAATCTTGCACTGAGGCCCAGGGCCTATCTATTTTTGCATGCACTATCAGGCTTGCTGCCTATGTTTTCTCAAGCTCACTGCCTAGGTATTCTCAGACTCACTTCCTATGTATTCTCACGTTCACTGTCTATCTATTCATAGGCTTACTGCCTATCTTGTCTCAGGCTCACTGCCTATGTATTCTCAGGCTTGCTGTCTATCTAGTCTCAGGTTCACTGTGTCGGGGCTCGTAATTTCCACCGACAACGTCAGCTTCAAAGAACCAGGACAGACAGACAACCAGAGCCGCCACCAGATCACTGTTGCCCTATCGCTGGCACCTATGGCGCTTGCAACAGGGCTGTGAAAAAGCGGGGACTATGGACTGGCAAAGGTCATCTGACTTCAAAACACAAATACTTTGACAACAACTTTATAGGATATGCCTGAGGGTGATACACTTTGGGTTTATCATGATGAATATCATTAAAATGGTGTGAGAGCGATCAATTAACAGTGTTTATGGTTCACTGAGGGAGATTGTTTATGGTTCAGTCTTGTTCAGTGCGCAGGAGAGGAGTGCGTCCTGAACACACTGCCTAGGTATTCTTAGGCTTGCTGCCTATGTGTTCTCAGGCTCACTGCCTATGTGTTCTCAGGCTCACTGCTTATGTATTCTTAGGCTCACTGCTTATGTATTCTTAGGCTCACTGCTTATGTATTCATAGGCTCACTGCCTATATGTTCTCAGGCTCACTGCCTATGTATTCTTAGGCTCACTGCTTATGTATTCTTAGGCTCACTGCTTATGTATTCATAGGCTCACTGCTTATGTATTCTTAGGCTCACTGCCTATGTATTCTTAGGCTCACTGCCTATGTATTCATAGGCTCACTGCTTATGTATTCTCAGGCTCACTGCCTATGTATTCTTAGGCTCACTGCCTATATGTTCTCAGGCTCACTGCCTATGTATTCTTAGGCTCACTGCTTATGTATTCTTAGGCTCACTGCTTATGTATTCTCAGGCTCACTGCTTATGTATTCTTAGGCTCACTGCTTATGTATTCATAGGCTCACTGCTTATGTATTCTTAGGCTCACTGCCTATGTATTCATAGGCTCAACTGCCTATGTATTCTTATGCCACGCTTATGTTCTCAGGCTCACTGCTTAGTATTCTCATGCTGCCCTGCCTATGTTATTCTTAGGCTCACTCGCGTATTTGTTCTCAGGCTCACTGCCCTATTTATGCTTAGGCTCACTGCTTATGTATTCATAGCTCACTGCCTCTTTATTCGTAGGCTCACTGCTTATGTATTCCTCAGCTCACTGCCTATGTAATTTCGTAGGCCACTGCTTTGTTATTCTCAGCTCACTGCCTATTTATTCTTAGGCCACTCTATGTATTCCATAGGGGGGGGGCCCCTCACTGCTTATTTATTCTCAGGCTCACTGCCTATGGTATTCATAGGCCTCATCACTGCCTATGTATTCTTAGGCTCACTGCTTATGTATTCTTAGGCTCACTGCTTATGTATTCTTAGGCTCACTGCTTATGTATTCATAGGCTCACTGCTTATGTATTCTTAGGCTCACTGCCTATGTATTCATAGGCTCACTGCCTATGTATTCTTAGGCTCACTGCTTATGTATTCTCAGGCTCACTGCTATGTATTCTTAGGCTCACTGCTTATGTATTCTTAGGCTCACTGCCTATGTATTCTCAGGCTCACTGCCTATGTATTCTTAGGCTCACTGCTTATGTGTTCTCAGGCTCACTGCCTATGTATTCTTAGGCTCACTGCTTATGTATTCTTAGGCTCACTGCTTATGTATTCATAGGCTCACTGCTTATGTATTCTTAGGCTCACTGCCTATGTATTCATAGGCTCACTGCCTATGTATTCTTAGGCTCACTGCTTATGTATTCTCAGGCTCACTGCTTATGTATTCTTAGGCTCACTGCCTATGTATTCTCAGGCTCACTGCTTATGTATTCATAGGCTCACTGCTTATGTATTCTTAGGCTCACTGCTTATGTATTCTTAGGCTCACTGCTTATGTATTCATAGGCTCACTGCTTATGTATTCTTAGGCTCACTGCCTATGTATTCTTAGGCTCACTGCTTATGTATTCATAGGCTCACTGCTTATGTATTCTTAGGCTCACTGCTTATGTATTCATAGGCTCACTGCTTATGTATTCATAGGCTCACTGCTTATGTGTTCTCAGGCTCACTGCCTATGTATTCTTAGGCTCACTGCTTATGTATTCTTAGGCTCACTGCTTATGTATTCATAGGCTCACTGCTTATGTATTCTCAGGCTCACTGCCTATGTATTCATAGGCTCACTGCCTATGTATTCTTAGGCTCACTGCTTATGTATTCTCAGGCTCACTGCTTATGTATTCTTAGGCTCACTGCTTATGTATTCATAGGCTCACTGCTTATGTATTCTTAGGCTCACTGCCTATGTATTCATAGGCTCACTGCTATTATTCTTAGGCTCACTGCTTATGTATTCTCATGCTCCTGCTTATGATTCTTAGGCTCAACCTTATGTATTCATAGGCTCATCACTGGCTTAGGTATTCTAGGCTCACTGCCTAGGTAATTCAGTGCTCACTGCCTATGTATTCTTAGGCTCACTGCTTATGTATTCTCAGGCTCACTGCTTATTTCTTCCCATGCTCACTGCCTATGTATTCTTAGCTCACTGCTTATGTGTTCCAGGCTCACTGCCTTGTAATTCTTAGCTCACTGCTTATGTATTCATAGGCTCACTGCTTATGGTAATTCTCAGGCTCCGCTATGTATTCCTAGGCTCACTGCCTATGTATTCTTAGGCTCACTGCTTATGTATTCTTAGGCTCACTGCTTATGTATTCTTAGGCTCACTGCTTATGTATTCATAGGCTCACTGCTTATGTATTCTTAGGCTCACTGCCTATGTATTCATAGGCTCACTGCTTATGTATTCTTAGGCTCACTGCTTATGTATTCTCAGGCTCACTGCTTATGTATTCTTAGGCTCACTGCTTATGTATTCTTAGGCTCACTGCCTATGTATTCTCAGGCTCACTGCTTATGTATTCTTAGGCTCACTGCTTATGTATTCATAGGCTCACTGCTTATGTATTCTTAGGCTCACTGCCTATGTATTCATAGGCTCACTGCTTATGTATTCTTAGGCTCACTGCCTATGTATTCATAGGCTCACTGCCTATGTATTCTTAGGCTCACTGCTTATGTATTCATAGGCTCACTGCTTATGTATTCTTAGGCTCACTGCCTATGTATTCATAGGCTCACTGCCTATGTATTCTTAGGCTCACTGCTTATGTATTCTTAGGCTCACTGCTTATGTATTCTTAGGCTCACTGCTTATGTATTCATAGGCTCACTGCTTATGTATTCTTAGGCTCACTGCCTATGTATTCTTAGGCTCACTGCCTATGTATTCTTAGACTCACTGCTTATGTATTCTTAGGCTCACTGCCTATGTATTCTTAGATTCACTGCCTATGTATTCTTAGGCTCACTGCTTATGTATTCTTAGGCTCACTGCCTATGTTGTGCATGATTTGGGGGTGGAAGGAGAGGAGGGGAGAAGAAGAAAACTGGCTGTATTGGTGGTTTTGAAAAAAACAAAATAGAAAAGAACATATTACTTGTGTTATCTGAGAGTGACCATTGGTAAGAACTCTTTATTGTAAGCTGACAGATGACAGTAGCACAAGCCAGAGCAATGTGTACCCTGTGTATTAGTGTCAGTACCATGCATGGCTCGGGGGAAGGGGAAGGGGGGGCAGGGCGGGGGGGGGGGGTGAAGTATTATTCTAGCATCGATTCTATTTTATATGCTGTAAATCATTACAAGTGGGGTAAGGGGACAATTAGAACAGCCTGTGAATTTACTCACAAATGCAAAACTGTGAAAAGTTAGTGAACTGTTTCTAATGTCATGAATTTTACTCACTAATGCTAAACTTCGCTGTTTCACCACACTCCATAACTTTTAGAAGCGATTGTATATTTTGTTATCTTATGCAGGATTGGTGGTCGGCAACTATGCCAAGGTGATAGCTGGTCGTCATGCCGATCTTTATGGAAAGGTGAGTTCAGATGCACTAGTGAATTAGTACTAAAGATTAATTATCAGATTAGTTTAGAAGATATATTTGTTATATTAGAACATTGACTTTAGTATTATTGAAAACTAACCAAAACATTTTAATCCCATTTAGACATTTTTTTTGCAAAACGTATACTGTAAAATCATTAGAGCTAGCCATACCCGTAGCTGGGCAAACCCCCATATTGAGTGACCGAAAGTGAAATGTTATAGCCACACCCTACATTTAACAGGATTATCATCAAACGTTAGATCATGTTCAAGCCTGCAATTGAAATCTCTGCTATTTAGCGGATATACATACTTCATACACTGTATGTGGATGGTCCAGTCTGAATCCAAGCTACCAGGTTACCTGCTGAGGTCCTGAGCACAAATACAGTAGGCGCCAAAAAAAAGTTCCGAATTCCGTCCCGTAGAACGCCCGTGGAACGGTAGTCTTTTTACCGTAGTTTTTATCGTTGCGTTCCGTACCGTTTTGATTAAACGGCCGACACCGTTTACTAAAACGGTGAAGCATTTCCGTTGATTCACAGATATTTTCTGGCTAGAAACTCTTCTTATAGCTATATCAGCAAGCTAAGGCCTTATATCGACCATTAAACGCTACGGGGATAGTGAAAAAAAGCTCGTACAAAATTTTCACTTGCTTCAATAAAGTTGCAGACCGAAATTCCGATGGGCACAGAGCTATAACGAGGTCCGCACTTCGTAGATCTTCTGTTAGCTACCGATGGACCTCCAGTAGTAAAAAATCTAAGCCGGAGAAGGCCCTAACTTCGAGAAAACGTCGATACTGTGCAGTGGTCGAACTAACAATTCTCCGCGAGACAACTTCGAATAGGACGGCTTCAAATTTTTTTAACCCGAAAAGCTCCGCCTCTGGAGCCTATAAACAAAAAATCGGAACGTTTTATTGGATAAACGATTTTTTATATTTCTTTGAGCGAGACATACGGTGAACGAGAAAGATTAAAACGGTAACGCGGTCGAACGGAACGGCCGTTTTTAACAAACGGCGTACCGTTTTTTCCCCGTTTTTTTAATCGTGCAACGGCCGTTCTACGGAACGGAATTCGGAATTTTTCTGTGTCTTCTACTGTAGACACTTACCAGAAGTTATACATACCATTGGCCTTTACTCATCTCCACAGTGTGTGTGCCGGAGATTTGCAGTCGCGCGTGATTGCCGGGTCCACCGCCCAGCCACGCCTCTCTCCGAGGTCCTGCTGGGACTAGCGCGCCCAGGTCGTGCCTGAGGCTCGCCCTTGTGCAGCTGAAGCTTATCTCTCTCTCCTGTGTCAGCTGCACATACCCCCACCAACACCCCCACCATGACCACTCGGAGAGCCCCGACTGCTCCGACGCACACACCACCCATACCTAGGACTAGCCCTACCAGCCTCACCCACTACCCTCACCCGCCCATGTCACCCATAACTTTAAGACAAGAGCATCATTGATAACAATCACCATGAGATGAGTGAATGACAACACATACACTGACTAGTCCTGGCTGCCGTCCTCAGCCTTGAATGACTCCGTCCACTTTTTTGCCGAGGAGGCCTGGTCCCCCCCCTCTCTCCTTATGTAGCCCTTGTATTCTCGGCTCGTCTATCTCCCCAGAGCTTTCACTTCGTCGTCCGACGCTCCTCCCGCAGCCGCAGCCGTAGCTGCCCCAATGCGGAAGCTGTGCCCAGAGATACCCGACTCGGGAATCCCACTCTCCCCTAGGGCCTTTCGGACTTCCACCACGAACCCACGTCTGGTGAGACTCCCTCCGTCCTTCCCCGAGAAGAAGGGTCCTGGTCCCGCTCCTGCACACCATGAATTCCAACACCGCCCTCACTGGGCAGATGTCCCTGTCAGTCCTGTGCAGAGTCACGTAGGCCCCAACTCTCATCCTGTCCGTCTTGGACTCTTTTATCCTGACCCGAATCCAGCCCGGGCTCTTGGCTTTATCCAATTGAACATCCTCCCACGAAAGGTGGGCCTTTGCGTCGAACTCCCCGCTCTCGGGAGCCAGCGCCTCCCCTGCCCTCAAGCAGCCAAAGAAGCACATGCAGGCCGCAGCCCACAGCATAGTGCCTCTCTCTCCTTTGCTCCTCCATGCGGATTGCATGGCTCTCATGTGGACCCATTTCACCGGCTCCCTCGCCTGGGGGGACCCACCGCCCACGGCCTCCATTCGAGCCAGGCCCTTCTTCAGCTGGGTCAGCCTGTCCATGGTACTCCAGTCTGGCGCCCTCATGCCTGCCTTGATCTGCGCCATTCTCAGACCCGCCAGGTGGTACTTCACCGTCCCGGCTTTGAGTCCCTCTCCGGCCAAGACCGCCACATACGCCAAGGCCTTGTCCTCAGTGACAGGCAACGGCTCTTCCCCCAGGCTCCTGCACCAGACCGAGTACCTCTCCCACGCAGCGGCATACCGCCGCCGCGTGTGTCCTGCTATTGACATGTCGATAGCATCCCCGACAACCGCCTCCACTCCTGCCCTGACCAGGATTGACTTGCCGTGGTCAGCAACCCCCAGAGCTCCGCTGGCACCGTCACTGGCTCCGACTGCGGCACCTGCATGGCAGACAGAGCACTCTGTAACCTATCCCTGGACAGGTCGTCTGCCACCCCGTTCTCGACCCCTCTGATATGCTCAGCTCTCACGGTCACAGAGAGGGTCGCCTCCACGAACGCCAAGCACCTGAGCAGGTGCATAGACCATCTCTCCTTACAGGCACCCGCCTGTATGGCCGCCACAACCGACATGTTGTCGCACCTGGCCCTGATGGCTCATCTTTTCCAACGAGCTCCCCACACCACTGCCGCAACCACTATCGGCAGCATCTCTTTGGGCATGATGCCCCACTCACTTGTGCCCGGCAGGGCGCTCCACTGGATCTGGAACCACTCGCCCTGCCAGGTTGCACCACAACCCCAGCTTCCAGACGCATCGGAACACATCACCTCCTGGGGAACTTCATCCACGACGACGGCCTTCATGAGCGAGGTCCCGTTCCACCTCAGCCCAAACTGGTGCCACCACTCGATGTCCGCCCGAGCCTCCACATTGAGTCTCACTCTGCTGTCACCCCTCTCCACCGTGGTCATGAGATCCTGCAGTCTCCTTTTGAAGGCTCTTCCCGGCCTGACTGCCCTGCATGCGTGGTTGAGGGACCCCACCAGTGACTCCAGGTCCCTCCTCTTGCATGACTTCATGCCCCTCCACCTCTTTAGGAGGGCTCTCATCTCGGTCAGCTTCTCTTGAGGCAACTTCACCTCCATTCTGACCGAGTCTATCTCTATTCCCAGGAAGGTCAGCACCTCGCTGGGTCCTTCCTCCTTGTTCTCGTCCAACGGCATACCCAACCGAAGGCACGTCTCCTTGAACACGGCCATGGTCCTCTCACACTGATCAGTGCCACTTTGCCCCACTGCCACGAAGTCATCAATGTAATGTCTGAGCCAGACCGCTCCTCTCTTCGTGGCAATCCATTCAATGGCGTCCCCCAGGGCCGTGAACAACAGAGGAGCTGACCTGAGGCCAAACGGGAGGGTGCCATCCACGAAGGTCTCGCCTTCCCACCTCATTCCCAGCAGCCACCTGTCCCTCGGGTGGACGGGAACGTTTCGGTAGGCTGCTCTCACATCAGCCTTAGCCAGCCTGGCACCCTCCCCCAGCTCCAACACTCTCCTGACGACGTCCTCTACCGACGTGTAAGACACACTCGACAGCTCCCTGTCGATGCCATCGTTGACACTGTGGGCCTCCGGCGCGGACAGGTCTACAATCAATCTCCACCTGCCCGGCTTGCCCTTCTTTGGGATCACTCCAAACGGTGAGCACTGGACCCCCTCAGCGCGATCCTCCTTCCCTGTACCTCCTTCTCCAGGTACTCTTGAATCACCTCTCTGTGCTGAGAGGCCTCGTACATGGTTCCCCGCCTCTCTTTCAGCACGACTTTACTTTGGTCGTGACCCAGGCGGAACCCCTCTCTGACACCCGTCACCAGGAACTCCACCCACTCTCTGTCCGGGTGCTCTCTCAGTTCCTCCTCCCACTGCTGCCACACCAGGGGGGTCACCACCGCCTCTGCTCCCTGCAGCACTCTACTGCTCAAGCCCTCAGATCTCCGCTCGAGTTCCTTCAACTGATTTGTGAAGCAGTACCCTGCAAAAGCGAAAACCACTGTCAGCTTTTGCCCACCCGCACTGCAACACCTCACCACCCTAGACTACGTGTGTGCATACGTGCCCTAGCTACCTCCCCCCCCCCCGCCCGCACCCTTACCCTTGCCCTACCTAGCCACTATAGCTACCCAACCCTGATACAGTCACTCCCTCCCTTCACAGCGTCTCCCCTTCCTGACTACGGCTAATACCCTGACTACCAGTGACTGAGAATTCAAGCAAACAATAGAATACTACATCAACCATGAACAATACACCGGATGATAAAATAACAGTACGATACGGAGGTGGATATGGTTATAGTTCATTTTCGTTCCCCAGGCCTGTTGCACTGGGTTGCTGGGTGATCCCCTCCACAATTGGAGCAAGTGTGGCTGAACTTGCACTGGGCCCCAAAGGTGCACCTGCCCTCGCCCCTATTGAAGCGAAAGCAAGCGCCCTTCCTCCTCGGCTCAGCCTTTCTCCCCAGAGGATCACCCCCTCCAGCCGACTGCCTCGGCTCGGCTTTCGATGATGGCGTGGAGTGGACCACGTCCAACAGCAAGGACAGATTCTCTTCCTCCCATTTCACGGTGTCCTTGCCCGCCGCCTCCTGCCGGAACCTCCTGTCATAGCGGGCTACTTGGTTCCACTGGTGCCTTTTTGCCAGCTTGAAAATTGACTCTCTGTACGTCGCCAGTGGGACCCACATCTCCGGCTTGCTGGATGCCCACGCCACCTGGAACAGAGTGAAGCAGGTGCTCCACCCTGCCAAGTCCGGCACCTCCTTGGGACTCTTTCTCTTGCCTCCTCCCCCTCCAGAGCTTTCACTGGCCTCTGGACCTCCAGTCACCTGCTTCGCCAGGACCATCGTCGAAGACGGGGAAGAAGGCAAAGTCCACGAAGGAACCCTCTTTAATCCGCTCGACCACCTTGGTCGGCAACGGCGGTAAATTCTTAATGAGGTGCACCGCTCTGGATGACTTTTGTCCTCACTCTCTCCCGCCCCGGCCTCCTTTAAGCTGTCCAACAGCTTCTGCACCAGAGGTCTCTCCTCTCTTTTCTCTCCGGCAGGAGCTTCTGTCGCCCCTTTGCTCCTGGCAGCCTCCGCCAGCTCCGCCACCTCGTCTGTGACCACACATCACACAGACATGAACATGACACACATGTCCCTCCCTGGTGGCCCCTCACTCCTGGCTCCTAGCCTCCCAGTGCTGCCACCCAGCCCTGGTTCCCCAGCACCCAAGAGCCTCCCGACACCCTTCACAAGACTGACTACCCCAGTCTTGGACCTCCGTGTCACTCACTCCTACCCCATACCTTCACGGGGCTGCCACCCAGCCCTGGACCCTGGCACTCCTGTGCCCTACTAACACCTGACTCCTTCACAAGACTGCCCCAACAACCCAACCTTGGCCCCCCGTGTCACTCTCTCCTAACCCTCCGACTTCACAGGACTGCCACCCAGTCCTGGCCCGCCGGCACTCCTGTGCCACCATAACTCCTGACACCCTCCACCAGACTGCCCACCCCAGCCTTGGACCCCTTATCCCTCCATCCTAACCCCCTAACTTCACAGGACTGCCACCCAGACCTGGACCACCTGCACTCTTTGTGCCCTTAGACATCCTGACACCCTTCACAAGACTGCCCACCCCAGCCTTGGACCTCCGTGTCACTCCATCCTAATCCCCTAACTTCACAGGACTGCCACCCAGCCCTGGACCACCTGCACTCTTTGTGCCCTTAGACTACCTGACACCCTTCACAAGGCTGCCCACCCCAGCCTTGGACCACCGTGTCACTCACTCATGGCCCCCTTGACTTTACCGGGCTGCCACCCAGCCCTGGGCCCCTTCCACCCATTCACATACCGTGCCTTCACCGAGTCGCCCACCAACTCGGGACCGCTGGCACCCTTTCTTTTCCACTCCATCCTCGGCGCCCTCACCTTAACACTGACGGCTTCACAGCATTGCCCTCCAACGCTGGACCCTTTCCGTCACTCACGGCTACCCAGTGCTGCCCTCTCCCAGCACTGGTCTGCTGCCGCCTCCTGCCTACCTAGTGACTACCCTACCTAAACTACCCATACTACTGCCCCCTAAACTAAACCTATGGGGACCTTACCTCCATGCCCCAACCTGCATGGCCACCATCCCCCTCCAAACTCTCCCGGCTGACTGGGAACTCACATCCCAAGTCCCGCCACCTCCGGCTAGCTCCCTGCCGGCCTCTCCTTCCCCCCTTTTTGAGCCGAGGAACTCTGAACTACCCTCTACTACCTAGCCTAACATCGCGGCCTCCGTCTCGCTCCCTTGAGAGACAATGCCACCACCTCCCAGCCTCCGGCTCACCACACTCTTACGGCGTCCTTCGCCGTCTCCCCTTCCTCGGCTCCCTACACCTTGATCAACGTCCTAACCCTCGCCCACTGGACGCCTCCACAAAGCCCGCTGAGCTCGGTTTTGTCACGCACTATTGCTAGCACGGAGGTGAGCATCAGGAACGTTTGCCATAGCCTTCCAGTCCCCTCTCTCCACGTCCCCGATCACAGACTCACCGCTCAACCTTACTCACTCAACCTACTATGTCCCCCCCACCCCGGCTTCTACACAGGGCATACCCTTTTTCTCCGGAAGCCGGTCCAGGACTGTCTTTTCCAAGACCCCCATCTGTCTCACGAGCCAGCGAATTGCTTTAGAACTCTGCTCCACCTCACCGGCTCGGTCTCCCTCAGACACTTCGTCCTCACTCTCCTCCGACGTAGTCCTTGCCCCCTTCCGCCGCTTAGGCGCCGGGGCATCTTCTCTTCCACGGGCCTCAGCCGTGGCCTTGCTGGCCGTTCTGGGCAGCTTCTCTTTTTTGTCTTTCTCCATTTTTAATCACTTTCTAATTGACGCTCTCCGCACGAGGTCGGTGCCCTTAATACCGAGCCCCGCCCTCCCCTAACTCATTTGGCCACTCTCTTTAACCGCCGGTAACCTCGGTCCGCTGTGCTATACCTGCCGTAAACGTTTAGCTCCTTGGCTAGAAAACCTCTCTCTCATTATGGCACAAGTAAAGCTAGCTATGTTACATCTATTCTATATATAGTGCGCCGTATTGCACTTATTTGTAACTCATAGCTGGAAAAACCTATTAAAGTTGCACTGTTTGTGTGTACAGCTCACCATCGACAATGATAGTGCTAGCAATTGACTGCTTATTGCTGATAATTAATCATGTTCAATGAACTTATTTGTAGAAGATGACAAATTGTTAACTTTGGTACTGTTTGGGGTTTTTGTTGTTGTTGTTGTTTTTTAACGAAGGAAATAAAAAGTGGGTGTGGCTTTCTTGTGTATTTTTTTTATATCTGAGCTCCCCTATGCAAATTTCTGGTTCCTAGCCTGATATTTACACAATTACATGTACAGTAAATATTTGATTACTTGTTATGTCTTGATCTTATATGTATACGTGCAACTAACACTTAATAGCAATTTATTTTGAAAGCATTCACTGTAATCCTCAAGCTTATTAAGTAATGATTAAAATAATAATTATAATAATAATAATCCATATTTCACTTCAGAAATTATTAGAATTCCTTCAAATGTAATTTCCCAATTTATTATAGAAACCATTCAAAAATTGGAGTCAGGGCTGTGTAGTTATAAAGCCAGCTGTTGCAGCAGTTGACATAATGATATTCACCTGCTGGAGGATCGCTCAGTAGGCTCAGATCAGTTGGGAATAGCTACTGGAGAGATAAACGCAGTGTGTGTGTGTGTGTGCTTGTGTGTGATGTCATCAGGCAAGTTGGTAAGCCAACCGTCTCCAGGGGTGGTACTGTAATGGGGAGTTGCTATTTCTTTGTGTGATTGGTAGGGCTTCTGGCTGTCTAGGCTGAAGAGTGCTGCATAAGGGATTTTCCCTATTTATCTTTGAACTTAAAAATGCTAATATACGTTAGTGTCTGGTGTCTGGTAGAGTTACATTTTAAAAATGATTTCAGTGATGCTAGAAGAGATGAGGGTGGGGCGGGAACACTGTATTTCTAGTTCAACTTTCTTTAATTCTAGTATTTTTATAACTCTTACCAGAAACTTAGTCGTGAATACGTATTGGTAAGGACAGGGCAATGTTGGGATATATTAATTCACAATATTTATAATGAGAATGAGAAATTGACAGGATATAGCAGTGGCAGTTAGTTCTCCCCACTCTCGTGCATGCCTCAGTACTTTTTCCATTGATTCCGTAAGCGAAAATTATCAGATCAACTAGTCATTATTCAAAGATGATTCTAGTACTTTTCAAACTTGAGGACGTCTGAGTAAAGAACAACATGTGAGGTGTGCCAATAGGCTAGTAAAGTGCTCGTGTTTCTATTCTTTAGTACCCACTTCCTGCGAACAAGAATGAGGAATAGTTGTCTCGGGTACTATCTGCCTATAGTTCTATACTTGTCTTGGCTGTATTTCTTCTTGCTTAATTCCTGTCTACCTTAACAGTAGCTCTAACTCCTAAGTGCTTTTCAATTTCAGAAAAGCTCCACATTGGTCTGTCAGTTGTTTGTTTGTTTTCCACCTCAGTTTTTTTTATAAATCAAATATTTCTGGCACTTATGTATGACTAGACAGTGATTATGCCCATGGAGAGACGGACAAACTTGTAATTCTGTTAGGCTACCATTGTGCAGCATGTCAAACATGTAGCATTATAAGTTGGGCAATATATTGGTGTAATATATATAGTTAATACACTCAAACCTCTCTTATCCGGACAGTCTGGGACCAAGGGGTGTCCGTAACTAAGAAATGTCCGTAACTCAGAAATACTTAATTTATTCGGTGATGAACCACGTATACAATTAATTATTTGATAATTGAATTAGTATATTACTTAAAATTAACAAAAACACCTGTAAATACATGAATCAAATATGAAGTGATTTTAGTTTGCTTCATAAATTTCAAGCGACGCTGAGCTGCATCATCTCTCCAACTTTTTACCAGCATAAGATGTGCAGGGTGTGTGTTGCCTTTGGATTCCAACCACTCCACGAAAGCAGCACAAGCTTGCGATGGAGCAACTGCATTGAAGAAGCTTCATCTTCATTTTTGGACTCAGATTCTTCTCTCTCTTGCAACACATCTTCTACAATTTCTTCATGTTCATGTCCAAATATCATTCACTGTAGATTTTGGAACACCAAACTGTCCAGACACTGCCTCACTGACTTCCCTTTCTTAACTTCTGATATTATCTCCAGCTTTCTTTCTAGAGTTAAACGCTACGCTTGCGTTTAGTTACCGCGACCTTGCCTCCACCACCGCTGTTTGTTGAGTTCTTAGAAGAACTAGCAGCCCCACTGCCTTTCAAAGAGTTTTGAGAAGAACTAGCAGTGACGCCGGTCAACGAGTTCTGAGAAGAACTAGCGGTAGACGCACTAACTGCAAGTTGATTTCACCGCTCCATCTCCGCACACAACGCTACGATCGAATACACTCGAAGTGCCACGCGCGAAATATTTTCCCGATTTTATTCGTTTAATTTGGTAGCTTTCCGACTACACTGACGATCCGTACGCAGTCAATAATTTTAGTTGGTGTCCGGTAGACAGAGGTGTCCGTAACTTAGACGAACGGATAAGAGAGGTTCGAGTGTATAGTGATATATGTTTTTACTTAAACAGTTTCTGCACAACACTATTCATAATTCGGTCCATATCAGCTGAAACAATTACTTTCAAAAGCTGTTTATACAACCATTTATTTTATAACTATCACGATGATTTGATTTCTTGATAAAGTCAACATGTACGGAGGATTGTAAGAAGTCAGACCATCTGGTTATGTCTCAATATAATTAAATTGGCCATCAATAACTAAGATTATTCATTGTGCTAATAGTTTATCTAAGAATGTTTTCTTTACTAATTTGATGGAGTCAAGTATTTTGGTGTGTGTTTGTGAGCAGGCACAATGTGTATGTGGAATAGCACTGAGTGACTAACTGCTCACCTCATCCTATTTTTACTCATGCTATTTATCCCGAAAAGCACAGGTTGCCCGTGTTATCACTCACTAGTAGTAGGCAATGTTGTTGTTTATTTTTATTTGTTTGTTTTTTGTTGTTGTTGTTGTCGTTGTTGTTTTTCGTTTACACTATAGCTACACTTATCATTCAGTCACTATTTCTGGATTTCATGATTAGCTTTTCAGGGACTTATTTTTCAACAGATGGCTCCTAAACTATTGGATAATTCTGTCTATTGATAAGACTTCTGCGCTAAAGACTGACATAGTCTCCAACTAGAACCTCTGGAACTGTAGGTTCTAGGATAGCACTGCATGCATGTGCAACTTCACTTTCTCTGTACTATTTCAATTGAACTACTAGGTTTTCCCCCGTACATTTTATAACGGGTAATTAATGTGTCTTACTACTAAAGCTAAAATCTAGACAAAAGATGAAGTTACCTAATAGTGATGTAAAATTCATTTGATCATAACCACGTTGTCTCCCGTACACATTATGTTGTTCCTGTAGATAGTCATGGTGGATGAAGACACTGGGGGAGTGTTTCTAAAGCTGGCCATTAACAGTCAAGTGAGTCAGTCAGATGGTACATAGTGTTTAAAAATTCAATGGGAGGATAAAATATTCTGAACTATGAAATGTATAACTGCTAGTACGTCTTTTTCTTTTTCTTTTTTTTTTTAGAAAGGGCCCATTTAGCAATACAGCAATTAGAAAGTTAGATTAAGCCACTTAGTGCCTTACTAATTAGTAAAGAACTTCCAAAACTATTTTTGTAATTGCTGTAAGCGTGAAAATATGTAATTACTTCTTTGAGGTGTTTAGAAAAGCAGAGTAGTAAAAAATATATCTTAGAAGTTGGGAGGGGTTTACAAAAAACACCCCCTATAGGGACATAGTTCCTTTATTTTTATATGGAATAATAATAATATTGTTAATTCGGTGGTTAACGTACTAAAATCAATAGCAGCTGCTCAGATGCAGCATAAATTTGGTACTTATTGTTGCATGCGTGCAAACTGTGCATATGTGCTACATATGTAAGTGTATTCCATTGCATGTGAAAATATTATATGCATAACACGTACAGAGTGTAAGTGTGCACAAATAACGTATGCAAAATGCAAGTAGCTAATGTTAACTTTCAATCAGTGCACCGTCCAGCACCGTGAGTAGAGAGGGTGGGGGTGTCAGTGACCTGACCGCTTATGCATTGATAGTTCTGGTAGAATATGTGGCTAAGAGCAGCTATTTGGTAGGCCACGAGGTTCTGAACCAGTGAAGAAACAGGGTATGGAATTTAGCTACAACTTATATTAGCCACGTACTAAGTTGTGTAGTCTATTTATTGTAAGGGAGTTATAACATTAAACCATAAAAATGTTTCAGTTAATCAGGCTTCTTTTAATGAGTCCAAAATAATAGTACTTTAGGGTTAAAGTGTATATTGGCTCATTCTGGCATTGAAAGGAAGCATTAGCCCTCTCATGACATTATGTTGACTGACTTCACTGAACGAGGGGGAAAGACATGGACACGGGAAAAAAATGGGGAAAAGAGGGAGAGGAGAGGGGAAAAGGGGGAAGAGAGAGAAAGAAAAAGGAGGAGAGAGTTTCTAAGTGAAAAACTCTAAAATAAAAAAAAAATGTGACATTCAGTGGGAGTCGAACTCAGTTTTTTCCCCGAAAACTGATCTTGGGCCGAGCCCCGTGCAGCCTAGCCTTCGGGGTGTGTAACATTTTTGTGGCCAATTACCTAGTTCCCAACGCCCATTGTCCGCAGCGCAAGCGCTCACTACGCTAGAAAAGTAGGTCCCAGACGCAGCACTCCGCAGTCCTGTCGCAACGATGTTCTCATTTGTGCATCAACTGTACTCAACGTTTTTTTTCTGTCAGGAAAAGGAAGGTGAGCACCACACTGTTAAGATATTCCTGCATATATTAAGCCTATCTTTAGTGGGGCTGGCCAGTTGTGAAATAGCAGCATGCTGTCTTCTAGAGTCATTAGCAGTATTATGTCAAGCTAATCTTGATTCAGATATTAGGAAGACTTGTCAGTTGTGAATCAGCAACATAGCTAATGCTTGTAGTGCATGCACTTGCTGCTGTCCAGTGCCATAATAGACATGTTTGAAGGTTAAGCTAATCTTGATATTAACGAGGCTTGTTAGTTGTGTAATTAGCAGCATGCACTCAAGAGTGTCAGTTTTTCATGAGCAACTGTGTGCATTTTTTAAAAACCGCTACTATTATACCTATGCTTAAACCATTTAACGAAACTTTAAGATTGATTATATATGATTTTGACTATTTACTTGTGAATGAAGAGCACAATTCAACAGACTCATGATAAATGAAAATGAAGCTTATTTAAAAAAAATTATTCACTTAAACGTCCAAACTACTAAATGGTTTTAGCCAAGCTTTGTGAAATAAAAGTTGCAAATACCTAAGCCACTAAGAAATTCATATGGCATCAAGCATTACATACTAGTGATTACAATCCCTTCAAGAGGCTCAAATGTCAGTCTAATTGAATTTAGTTACAAAAAAAGTTAGATGATATCCTGTGGAATCTTCTTACATTTATAGCAGTGAACAGTGGAACTTAAACTACATCAAAATTGCTAGAGCTCAATAGTAAAGTAGTTAACATACCTCTACTTGCAGACTCCTGAACCCCCAAAACGATGCAATAGCTGTCGTGGAAGACGATAAAACTAGGCGGACCAAATCAGCAGATGACGGGCCAAATCCGCTAGCGTTATTGGTCCGGGGGGACTGTATCCGCTAGCGGATTTTATCCGCCCAGACCAATAACGCTAGCGGATTTGGTCCGATCGGACCGCAATTTGCCCGGACCAATTTTCCTGTGACAAGGGAACTACAAAAATAGCGGTAGTTCGGGATTTAAGAATGACCGGGCACGCAGGGATTGTGGTGGCCTGTAATGGCGCTGAGTGGTTTGTTTTTTTTGTTTTTTTTTATTTAATTTTTTTTTTATAGCTAGTCCCCGTTAGCTAACTTCACTGGTTCAATTTGTAACCGTTCCTGTGTGTGGTGCTTGAGGAACTGCAGCCGTGATATGGAGCCAAGTGAAGCTGGAGAAACCGGTGTGACTACTACAGCATCGCAGTCCAACCGACACAAAGGTAGAATTCAGCTAGAAGTTGACATATCCAGATGACTGAATTAAGAATGTTAAATTTTACATGGTCTCAAATTTCTCTATTGATGGGAGTGTCCACCAAGACATTACAAAGACGTGCTAAAGCTGCAAATATTGTCAAGTATTCTTCAATTAGTGATTCTGAAACAGATCATTATGTTGAACATATTGTCAATGAATTTCCTAGAGTAGGGGAGGTGATGTTAGCAGGTCACCTAAGAACTAGGGGAATTATTGTTCAAAGAAGCCGGTTACGTAGTAGCATACAGAGGATTCGTGGACCAGGCAGCTTGGCCCCTTGCATTGACAGATGCTCATATAATGTTCCTGGCCCAAATTTCCTATGGCATGCTGATGGAAATCACAAACTGATTAAATATAGACTAGTTATCCATGGGTGTATTGATGGTTTTTCGAGACTTATCACTTATATGAGGTGCTCAGACAACAACCGTGCAGAAACAGTTCTACGCTGCTTTTTTAATGCTGTGGCTGAATATGGTGTACCTGCTAGAGTACGAACAGATAAGGGAGGTGAAAATGTAGACATCTGGAAATATGTGGTTGACGTGCGAGGTCAAGAAAGTCAACCATACTTGACTGGAAGTAGTGTCCATAACTGTAGGATAGAACGCTTGTGGAGGGATGTAAGATATAGTGTTATATCCACCTATTCTGAAGTATTTGATACTTTGCAGAGAGAAAATGTCTTGGATGTGGAAAATGAATGTTACCCCTGTAAGTGTCTCGCTCGCTACGCTCGCTCGCCATTAGCTCTTAAATTCTTTCAGCAATATTCATACTATCTTAATGATATGCATGATGGTTAATTAGTGGGCGTGGCTTATCCCGATTTTTCATTTTAGAAAGTTGGCAACTATGCATTACATACCACCGTTCTATTCATTAATTCAGCGAAGCTGACTCTCCAATGAGTCCGCGATATAGGTCTAGGAATTGTTTTTGTTCTTGCGTGGGCGTACGTGTGCACATTTTCTCCTACGCGCTTGCGCGGGCCGGGTAACCTTCTTAGCAACATTTTGTTTTGTTTACCCGTACGAAGTAGCGATGCCCAGTGAAACAAATTCTGCGAAAGAGAGACAAAACGTTAGAAACGCTCTGTCAAGAGCCTTGAGGGCGTTAGAAACTCCAGAAGAAAAATTAGTAAGGAGAGAGATAAGAAATGAAAAAGACAGGGCAAGGAGGAGAGCTAAAATGAAACAGAAACAGGTAGCAAAGTAAAGAATCTTTCTTTTTGAAAAGCCATTAAATGTTCCTAATTTATTTATTAGACTATTCCTGAGGATTACGGTACCAGGAGCCTTCATCATAGAAAAAGCTACCACTATTGTTTTCTCACTTTGACAGTATTTTGTAGCCACACCAAGCATGCATGGAATAGCTGCAATTACAGGGAACATGCATCGCTCGCTTCGATATTTTGTGCTATTAGAGCGCATCACTAGTATTACAAGTGTATGCCATGGATAGTCTCGCGTAGCCAGATCCTTTACCAATCGCGGGAAAAGGGTCTGGTAGACTACTGACATTGAGCAGTTTGTTCAGTTCCCCTCGCTAATTGGGGAGACCGCAAACAATAGGTGACGTAAAAATATCCTGAGTGAACCCAGCTAACTACCATGGCATATGTAAGAAACAACCCAGCACCATTATCTCACTTGTTTCAATAAATATTTGTTTAGTGTGTTGACATGTTATTGTACTCGTGATGATCTCTATTAAAGCTGTAATTTCAAACTAGTGTATAAAAAAAAAATGTGTGTTCTTTATTATGGTAAACTTATTAGCTATTATTTTTTTAAACAATGAATTGCAAAATATTTATTTACTTCATGCACATGCTCTCTTGCTAGAGTACCTAGGACGTCTTCAACCTTGTCTGCCTTCACTACATGCCACTCCCCACAGACCACTAAAAATACTCCACAAGTCCAGGACCTTATTCATGATGCCGCAGATGGCAACACTGGAGGATAACTTCTCCAAACAAATGTACTTGTCACTCCCAAAGAGACTGCAGCTGTCACATGAGTTGGGACTTAGCGAGCAACAAGTGAAGTTGTGGTTTCAATCAACGGAAACATCCGATGAATGAACAAGACCAGGCCGAGCAAGGCGTACATGTTACTCTCCACAGACCACTAAGAAAACTGAGCAAGTCCAGGACAATATTTACGATGAAGCAGGTGACAGAACTGGAAGATAACTTCTCCAAACAAATGTACTTGTCAGTCCCAAAGAGACTGCAACTGGCACATGAGTTGGAACTCAGCGAGCAACAAGTGAAGATGTGGTTTCAGAATCGACGTACCAAGTGGAAACGTCAGATGAGTGCACAATACTAGGCTGAGCAACACACATGTGGCACAGACTATGTCATAGAAACTAACCAGCATCACTTGATTAAATCATTCATTCATTGATTCAAAGTACAAAAATGATAATGATGTTATATAACATGTTTCTGTTGTGTGCAATATCTCAATTAGTCTCAAACCCAACAAGTCAAGTCTTTGTATTTTTCTCCCCTTCATCGTTGGAATTAATTCCGCATTGGATATTTCTTGTACCACCATGTCTAATAAGTAAAGAACATACCAAGTCAATACAGCATACACTTTACACTTCACACATTTGCAAAACAAAACAAAAAAACACACTCAGTAAAATGTTGCATTTATCTGTGCAAGGTGCAATTTTTCAATTAAATGAATTAAGTTTGTGGTTAGAGTCATTCATGCTTGCTCAGGATAGCCAATTGAGGTCTACACACCATTGCCACATGGGCTGGGTCTGAAGACAATCTACAGGAATAAATCCCTTCATTGTGTGTATTTAACACAATGGCAGCCAACTATTATTGCAAATAGCTAAACTACTGCAGTAAACATAATAAACGGTATTACAACGCAATCCTAAAAATAACTCTATCCTTGAAATAAAAATTATAATCCTATCACAGTCTGCTGATCATTACAAACTCCACCCCCTGGCATCCACATACTGGAGCCACCACCACACACAAGTTCCCATCCAGCCTGCTTTGAATTCAGAACAGATCTGACCACTTTATAGACTCCTTGCAGTGGGTGTGGCTTTGACATCGCAACATACGCGGCAGCCATATTGGTGTACAACCGTCCATATTGTAAGTGAATGCTTACCTTGTTGTGAGGCGATTTATGCAATAATGGCTGCAGGAATATGAAATTTCACTGGTCTATGACTTGGAGAAGTGAATTTAGAGAGTTGTGAGGAGAAATCTCAATCTTAAAGAGGAATCCATGAACTTGTCTTGTGTGTGACATTTCAGCTCTGCTATATTCTTTATCCAAACTACATCCCTTCTTCCTGAATTTGAAATATAAAATGTGGTGAGTATTCTTCGCCTCGTGAAAATTTCTCCCACAACTCGTTCTATTAGTCGCAAATACCAATTTTCCATGCCATCTCCTAATAGTACGGTACGTAAATTTCCAATCAAAAAATGTATGGAGAGAAATTGTTCAATTGAAATCACATGATAAAAGTGAAAAAGCACGTAAAAGTGAAATAGTACAGAAACTAAGTGCAATACCACAGTAGCTAAGTAAAATAGTAAGTCCACATGTGTGCAGCTTTAATTTAGAAAACGTATAGTTCCAGTAGTTTCTAGTTGGAGACAATGTCATTATTGCACAGAAATTCTACCCGTATTAGACGGAATGTTTTCAACAGATTAGGTGGAGCCATAGGTTGAAAACGAAGTTCCATAGGAAGCATATACTGAATTACAGAGATAGTGAGTGAACAATACAGTGTAGTTACAGTGCAAATGGTTTAAAAAAAAAAAAGCTAGCTTACTACCAGCAAGTGATAGCACGGGTAACCTGTGTTATTAGAGATTAATAGCATGGTTACCCGTGCTATTGCTCATACTAATAATCAAAAAATAAATAATCACTATGACAACCATGTTTCAGGGGAGCATGAGGGAGGAAGCAACTTAGTACAGCAGAACTATGGAGAGATCCTTCAGATTGGAAATTACAGGAGTGCCTCTGCCTGCTCACACTACTTGGGAATCGAGACATTAAATAAGTCAAGTGAACCAGTTGCACATTGCATGAACATAGCTAAACTGTTGAGGGCAGATTTCCATTTAATGTAACCATTAAAATAAAATCCAAACAAACAAAAACAAAAGAACAACTCTATAGTTACTGAGGTCTTCCTTGCGCCTGGGAAAATAGATTATGTAAACACATTTTAGAAGTCCAGTACTAAAACAGTTAAGTCGACTGATCCTTTACCAGATAGGTTTGGGCAGATCTTGACCAATAGATCCTTGAATTTCTTGAGGTATCTGAGACTCGTCCTGTCCTTTATAGTGCCTTCCATTTGAATACACAGAGTCAGTATATCTGACACATTACTCTGAATCAACACACACACACACACCACACACTGTAAAAGTCGGGGCTTTGAATCAACTTCAAATTGTCACCTTATTAGATGAGGTAAGGGTCATCAAGCTGAGAGTGCGGCAATAAGTTCTGCAATCTACAGAGAGAGGGTCCTTCAAGCATTCATTGCACACAGCAATAGCCATAGCATCATGAACCGACTCCTCCTGCAACACACCCAACATAAAGTGGGTGTGGTCAATAATAGCCAGAGAACATCATCATGGGAAAAAAAAAGTTTTTGACCAATATTTCACATACTGCTGATCCAGGCAACGGTTGAGTGAGTTGCAGGATGAAGTCTGAGAGATTGTTGGTATCTATATTGGCTAAAGGAGAAGTGGGCAGAGCCTCAATGATCTTCCTCATAACTGGAAGATAAACGTCACTCAAAGCCACTCTTGAATTCCTAGCAAGTGAGGTAACAATGACCAATAATACATCAAGTATTGGATCAGGACCTTAGATAGACGGAGATAAAACTTGGTAATTGTGGCAGTATTCTCAGTTTGTAAATGGCAACATTATTATTATAAGCAAGTACCTCGCCACACAGTGGCACTTCATGTAACAACTTAGGAATGCAGTAGCTTAAGGTATTCTTTTTCTTTTTATCCATTCTTATCCTCTGCTACTTGATTTAGTTACATCAGTTTCCCTCTCCTGCTCTCTTTCTTCCTGAGTCACCTCAGCTCTTCATAACCTTTCCTTTATTCAGCCCTTTCTTCTTGAGTCATGGATTCCCTTCTTCCTTCGTCTATCTCTCCTGCTTCTCAGTCTCTCTGTCCTTTTACTTTGATTGTGGACTTAGGCATTGTGAAGCTATTGCCTTCTCTGTCCATTCTTCACCAATTTCACCTGCTTTTTAGTAACAATTAATCATCTTCGTTCCTAAATTGGCTTCCACGTTCTCAGTCTCTCTGTCCTTTTACTTTGATTGTGGACTTAGGCATTGTGAAGCTATTGCCTTCTCTGTCCATTCTTCACCAATTTCACCTGCTTTTTAGTAACAATTAATCATCTTCGTTCCTAAATTGGCTTCCACGAAATGTGATGACACTATATCAATTCAGTGAGGTAACGCTTTACGCATCATGCTCAGCTCATGAATTATTCATGAATACACACCCATCATCGCTGACACAAAAGTGTACTATTATAATATAGATTATAAACTTAATTTTTTTGTATGATTTGTGGACTTAAAAATGCTTGGTTTAAGCTTTTTCATAATATTGGCTGTAGAAACAATAAACACTGCTAGAGCTGATTAGAATATACCTGCCCAATGAAGCATAAGCCAGGAAGAAGAGCTCCAGGATGCTCCGTAGATCTGTTTCTTCCTCTGTGATGGGGTTGTACCAGAGGAGGATGAGCTTAGCCAAGAGCTTCCCACTCGAGACTCTCCCAATCAATAGAAGTTTACAGATTCCTTCACTGGCCACACCTCTCAATAGCGGGCTCTGTCACAACACCCCATATTTGGTAAAGGGACTTCAATACATAGTACAACTTGTTCCACGCTCCGCCTCACCTCTCCATCTAGAAATACTACAATAATTGCTAGTAGCTTCTGAGTTATACTGCCTCTGTTTTCTTCCGTATCATCCAACTCTTCACCATCACCCTGGGCAATATAAAACAAGCTAAACAAGTAAACTATACTGGTCAACTGAAATTACTGCTATGAAGATAAACCCTTTACCCAACAGATTCCGTCATTCTCTTTTGTACTAATAACTGAAAATTGGAAATATGTCGTAAAAAACAACAACAAACATCCAATTATCAGTACACCTGTTTAACTCACACCAACTCAGAGAGTAAGATATACGAGAAGTCACGCAATCAGACAAAAGATAGTTATGCGTGATATAGTGTGATTACCCCTCAGCGAGCATGCACGAAAGGGTTATAGTATCATCGTGTGTCTGTCACGCCCTGATCTTGACCATTACCACCATTGATTTAGGGATGAACGTACTCATAACGATGATTGAATACTTTTTATTGTGCTACTTTTCTTAATTTCTGGCTGTTTCTTGTCTGTTTGTCAGTCACGCTCTGA
>WLWD01002406.1_pt1 | contig 25871 bp, 15 predicted proteins | sample 6712731 | NCBI WGS metagenome assembly WLWD01 (sample SAMN12718690, study PRJNA576275) | sponge metagenome | isolation source: marine sponge | host: Mycale hentscheli | place: New Zealand: South Island, Marlborough, Capsize Point | collected 2014-11-01 | reverse complement strand
AAAAATGCTAGGCTGAAATCTATCAGCACTAAAAATTTTAAGTACTTAACTTTCCTGAATCTTAGTATCTGCTTAGAATGTTCCTCCTAGCCGTCGAAGTCCAGAAAAAGCTGAATAAAGTTGAAAGTAACTTTTCGAAAAATGGTATCGATTGTCATTGACTCCGCCCAATTAATGTACATCCCGCCCACTTACTCTGTAGTAGCGACGTACCACAGGCCACTACCACTATTGTATAGCAATACAACCCACACACTTTACTTCACACCTGATAAAACTAGAAATAACAAGAACTCATTAACCCAAAAGAAGGCATAGATATATACGTAGGTATAAATTATTTGAAAAAAGTAGCAAAAACAAATGAAAAACAACATAACAAACACACACACAAACAACTCTATCACTCCCCCCCCCATCAACTAAAAAGCCAAAGCAAGCCTACATGGGTGGTGGAGACCATATGACCACTGCCTACGTGGCTGGTGTGGACCACATGACCACTACTTGGTGGGAACAACATCCTAAAGAAAGAGTAGCCAACTGTCTAGCTATTCTAAAGGAAATTTCCAACTTGTTACACACTAGTACACTCCAATATTACCTTCATGGTAAAAATAAATAAAAAAAATAAAATAAAAAGAATATAGCTAAAAAAGAATAATTATAGGGTAGATTTTGCCATAGCCAAATTGTTCAAATACCTTCCATCACATAGCAACATATTACCTGACTAGCAGCTACTACAAGAAAGTTGAGCTGTTTATATATATGGAAGCTGAAAGTATGATTTTTGAAACTTCAGAGTGTCTTTCAGCTTTTCACCCAATTGGTGGCTAAATTAGACAATATAATTTTCTCTGGTATGGGGCAAATACCTCCAAGTGCCAGATCTAAATTGTCCTCTATCAACTTATTGGCAATCACCAATAGTATACAGTGCTTCCTCGATAATCCGTGACATTACAGGTACAGTCCGTTAGTGAGGCATTGGACAATGCGGTATGAGGCCAAACATGCTTACTTCGAAAGTCTAGCCCACACCTTGGGAAACTTCACCAATATTCCACTTTCATTGGCAACCAGGCACCAGCAGCATCAGTGCTACCTGCAAAATAAATCAAACAGAGCAGGAATTGAAACTGGACCAGGTATATCATGTAATCATCAATAAGAAATAAAATTGAGACAAATAGTTTGGATTACTAGTAATGAAGTAAAAAAGGAAGGAACCCTTTGTGTTAGGCATCATAGCTTCCTTCTCCTTTGGAACTTTAAATTAATTTATTTCTTTATAGTTTTAGGCATTTTTTAAAGCCTCTATTAGCCAATACTCTTGGCACAAATGCAAGCACAATTTTTAATCTAGTTATGTTTCTGTTAACATTACCCCTTGAATAGCTTTATCTTCTGTCTTAGCCAACAAATCCTGGAAACAGGGAAAACTAAAGCCATTGTGCACAGTCCCCATACAAGCATATTTGAGAACAAGTCACTGCATAGTTTTTTTAAATTATGATAATGTATGTATATGTACATGCAGTAACCTCTGTATCAACAGTGGAAGTGAGCCGACATGGCCCCAACAAAAAAATAGCCTAAATAAATCACATACATACCTAGGTACACCTCCTGACACATCTCACTTCAATGAATTGAATTGTGTAGTGGAGAAAATGTAGTTACAGTATCAACTTCACAAAAAAAATTACAGCTGCTCATGGTTCCGGGTACAAAGCCACCACATCTAACCACATACACCATATACAGCTCTCAGACTGAACTCTGTAACACACTGCATGCAACTAACTATTGAAGGTGTATTAACTATGGTCACTATAGTACTGAGTGACTTGACATAATGTAATTATTATTTGGAGGAAGCCAGGCGAGTCTCTCCCGGTGCAAGCTGGTTAATGTTAGTACGCATGCGTTCGGCCTGCTTACCAATAGGGACTTCCCTCGGCTTTGGGGGAAAACCCCACGGCCAGTTGGGGCCATGAGGGTAATTTGCCTAGCCTAGCTATCACACCATTAAATGGTGGAAAAATGAAATAGTGCTGTTATATAAACTAGGCAATGAAAGGAAGGTTTAGGGGAGGACGGTGGGAGAACCGACCAAGATGTTCAACCACTTAGAATCCGCCTGTGTAACGCGGCAGCCAAGTACACGTGTAGCTTACCCGCCTGCGCAGAGTATACTCTCAATCGGTCATACTACATCATACCACGTGACCACATGCATATGTAGGTTTACCAACCCTGCCCCCACTAAGAGAGACCAGCAGGCTCCCTCCGTTAACCTCATTTAACTATGTTAAATAGCATAAAACATTAGTGTACCAAACAAATAATAATAAAACAACTTGACAACAGACCTCCTCCTCATTTATGGAATGAAGTCTTAGTTTATTTTTAGGCCAAACAAACTAAATACCTTGTTTCTCATCTGCACCTTCCTGGGTGATACAGCCACTTCAAAATGTATTATGCAGGTCACGCCCACTGCTTTAACTATACTTGTTATATAACCATTTCAATATTTTTCTAGGTCAACTACATATCCCAATTTCCAATATAGCTGATGAGAAACAAGAATTGTGGTTTCAATTCACACTATAATTTATATACCACCAGGTCAGCTATACATTGCACAAATGATGAAGACATGCTGTGTTCACTCACTCATTTGTGACAGCAGCAAAGCTGTGGGTTTTTTTCCCAATAGCAAGTGATTTGTGGTTACCAACTAATGTCAGCCCAGTGGTATGTGGTTACCACAAGTCAGCCACAGCTAGCTGCTGGTGAGGAAAGTAAGAAAAAATCATACTGTAACTAGGTTTCTATCAAGTGCTTGTGTTCCAGAATTTGTAATGATAATTTTGCAGTTGCAATGACAACATAAAAGTAAATAGATAATTCATAAGCTTGGCTCCCTGATTCCACCCTTTCTGTGACGAGGGCATGCCAGTTCTGGCAAAAGTGAATCAATCACAAAATAATAAAAAAATCGGAAGTCTACACTCAATACAGGCTTCCATACTTACAGCAGCTTGCAAGTGTTTTTTCCCTTCATTTTTCTTCTTTTCTTAATACTTATAGCAGATACACAGTAAGAATAAGACCATCTTGGTATTTGGCAAAACTAATAATAACAAATAAAAATAGTTTTTCTTATTACTAATGTGTAACTGGCTTATTACAGTTAGCTAATTTCTATCTGATCATTTAAACCTGGCTCTGTTAGAAATAATGCAAAACACACTATTAAAGTTTATTTTAGCATCCTTAAGCTCTACTACACTTCAATATCTCTTGAGTGGGATAGACAGTGCCAATCTAAATTACTATTTTATGAAACCTTTCATGTTGTGTGTGGTCCTATAAAATGAGACCATACACACGATACACATTAAAATATTAAACGTAAGTGCAACTAGAAAACTAAACACTACTAATCTTAGCTATATCACCTATCCAAATAATAAAGAAAGCTCAGGGTACCAAATTTTACTATTACATGTACTAGTGGTGCGCTCGAATAGCCCAAATGCATGGCGAGCGAGAGGTAAAGAAGATTTCCTTCGGAAATCGCTAAATAATAGCAATGATTAGGCATGAAGAGTTAACAATAACAGAATTACCTGAATAAACTTCGAAAGCAGTGGCAAAGAAGCGCAGCTTGACAAAGACTTCACAATTGTTTCAAGAAGAGAGTAGCTATAAACTTTTTGGTTGAAACAAAGTTGTAAGGCAGTGCAGCAGGATTCTCCGTACTCGTTAATTGAAAATACTGGAACTGTGAACGCTTTACCTAACTTACGTAATTAGAAGCGCGGGCGAATATTTTTGACGTACGCATACATACCTACCTATACATGTAATTGAACACGACTGAGCAAGAGCCGAAGTAACACTAATGCTCGTACAGTCACTAATAGTCTCACAAGAGCTAGCGCGTTCGCAGTTTCAAACTCCCCACGAAAAAAACTCTAACCTTCACTAGCAAACTCCATCTAGAGCGAACGCGGTTGCATGGCCAATCTCAGAAGGCGTGGACTGTTGTTATAGTTATAGACACTTAAAAAACAATCCGAAAGTTCACTGATCTTTCGTAAGTGGGACAGTATTAACAGTTGGTTTCGCTTTTTTTGGGTGGGGGGAGGGGGGGGGGGGGGGGGGGCGCGGGAAGAAAGGAATAGACTGTGAGACTGCAGACATATATTTCCCTCTCTCAAGATAAAGCATCTTTAAAGTGTTCTGATAAACCTGTCAACATTCAGTTGATTATTATAAATATTCATGCAAATGTCTCATCTTGGGACTTATGGGCTGAGCTGCAAGTTCAGTATGCAGACATTCTAAATAAGCTGTTAAATGAGATCATCCACCCCACTTTGTCAGCAGCAAAAGTCCCCTCCAGATTGAAACCTGGCTTTTCCAGATCCGATGGTAAATGACCGGATTGCATGACTTTAGTGCCATGGAATGCTGGAAAACCTTTTATATAGGATGATTCCACCTGTCCAGACACTCTTACAAGAGTCATGTCACCAAATAAGCATGTTGTGTGGCTGCTTTTAAGAAAGTCCGGGGGAAAAAACACTAGGCAGATGTGTCTCTGGCAACTAGTGAACTATGTGGTACCAGCTACCTCCTCCAGAAACTCTCAGTGGCAGTTCGGCTGGGAATGCCACAGCCGCTTTGGGTTGTGCCTATCAATCCTTGGATTTTTAATAATTTTAAATGGTTATTATATTATTATTATTATTATTATTATTATTATTATCATTGATAATTGTTACTAATGTGTTAGCTTCTTAAATAAAGTTAAGAGTTCGTTCAATATAGTTTTTAGTGATTGATATAGCGAAGGCTTTATAGCTCTACTGCATGCTTGAAGTGATCGTGAGTTCAACTAAAACATCTGCTACTCACATGACAAGCAGTACTTTTAATGCATTGCCTAAGGTGATCATGACTCCTAAAGAAAGTAGGTTGGTCTTTGTATACTATAAGTATATTAATACATGGATACATTCATGTGTATTAGCCCAGAGTCAGGTCATTTTTTCTTGAATCACATGCCCGGTTATGAAATTCTAACCATTATAAGGCGGTATAACGACAGTATATTATTCATACATCTCATTCCAAGAGATCAGTATTATAACTTAATAAATTTCTCGCCTGCATGTATGTTACAACTGAATGGTAAATGAGTTGGTGAGTTAGTGTTTCCAATAAAGTAAAGGAATCTAGGAGTTGAACTATTTGAAACCTATAATGGTCCCCTCACTGGTCGCAGCATAGGGTATGTTATTATTACTAGAATTTCGCTGGGGTTTCACTTCAGTGCTCTTCTTTACAGCTGATAAAGTTATAGCAACCGCCATAGCGTATCAAAGTCTCAGTATAGTAGAAATCAAATTGATGACATGAAACCAAATTGATGATTGTGAGTTCAAGAAGAAGTGTACAAATAAAGTGGGATATGATAGAATGCATGACAACAGGTGTAAATTAACAAATTAAGCTGGAATGTTCATAGCGTCTTTTTCCAGTCATCGTGAGGGGGAGGGAGGGGGCAATTCATCCTTGGTCTGGAAGATCCGTTAGCAAGAGTTGCTTTTTATGGGCGCATGTACATCTAGTTGAGCAGTAGCCTTCTTCCTCTGCTCTTCCTTCTCCAGCCCTCTTTTTGCCTTGTTCTCCAGTCCTGCTATTAACTTTCCCCTCCAGCTACTCCTGTCCTGTGCGGTCACATACCATGTCTACTCTCTCTATTCAAATCGCGTCCTGTCCCTCCATCATCTTGGACCATGAGCTTGCTTTTGCACCAGCAACCCTTGGAGATTCCCTTTTTGTCCACACATACACAACAAACACACACAGAATAAAAAATATGTACATGTAGATATTATACCATTTTTGGTGGATCATAAATGTTTGACATCACAACTATGAACTCAGATATGCACTAGAGCACTTGATAAACTAAAAATATCCATCTTTTTATATAGAATAAAGGTGACCTTTGATCATTGAGACCACCTACCTTGACATGAGATTGACAGTTCGATTGAAACCAAGCGTGGTTTTGGTTATTTAACAGGTGAGCACCGGATGTGAGTGCTACAGCTTTTTTTTATTTTTAAGTATGCTACAGTTGATACACAATAACTCAGCATATGCAATTAACAGTGGACTGATAGGAACGGTTACAAAAAAATTAGTAAAGATTGCCACATTAACCTACAAAATAATGTTAGTAAAGGTGTAATTGTATACACTCATTTCATGACTACAACTGTGTACCTTTACCACAACCATTAGTCTTGCCTTAGTTGAAACACAATAGAAATAATATTTCACACAAAACACACACATATATGCCCATGCAATGTGTTTAAAAGGATCTCTGCATGAGGTGGAATAGCTGTGGTGAAGAGTTAATTGAGTGAAAGACTCTGCATGTTGATTCCAAAATCACTGCTGCCTAACTCTCAGCTATTTGGCTCAGGCAGTAACAACAGACACAAAATCCAAACTGCAATAGTGCTGCGAGTAAACAGTAATTTGGAAAGTCACAGTGGTTATTTTCAAGAATACTTATTAGGGCAAAATTTTAAGAATTTGATTCATAAAATTCAAGTTTTGCAAAAAAAAGTTGTCCACAAACTTACGGACATACAATACACACACATATAATAATTGTTACATGAGTCAAGTGTGATGTGGTGAGACATTTCATGAGCAGGCTGACTTATTTTCATGAGCCAAAGATGAGCGAAAATAAAGCCTGAGAATGAATTATCTTGCTACACCTGTGTATACTCTATGCTTGATATGTATATATCTTCACTGCAAACCAAGCTTGTAAAGTTGGTAGTGTTAGTTCAATAGGGGCTCTTCCACACTCTTAGCTAATGTATAGCGGCTGCTTTGATCTGGATAGATAGATTTTTTTTCGAAGGGTGCCGCGTTGTGCCCGGTTTTCCTGTAGACGGTCACAATTTAGAACTGAGTTTGAGTGAGGTGCATCAATGTAATGGGGAAAATAAATCTGGAATAAAGCAAAAAAGAAAATAAAAAATTATAAACTAAAACTAGAAGCAAGAGTGCAAAGAAAAAGGGAAGAAAGAAAAGAAGAATGCCCAGTTAAAAAAAAAGAGAAAGAAAAAAAAAGAAAAAAGAAAAAAAGTGTCCATGTAAAAAAAGCGTCCATGTCAGTTGAATCATAACTGTTCGCATTGAACTTTGAAGGAACGGCAAAGGAGGCTAAACTGCTAACTGATATGCCAGAAAAGCACACCCACAAAACGCATGATTATAACCAGATCTGATCTCTTTGGCCAGCTAACTAGCCGACCAGTTATTGTATTGGTTGGATATCAAGCACTCTTGGGCAGCAAATATCCAATGGCCAACTGTAATAATCCACACTGAGTATGTATAATGGCCTGTGAAATGCATACGACTTTTAGCCCAGTTTCCCCAAAAACCAATCATGTACTTTAGTTGGTCATCTGATGCTTAATGTTTTAGTTGTCAAAATATGTATTTCATAAAGCAACGTAAACTTCCCAGTACAACATTGTGATGCCTATTTCTTCAATCTTTGGAAGGCCACTGTCTTTGAGATCTGTTGTTGTGTGACAGAAAGACTAATAGACAGACTAACAGACAAATTGAGTACTGCAACCCTACCATGCATGTGCGCCAAGGGTTAAAAACTAGATGGGATGAGCTGAGTGCTAGACCAGTTTAGCAAACATGGGCATTATATATACTTACGTATGGGTGTGGCTATCCACATATAAGTTGTAAAATGGAGGAAATGATACTTTTGTGCACCACATGAACACTATCAAACACATGCACACACCATCACCTATATCACTCCTATCTTCTTACACCAAATCATTATTCACCTAGGTGATACAGGAAGCCCATTACAGCACAACCCAAGGGGTATACACGTTGACCAGTATACTCATCACACATGTATGGTCAGATGTGTGCAGGGGAGGAGCAACCTATTTAGGATTGGTCAGGCCATTCCCACATCACTTGTCTGTGGTAAAGATCGTCAGTATAAGACTAAATTAGTAGGACATTGCAGGTATTAATGCTATAACCATTAAATTAATAAGTAATAAATAATTATATTCAGGAATAAATGAAGATGACCTGATTCATGAAAAAAGCTTAAGAAGTTATGTACCAAATATTTGCATTCTGTGTTGGATCACTTACAAATCAATGTTGTAGCATCCTTCCTGTTTGAATATCCTCTTATTAATCTGATACAAAGTATATTTAATGTAGCTAAAGAAGTAAAAATGGAATTAAGTGAACTTACAAAATGCTTGCATCAGCTTAGAACAGATTTTTTTTCTCTCTAAACATCTAGGCAAGTAAAAAAGAACACAGGGCAGTGTCGTCCTTGTAGTGGAGAAATGGCCAATTTTCAAACAAGAGCTGGATGAAAGCACCTCGTACTATATTATTTTACAAAAAAGAGCATTTGGGAATTTAAATGAGGTCTTGGTTGGTAGGGTTGTCGAAGGCATACAAGGAAGAGAAATCAATGCCTACCATTAAACAGGATCCTCCACGTGGAAACGCCGATTCCGTTTGCGACTGTGTGTCCGACTCTAACTCTCAATTCAATAAAAATATTGAGGCTGGCCTGACTGGCCGGACCCACTTGCGCCGCCCCTGGTGTGTGTGCGTGTATATGTACACAAGATTTCATATTCTGAATGTGTAAAGAATTAGCTATAAAAATCCAATTTTTTAAACTAAGTTTCACTCTATATAACGTCAAGTGCATATATTGTGCACTAAATAGAATTGAACAGCCCGTAGTGCATAATTACTTAAAAATCTATTGCAATTACATCTTTACTAGAATGCATTGTACTAAATCATAATATTACAACAGTAATGAGTACCAGGTCGTGAATGCCAGCAGAGACTGACACGTTCAATTGGTTATAGAGTACGCATCACAAAGACACACATGGAGACAGTGTGTGGTGTTATAATATAAAAGTGGGCAGAGACAAGTATACTCAGGGTGTAATATGTATGCACTCATAAAATGATTACAGGACTATAATATTAGCCAAATGATGGCGAGTTACTCGAGTCACATATCACAGGGGAGTTGGAACAGGTACGGCAATGGCCTCACCAATATTTTAACAAAAGGGGGCATGTCAGCCATTTTTCACTTATAGCGAAACATGTCCCCAGCTACGCCCCTTAATACATGACCTCCTTGTTCAAGACTTATAGTGACTCGTAAGACATGGACAGCCACACTACTTCTAGACAAAAGTTAACTCTAATGTACTTTGACCCTCTCGTATTTTCGAGTTAACTCAGCGTTCGACCCCGTCCCAAACATCACTAAACAGTATCATCCGGTTTAACAATCATTACCCGTATCACCCTAGAAATTGAATTGTTTACTGACACTTTGAATTTCTTTGTGGGTGCAGTTTAAACTAAAAAAACTTACTGGAGTTCCATTTCTATCGAGTTAGTTGCGCTGGTAAGTTAATACGCTATTTGTCACAGTTATAATAAGCCCTACGCAACAGTATTTACTTGAATATTCATTGTCAACTAGACTTACCATGAAGTTAAGTCTTGTGTACGTATGTTCAGTTATGTGAAAGTATTGTAAGTTACAACAATTACTAAGAATATCCCAAAGAAAAAGTTTAAAGAACGTGACTTGTTTTTTGTTTCAATTCAAATAGTTTCGGGGAGTGGTTACTATGGCATTGAATGCCTTTACCGTATAATACATGATTTAAAAACTCCACTTTTTGTTAGTAGCTTGAATATTAGAAGTTAAAACCTAACGTCTAACACTCCAGTGTAGTATTAGGCTCGCTCGCCATTTGTGCTCAAGCACATCACTAGTTACATTTTCATGTTACCAAACTGGTCATCATAAACTTGGCGGTGAAAGGGTTAATGAATCTTACATTATCTGGAAATCACAGGACCATAGAAACACTGGACTCCAGCCCCTGGTAACAAATGACAAACTATCATGTGTAGCCATTACTTTTCTTCTTTCACTTTCGTTAATTTCATTACTGTAGCTATGTGTGTGCGTGTGTGAGACCAGGTGATTGTGCATGGCTATCGTCAGGTCACTGACCAAATGGTCTGGGAACTCTTCACCTTTCATTTGAATTCAATACTTTACAAATGAAGAGTTGAATCAATATAATGTGTGTGTGTGTGTGTGTGTGTGAGTGTGTGTGTGTGTGTGTGTGTGTCCGGCCACACATACAAATGGTTTCAAAGGATTATTCTGTTAGTAAATGAAGTGACAAGAGTTCTAAAAGTTCAGACTCTAAGTCGCTCCCTATATATTTCAGGTTGTCTAAGTGTGCATTAAATGGAAATATTCACAAGCCAATTAAAATGAGTAATAAATATAGTAAATAAAAAAATAATTTCACAAGGCCTCTTTCTTGTTAGTAGAGTTAAGAAGTCATTCCAGAGTTCCTCACCTCTAGTTGTATTGAAGTCCAGGAGTCATCACGTGTACACCAGTGAGTAGTCACTGCACTATTACACCTGCCACTTCACACTCCTACATTGAAAGTGTATGTCAAGTAAAACTAGCTCAACATAATTCAAGATTCTCGGATTTGTGTTTTCGTGCTTGTAATTCTAACACATGTAGACATTTTTTTTAAGAGAAACAGGCTAGTTTAGTATAGTAGAAATTGTTAAAATTTACACCTTCCAAATTATATTATATTATATTAACTACCACAAAACTTTATGAAAAATTGGGGCAAATGTCTCCACGAAAGTCAAACTAACATCTGGGATGTGTGTGTGTGTGTGTGTGTGCATATGTGGATGATGGGGGGAGGGGAGCAAAGGGAAGCAAAGTACTTCCCTGTCTAACTCAAGTGCAGTGGAGCCTCACTATTCCAAATAATCTTCCATGCCCCTGGACACCAAAAAAAAAAACAAAAAAAAAAACACAAAAGTTTATCAATTGATGAAATCATGAAGAAAGCATTTTATCCAATAAGACCACATTTATCATTTCCTTAGCCCCAAAAGATATTACTGCTCAGTGTCATAATTTAGCAGCACAATAGATAATACAAGCTAAGCATACCCAATGCACTTGCCACTGCCTGCCTTACGCTGCTCATTTGGAAAGTTGTTTATTACAAATGACGCCGATTAAATTTGACTAAGATTTAGGTTAGCCATTGTACATTGCTTTAAATTCACCAGAACAGTTATCTAATGATGACTAATTGACATTTGGGGGGAAAAAAATCACATCTCAATGTATTCTATTAATTAAATATTAATTTTAGGATGTCTTTAATCCCTAAGGGGTGGGGGAAGGGCGGCAAACTAGATTTAAGGAGATGTACAAGCCCCCATCCCTCCGCTCCCTGAAAACAACAACACTGGTTTTACACAAGATAGAGCAATACCATATAACTGTGGTTAGGAAGCAAACCGATGGGTCCAGCCACTAGTACTACGGCTTCAAGCCATGAAAGCCGAAACATCATCGCTAAAGTTAGTACAGCTGGCAACTGTCTTAGAGAGAATCATTCCTGGCATCACGTGATAAAATGCAGAGCAGTGGTAGAATATGAGAATGAAGTTAAAAGTCATGCAAACACACACACACACACACACACACACACATACAAAGCTCAACCGTGGTAATTATATATGCAATAATTGGCAGCGAGCTAGAGACTATCAGGGACAACACAAAAAATCAGGGATATATGATTGTATACATCATATATGCTTGGGCATATGTATGTAACTTTTGTACTTTTGACTATCACATTTTTTGTGTTCACTCGTTACCTTGGTTAACAACGCGCTGTTTGTCATCACTGTTCGTACTTGAAAATTAATTGCCCAACATGCCAAGCTACCATGAGACTACAATGTTAATCTTGTGTTAGTATATCCAGAGAACACGCGTATGTGAGAGTGTTGTGTGTTACATGTGCTGACTAGCTAAGAACAAACAATAAATATACATTTGCTGCTTTTTGTGTTAAGCTTCTTAGGTTCCTTCCTGTTTCTTTTGTTAGTAAGCAAGCCTTATATAGAGTTAGGATGTATACAGCGCAATAATTTCTTGGAAAACCTTGTTTTGCTTGTACGCTAATTTTAAAAAGTTGGCCGTGTAAATTGTTCAAACAAATTGTGCATGATGATTTTATAAAGATGAATTTTACCCTTTGACCTTATATGTCAATTTTTTTTACTGAAGCACATCACAAGTATAATGCCTTTTCCCCCAGCAGAAGGAAGGGTGTGTAATGTGTATGGTCAGTGAAACTACACCACCTCTAAACTACCGTACAAAAAACATTGTGTACTGGCTATAAACATGGCCACCCCTGCTCCTGGACAATGAAGGGGAGATAATTATTGCATACAACTCAACGTATTATTATATTTTCTACTTTGTTTTAAGCCCATGGTTTCATGCAGGTTATGAGAGCCCTGGGATTTCCACCCTAATTTTTTTTACACCTTCTGAATTTATTTAAATGTAAGTTATGAAAAAAATGTAGGAATTTGTAGTAGTTTGTTGAAGTTTTCGTGATCATGACTTCACCATTTTCATGTGGCTAAACGGTTTTTGTGACTTTACAAATCTTTCTCTTATCTCTCTCTCTCTCCCCCCTCCCCCACCCCCCCAGTGTAAATCGTGTATGAAGTCCTGTCATTCTAGTTCATGCAATTCTGATAAACTTCAGTGAAATCATTTTACTTATCTGCTTATTCTTCATTGAGCTGTTGTTGAAGGACTTTTTCAGATTGCCCATTGCTTAATAATTATGGTTTAAACAGTTTATTAAGTGATTATCCGTTTTTATTATGTATCTCTGAGGCAATGTCAGTAAATTTGTCAGTTCTCTAAGCGTACAAGTGCTAATATCACAGCTTCAGAAGCACAGTGTCATATTAGCTTGTATAACCAGGTTTCGTGCCAAGGTGGTAGGGGCACCCTGAAATCCCCCATCTCTTCCAAGCCTTAGTTCCCCTAGAATTTTAATTTAGTAAGTAGCTACAATAGCTATAAGCTTTAATTATGTGACAAAGCACAGGTTAGTATAAGATATATACACTTTCACATAGGCATGCCCATCAAAGCAGTATGGGTTTCCAAAATGAGACTGGCCAAGTACACCAGTGTTTCACCCCAGCACAGAATCCAGTATGACACCCTGATAGCTTAGTCATCATATGCTTTTTCTGAAGTAAGAGTATGTTCTTTCCCCAATGTCTAATGTCACTATGAAGCATTTGTGCATTTTTCAGCTGATGTTGTGAGAATAGGGAACAAGAATTTTCTTCCGTTGGCCAAATATATTGGCTTCCAGTATTCAGATGTGCAGTGATGGAAGAAAAATGGCCATTTTTCACATGCAGTTCATAGAATAAGACTAGGACAAGTCATAGGAGCCATGACAACCACTAAGGCCATAAGCAACTTGGCATGATACAGTATAGTATTGATGACCATTACCAAATGTAAGTCTTATGACCTCATAGAGGTAGTTGCAGGTCTTATAAGTCACGATGTGAGTTAGGGACTGGTAGACAGTTAATTTGCTTATTTTTTTCAACAGACAATGTTGGTTGGTGGTTGTTGTTTGTTTGTTTGTTTGTTAACCCTAAGCGCGTATGCGCAAGAGGGTTGTAGTAGTTTCCCTGTCAGTCTGTCTGTCATGCTCTGATTTTGGAGATTACTGACAATTAACTGTGATTTAGGTATGAACTTATTCAGAAAGAAGATTTAGGTCCTTTTATTGTGCTACTTTTTTTTAATTTGGCGCTCATTGTTGATAAAACGTGAAGCTTTCAGCTCCACATTGGTACCAGCTGGGTAACTCCCCCTAGCGTCACGTCATAATCACTTGACTTCTTGCAGCCCGCAGTGTAGTTTGCTTTATGCTCAGGGAAGTTAACCGATGGATTTGAATGAAGTGAAGTTCACATTGAAAAATTATAGCAGTGAGTGTTTCTGGCTAGTTTAGCTTCTCTTATGAAGACATCATTTCCATGTACTGTTTTCATTGCTTGAGCTATATTGATGCCTCAATAAATAGCTAACAGATTGCTTTGTTCTTTTTGAAGGAGATTATATTATTATAATAGCTAGGTAATGTTTAATAGCACTGAGGGTTCGCACCTTTGCTGCTTCATTTGTTGTGTTTTTGTTTTGTTTATTATTCTTATTTAAAGCTTAAATCTGTATTATGAAAAACTATGAATGAGGATAATTTAGGTGGAGCATGTTTTGGAACAATTCATTAACTAGAAACCATTCCAACAAGCACCCACACTTTCAAAGAAATGAAAATTTTCAAGAGTACTATGGAACAAACAAACTGACGAGCCCTTGTCATAATATATAGCTAAAACTACCACAAAATATCACTATCATAATTCAGGCCACCCTTGCTCTTTACTTTCATTCATTAATTAACAGTAGCTATATAGCTTAGAAAAAATTGTTCAGGAAACACAACTTCACCAGGGGGAAAAAATGACCTGGGTGACCCTGTGCAGCTAAAATACTTAGAAACCCACTGACCGCTAGTCATAAAACTACTTACCCCAGAAGCATAAGCCAGGGTAGACAGCGAAGCTTCCTTCAAGTTCACCAAGACACAGTAGTAGCGTAGCCGTATTACGAATCAGTAGACTATTATAGCGCGCAACAATAGTTTAGACGACCACTTCCAGTCGAGAGTTTTACTTATATGGTAAAGCGTTTTAAACTTATTTAACCCGGCGATACTTACCTACACGTAATTGGAAAAGGGTTTTCCATGAGAAAATGCAGTATCTTTGCGAGGAGGAACAGCCTTATTTTAACGGTCCGGCGTCTCGCGCAAGCGAAGTACTTAGGGCCTGAAGGCGGTAGTTCAAGATGCACAGAGCCGCCTATGTCTACGCAACAGTATAGCCTAACAAATATTTAAAGTAGCTACATTTTCATCAATGCCGTTGGAGGGACATTATAAACTCAAGGTGGGGTCTTTATCTAATTGTGTCTTTCTCTGGAAGGACCTGGGACCTGAGTGATCAAGTAAAAAACTGCACCAGTTATAAAACTGTGCAGTAGTATGCACACTGGATATGCTTGCGCTTATGAGGGATTCTTCTTCAATTAATCATCAGCCATGTTACAGTTCCTAGCTTTCTAATTTTGTTTAATAATATAATGCAAGAATTTAACTAAAACAATCAGTTAAAACGAGCACCTTCAAGCAGTGTGGAGTGTGGTGAGAGGCTATCAAATTGCAGAAACCAAGGCACATTTTTGTAGAACTTAAAGCTCACCATTTCTCCCTCTGACTGGCTAGTAAAGATTTTTTTTTAACGACTCTCAGTTTATTTGTGATCAAATGAATAAAATATACTTGGCACAGTACAACAGTAACGAGTATGAATATTTATGTTCTTCATCCACAGCTCCATGTTATACCAGCTTGCCTTTATTGCTGCAATGGAAAATGAAACAACAAATAAAACAAAACCAACAACAAATAATAATGGAAAATTATTATAAGTCAACAGGTTCATTATAAAATGTTGGTATGTAAAAAGAGTATTCCTGAAAGGGTGTTACATATTATTCCTGACAAAAATACACTCTTTTTGGTATGATCATAGAGTGTTTCGCAGTGTAAGTGTAACAGTACACCCTATGAGTGTAACAATACCCCCCAATGCAAAAAAGTGTTCCAGTACACCCCACTTAGGGTGTAACTAAACACCCCGTTTTTTACAGTGTAGTCCTGAATAGACATACCACTCATACTTGTACTGGTATACTACCATCTATTATACTACGAACAATGCCATGTGTAAATATATATTCTAAATACTCATTTGCTAGTACAAGAACAAAACAAAATTAAATCACTGGGAACATATTATTTATGAAACAATAACTTTTCCCTCCCACCCAATCCTTCCCTCAACCTATACATTCATCCATAGCTAGATCTTTCATTGAAGAAAGAGAAAGACTGCAGTGTGACTGGCAGTTCTTCCAGAGTTCAATGCTACCAATGCACAAATTTTAAGGGTTTGCACCACGTATGCCTTCCCACGGATGAAAACTAACCTATTAACACAAGAATGTAAATTAAGTACATGAACTTGCATCCTAAAATGACTATCTGGTAAGACAGCGACAAGGAGCTTGGATGTTTCCCACTTCAACTCTGAGACTTGATGCTTAAATATCAAGAGGTGAAGTATTAGAATATTCCATAGCTTTAGTTAGATCTACCTATTGGCCAAAGTTAGATTGATTTCCAAGCACAGCCATAAAACATGACAGTATGACTAGCACGTTCACAAAATTAGTACTCGTGTTCCAACATTTTTCTTAGTTTTCAGTCATTTTGAACAATTACAGTATACACATGATGGCTGGTAGCAATTACCAGCTATATACAATAATTATACCACAACTGATAATATTGACATGGGAAATCAAAATAAAAAAAAGAAAGAATCATACAGTAAGAAATTAAAACAGTCAGAACTCTTGAATTGTTAAAATCTGCTACATACACAAAGCCATCTAAATCAGTACATACTCCGACTGGAGTATTAAATTCACCAAACCCTTTACCATGCTGACCAAATGAAGTGACATAATCTCCTGTTGTAGTAAACACTGACACATTATAACCATCAAGATCTGTGACATACACAAACTGACCAGACACACAAATACCCCACGGTCCATCCCATACAGCTGTACCACTACTGTCACAGCCAAAGGAGCGCAGCAAGACACCATCTTTACTGAAGACATGGATCATGTTATTCCTGCTGTCACGAATATAGATGTTGCCATGGACATACGCAGTTTCTATGAATACTGATCCACTGTGTTCGATTAAATCTCTTATAATTCAAGTCTCTGTCATACACCATGATAATGCCTCCATTCTGGAATTCACAAACTAATACTTCATCTTCCATCACAATAATAATACACTTGTGTGTCAGCGACGATGATGACCAATGGTGTGTGTATGCATGAACAATTCATGAGCTCATCGGAGTTGGTAAAGCGTCATCACTACTCGCCTGGAAGAAGGCAGAGAAAGATACGTCCAAGGTGGGACTCGAACCCACCTCCATCAGCTTTGCCAAAACACATACTAACCGTGATATCTGCCGGACCTTCAGCTCCATGACTCTTAGAGTGCTTTATTAACCTATATAATAGATAAGGCACTGCCTCAGAGGGAACTATCCTTTTTAGGGTCCTGAAGGCCCTAGGCTGTAGCGTCCCAAGCACAGTGAAGGTGCTACTTAGGGCCTGAGAGAACCTAAAAATGGGTAGTTCACGACGGCTTCACGCGCCTAACTAATTTATAACGTAGTGACTGCTCCTAACACCGGGACACTAAGCGCAATCGGAGGGACACTAAGTGTCCCTGCCCTCAAGGCGGGGACACCAAGTTAACAGTGTCCCTCTCTGAAGGACCTAAGCAGTTTAAAGTTCCTCTGTCACATTACAAAAACTACATCAGCTATGCTCTAATGTATCCTAGTCTTTATTCTTTTCTAGGTCTTCCCTATCCATCCTTCTCTCTATAAGAAGACTGGGTGTCTATATTCATAAATAATTCATTAGCTGAACTGAGTTGGTAAAGTTCATACACCTGCAGTAGCTAATCATAACCCTGGTGGATTCCACCACAGAATGATGCTCAGGAAGAAGCAGGAGAGGGAGACTATGAGTATAAACACCTTGTGCTGCCACATTTCTACATGATTTACAAAGTTAGTACATCAAGCGCCACTGTGTGGCGGAGTACTTGCCAGTCCAATTAAACACAGGTTACTAAGACAACAATTTCTATTTCGAAGAATACCTTTGACAGTCACGGACTCAATTTTTTAGCCATTGTGTTGGACAATCTCAGTGACAACACCTTACCAAACATCATGCACTCCAGACACTCCCCCATCACCCACTCACCTGCCCCTTCTTTCTAGTTTCCGATTCCACCTTCTTGCGTGGCACCCAGCCTCTGTTCACCAGAATCCAGTCCCCCAGCTCCTGGCAGAAGAATGGCGTCACCACATGTGCACCGGGCTCGCTGCTCTTCCGAGACAGGGGGTCAGAGGTGGTGTTGAGGCTGCGAGGCTGCACGTACAGCTCCTTGGAGTGGTCGAAATGTCCAGTCATCGTCACACGACAGTACTCCATGGCTTCTTCCTGACCTAGAATACTGGATGGGTAAAGGGTCGTCAATCCCCGTGCGTTCGAGTATGTCACTATATACAGGGGAGGATTCGGGGGGAGGGGGGGGAGGAGGCCAAAGGGGCCCGAAACCCCTACCCCCCCTGAACAAAGTTGATTGACAATTTGTGATGCACAAAGGTACCAATACTGGTGATTTTGTTTATCGGACAACTGTATGCTAATTTATGCTCTTCAATGGTAAATACAGGTCCAAATCATTTACAAATTTTGGCCTAAATATATTTGGGCCCCTCCCCATCATTAGCGCTGGATCTGCCCTTATGTGTGTGTATGTTGGTAAAGGGTCACCAAACAAAGTACATTACTGTTTAGTGGTTCATTTGATTAACTTGTACAGTGTGTCACTATAAAATATATGTCACTATACATGTGTGTGTATATATGGATGCAAACACTGGCTACCTACACAGTGAAATCAAAGTAAATGAATAAACAGTAAAGTGTAGTAATTAAAGCAAATGAACTGATTACTAGTGTCACATGGAATGGTTAGGTCCGTGTAATTCACTGCCTGGCTTGCTTGTTCAACATCACTGTACTCTCAGTTGTACTATGTGTCCTAGGTCTAACAGATATCCAATGACCATCACTGGAGATGACAAAGAAGGTGAGAAATTTGTTCTGCAGTCTTACAACCTCTGCCCAGTTTCATAACTCGCAACATTCTAAATCTGTCATACAGTATCTCTGTTCACGACAGCTAACTATTCACCACGCCCCTTTAAGTACACCCACACAATCCTCCCCAACATGAATATACTTCACTTACTCGGTAGGGATCATCACAGGAGGAAGCTTAGTCTTCCTCTCCAGCTCAGATATGAGGTTGATCTTCCACTGGAGTCTGAACACCTGCCACGTCCCCAATCCAAATGTGGTGATAGGAATGATGAGCATTGCCAGCTTCCATGGGTCCCGGCGTCCCTTACCGCGCATTCCCTGAGGGGTGAGTGTCACGTTCTGAGCCTTGCCAGTTTTGGTGGACTGCTTTGTGATAGTATTCCATGGGATGTCTGGAGTCACTCGCTTCCTCGCCATTTTGGATTTTAGTCGAGCAAGAAACAATCTGTATTTCTCGACTTCTCCGTTTCTTATTTTCATCACTAATTACATGTATATATATATATAATACATAATGCACGAGTCAGAGTACAATATTTCACGAGCACTATAAGAGCTGAGATGAAAACTACTAGTGTGAGAGTGAAATGTCATCCCCATACTTTATGACGAGTGTAATTGTTTATTATACATTTGATATTTTCAAAACGGTCTATGAACTGCTTCAAAACATCACCGTTCAGAGGTAACTCCATATTTTACTACCCATGGGCACATTGGTGGTCAGTATGGGAAATAGGAAATATTGAACACTCGCGTGATGCTGAAATACTCAAGGAAAATTTCCATTGTAAATACACATAATATACACACATACTATATAATTATGTATAATTATATTGACACATCTCGTTGCTAATAGCCTTTTAAAACTCACCCCAGTTTGAAAACAGTTTATTTCTACACTGGAAAGAATTCCTTCCGTATCTGCACATAAACCTAGCAGATGACCATCCTTGCAGGGCATTGTTAAACACCATTCTTACAGCTCTTACAGTATCGCTGCACACACTCGCACAGTTCTTTGGTAGGCGTGGCTTACAATTTCCTTGGACACGTGGGTAGGGCGTCGATATGGCTGCGGGTACAGGTATGAAAGCTGCTATGGAGAAAGATGTGAGGGAAGAATTGGACAAGTTCAACACCGTGCAGAAAGGTTAGGGAGTTGTGTCCATGTCTGTGCTTAATTTGGACCAGCAGAAATTACCTGGAGGTTTTGTTACAGATTTGCAGAAGTGTCACACAAGCAAGACGAAACTGGAAGGACAGCTAACGGAGAACGAGAACGTCAAAAAGGTGAGTATTTAAATTTATCTTTAAAAAACGTAATAGTAAGCTGGCTATAGCTGCCAGTAACAAGTGCACTCTTCTTAAGTGGTGTCACAATAAATTGGACAGACTTTCATGAAGACTTAGGTATCACTTTTAAAATAGATTAGACAACTCCTGGCTACCTGTACCAACTATTTCATTATAATTATTGTTAATTGTTATTGTCGACTGAATAGCTTAAGGCATTGTCTCTGTGATATGGTTCTTTATTGCAACTCTTGAGCACTGGTTTTTGAAACTAGGTATAGTAAGACTTCAGTAATCCGAACAGATAGGGACTGAGAGGTGTTTGGATAACTGAAATGTTCAGATAACCGAAACCCATAGAAAATGTATTTATTAAACAATAATGAAGGGGCGTTACATTGCACGTACTACTATTAGATACTATTAAGTATTAACTGAACAGTAGTTGATGTGTTCTTCTATAGTATTGAAGATCCCTTACCAAAAGCTAAGAGGATTGACCATTTGTTTGACCGAGTTTTACATACTGAGAACCAGCTACGCGGGGAGAGAAAAAAAATAGTATGGAAACTTGGTTGGTTTGTGTTAGATTTAGTTGGCGAGTGAAGTGAGCGAGACACTATACACATAAGATGCAGTGTGTAAGTTGGACACATAGGATTCCATAGGACTGTCCTACATGGGACAGTGGGATTGGACAGACAGTATGGTATTTAAGGGCAACCTCGGACATCACTGACTTCTACCCGTATCATCGAGAGAGAAAATTTGAATAATTCACTGCTTTGAATTCTTTTGCGGTGCAGTTAAAACTACTTTCATACACGCACTTGTTCACTGGACATACCCAAGACTTACCTTCGTGGTTAGACTATTGGACAATAGATTTTCAAGTAAGGAACAGCAGTGTTGCGTAGGGCATGTAACTATGCCATATAGTGCATCACCTTATGCCACTAATTGGAATAAATGAACTCCAGTAAGTTAGTTGTGTTATAGCTACTGCTTAGCTGGAGAATAGCACAAAGTGAACTTTTAACTAGCAAATAATATATTGCTGTGTTTACACCGCTTTTCTGGCTACAACAGTAGTAAGTGTGTTTTAATAATAATATAGGGTTAGGCTCAAACCTAATCTTGGATTAGAGCAAATGGTTACTATGACATTGAAAACTCAACCGTTTTTTTTTTTGTTTTTTTTTTTGTTTGTTTTTTGTTGTTGTTGTTGTTTTTAGTTGCTGGAGCATTAGAAGTTAAAAACTAATCACCATACCGTAGCTTTATGTAGCCTAACTAGGGAGGCTCGCTCTCTATATGTGCTCAAGCACACCACTAGTCTATTCTATAATTTTCTTAGTCCGATATCTTGAATTGGTTTCCATACGAACTACAGATGAGTCCATGGGGTTGGAAGTGCTGACATTAGTTCATTAATGGAACTCTTTATTTAAAAGAACAACTTATTCATTTGCAAATTGTAAAATGCCAAAGTAATAATGCTTGATATCTGTACCAAATTTGAATTAATAAAACTAGGATATCTCTGTCACAACATGATAGAGTTCAATGCGAATTGATGTGATATTTAAACTATTGTAATAGTTCTAATCCCCCCACTAATGAGTTGGTTCCTGTCTCTGTCGCTAATTGCATAGGAACTGGATCTGTTGGAGGCTGAAGCTGTAGTCTACAAATTAGTGGGACCAGCGCTGGTCAAGCAAGACTTGGAGGAAGCAAGGCACACTGTGGATAAGAGGATGGGATACATCTCTCAAGAAATGTGAGCTATAGCTCGTGTGTGTGTGTGTGTGTGTGTGTGTGTGTGTGTGTGTGTGTGTGCTAAATGGAGTGTGGTATTATTCCAGCAAGCGTTATGACAGCAAGGTGAAGGACTTGCAGAAGGATAGAGATACACTAGCAGAGAAGCTGATGAAATTGCAGCAGAGCTACCAACAGCAGATGGCCAAGAACACCCCTGGAACAGCTCAGAGATAGCACATGACTAAACCACACCCTTTACTCACTAGACCACACCTTCCATGTTGTGTAGACGCCACACATACACTGCAAGCGATCCATCAGTCTTTAGGAATCATGACTGAATTGTGTGATTGTCCTACAGTGTTGATCTGGATTTCATTAAATGATAAATAAGATGCAACATTGCTGTATAAAATACTGTATTGATAGTATTGAGGTGAGAAATAGAGTGAAGTCCAGTATGAGCTGGGTCAGGACTTCATCCTCCTCATATCTGGACACCACACCCATTAGCACTATCTGCTGAACTCGTTGCTTGTGAATTCATGCTAGTTTGCATGTGTGCATGTCTGCTTTCGTGCATGTGGAAGGAGGCAGATATGAGTGTCGCTCAGTAACCCACCATGCAGCATGCTGTACTGAATTATGGCATAGAGTAAACTATTTCTATTGTAAGGAATGTTTGGACTCACTACTTTATCAATACATCACAGAAATAAACATCCGATAGCCAGACATGATCAACAATCTGAAGGTGCCAGACACACAGAGAGGTGTGAAAGAAGTGGAATGTAAAGATAAATTGTCTTCAATAATCTACTTGTGTAGGGTTGACTGTTTGAACTGTCCACCAGTTTCTGGTAGTGTAAGTGTATTAAGTCACTTGGCCAGGGAGAGTGTGCGGCGTTTAAATAATGAACGTGATATGACCCGTGCAAGCAACAAGCTTTTGTTTCTTTCATGATTTTTTTTGTTGTAATTTTTTTTTTTTTTTCACTATGCACTGTTTCTTTTCTTACTTATATCTTCCCCGTGATCATGTGATAAAACTACTCATAAATAGGCCAATAATGCTCTTGTGTACAAAAGTCCAGTGCTCACAAGGTCAGGTGGTAAATTGCCTGAGCAACCTCTATTCCAGCGACTCCCCCCTGTGGGGTGGGCCTACTGAAAGCTTATCTCTACAGTTATGAAATAAATGTGGACTAGTGTCATCAGTGAAGATGACTTGAAGTTATTTATACGTAGTTTATATTGATCATTTATTTATTTTTTATTTATTTGTTTTCCTTTGTATTATTTTATTAATGTACAATGCTACAGGAAAGTGTATAGGGAATTGAATAAAACAGTCGGAAGAGTTTTTCAAACGGTCTTTTTTTTTCTTTTCTTTTTTTCTTTTTTCTTTTTATTTAGTAGTGTGATAAAGTGAGTTTTGTTCACTTCTGTTGTGTCCCACAGATTTACCAGTGTGGGTTGTAGCCATTGCTCATGCACCAGTTAGTCATTCACACAAGAAACATTAGGGAATATCACCACAGACACCTTCTAGAAGCTGAAGTGTGATCTTTCAGCTCTGAATGGATGTGTTGGATTAGTTGTGTAACCATAGCGATAGGAGAGTGCGAGTATGTGGTAGCGATGGTTGCCAAGTTGTGGTGTTAGTGTGGACAAACAAGCATGCCAGTCATGCATTGGATTTCATGCACACGTGTGTGTGTGTGTGTTATTTGTATTGTGTAGAGAGCACACTTGCTAACATGAACCAGAGGCATGTGCAGGAAGGAATAGGTGCATACATAGCTGACCTGAGGTTACTCTAATGCTAAGCAGATGCTAGTTTCCAAGCTTTAGATATTAGAGTATGTTAATAATCACTACAGTGGAAGGGGGTGGGGCTCTGTATAATTTTGAGGCTCAATCTATAAGAAATGATTTCTCACATGAACACCTTTAAACCATGAAACACATGCCCTTGTAGCCCCGCCCCTCCCCTACCAGCTTATACCAGAACATCTTCCTACACTACTGCACTGCAAAGCATTCGTCAGACCAACACAGAGTGAGGCAGCAAGTAACAGCAGATAATGGATGACCAGCACATGTCTGATCCTTGTCATGCAGAATACACTCTTAACTTGATCTAGGACACACCTCCAAGTCAAATTGTTGGCTATATGGTATCTGATTCATATTCAAGGTAAAGATGACTCCTGCCCCGCCCCCACATGTATGCTTGTTGGAAACTGTTTACAAACATCAGCACCAAGTTGTATTGTCACGTGATGAGGTTTTAGTTTGATCAAGCAAGTTACAGTGCATGTGTATTTGTGTTAGATAAGCTTATGGAGCATGATGTAATACCTGATAATCCCCTTAGTGAACAAAACATGGCCATTATAGGAATAAGTTGAAGTGAGAGAGTACACCATCCTATTGCTGCCCTGAGGCTGACTATGTATGCAAGACACCAGGGGGATTCCCCCAGTAAATACCCTACACACCAGCGAACCTAACCAGGTCAGGTACCAAATACAGCTCAAGCTAAGACTCGTGGAAACCAAATTTACCAAGTGTAACCCCATGAGAGCTTACAGTGTCTCCTGATGGCAGAGTGACATCATCCATTACTCTACGCTCTGCAGTTTCAAATGGTTCCTTGTGGTTTTATGGCAGAACCCAATGACAGATGGTGTTCTAAAAATAGTTCTTGTGGTATCTATTGACAACCATAGCTCTATTCTCATCAGAGTACCTTATTCAACAACATAAAATAATGATGAAATACTGAAGAGACAATTATATCGAACTATTTTTACCGTCTACTTAATATCAGCTAATTAATTTATTTATTTATTCATTATTTATTTATTCATTCATTCAATGGGTTCAGACACGTTCATTAATTGTATTTACTCATTAACTTAATTGCTATATACTTCAGCTTCTGCAAACTCACAAATAAGTTTATAATAAAATTATAGGAGGGAGGGAGGGACTATCTTGACTACAGATGAAACTGAATTCAAATTATAGTAATTGACAAGGGGATTATTTGTTAAACAGCATGTAATTGTTATAATTCCATTAGCTAATACCACATGTGACACACGCATGTCAGTTGTGTGACACACACATGTCATGTGTGAAGGGCATCAAGAAGCACGAATGGTGGTAAGTTAGCTAATACCATTAATGGTCAATACAGGCTACTATAATTAGTATTATCATTGGGGAGTTGATGTCCTGCACTGATAGATGACGTCTGGGAGAGTTTCACTTGTATGAGACAGAGTGGCACAGACAGACCTCTCACATGACCTGCATCAGCTGTGAAGTGTTCCTGATATGTGGTTTGGCTCCATGGGCTCTTTGGTTCGTCACTCATTGTGGCACTAAAGTGGTCAACACTGTGGCAGAGAGTGTGGGGGTTACAACCAGCAGCAGTTGACAATGTGTCCTAAATGTTAGAGAAATGAAGTCTGTGACACATAAGAATTCTGTATGTCTAAAAGTTGTTCAACTTGTCCTAGTGGTAATAATATTATGTATAAGATATTTCTTTGGACTTGGATGAAGTTCTATCAATTAGGAGATGATAATTTTTTTTTATATTCTATTTTTACGAAGTTCCATATCAGCCCAAGATCAAACTGACAGTGGTGAGGTTGCTATTGTATTTATAGCACTACTCCTTCTTGTTATCGATGTTGAAGACCACCATTGTGAACTATGTGTTCTGAATTTGTGAGTGAGTGAGTTCAAAGTCAATCGAATAGAAAATGCTTACTGACTTTGGTGGGTGTGGTCAGTTTTACTGCAGATGTGCAGGCAT
>WLWD01002888.1_pt1 | contig 25902 bp, 23 predicted proteins | sample 6712731 | NCBI WGS metagenome assembly WLWD01 (sample SAMN12718690, study PRJNA576275) | sponge metagenome | isolation source: marine sponge | host: Mycale hentscheli | place: New Zealand: South Island, Marlborough, Capsize Point | collected 2014-11-01 | reverse complement strand
CCCAGCCTTTTGTTCTAAATTTTTGACAGCTCAGCATTTTGGTACAACTTGAATCTCGTCCGAAAGAAAGGTTGGATAATGCTTTTCGCCAGGGGATAAACTAAACAGAAGATTGAAGGAATCACTGCTAAATCGCGAGTAAGACTAATAACAGTATTTAGCTGCGTAGAATTTGCTTCCAGTCTGATAATGTTCAAGTTTGAAGCAGCTTCGTATCTCCATGTGATCAGTGTATCCATCTTGTACTGAGGTGGGTACACAGATGCGTGGATGAATTCTACAAAGTTTACAAGCAGCACTGAAGGTATCAGCTGTTTATTAGTATTTTCTTTAGTGATACATTTTTTTGTTGGAGTTCTCACTGCTTGTGGTTGTATTCCTCACAATTGCAGCTGACACTCATATAGTTGTTGTGTCACTATCTTTCCAATCTGGTATGGGTTGAGGTGAGCCACTGAAGTATTGTGGTAAAAATTCAGGTGGACGTGCTTGATGGCAGAGAGTGAATGTCATCCCACACTCTGACTTCTCTCCTCTCTCTCTCTCTCTATCGCTCCCCCCCCCCCCCCCCCTTTCCCTATAGAAACAGTTTCCTCCCTTTTATCCACAAAAGCTTCCTCAATTACATAGGCATAATTTGATGTACTTGAAATGAATGGTTAACAAACAAACAAATAAACAAACACCGGATTCTGTAAATCACACTAAGTAGACTGTTGTCACCTGGTCTTGGCTTCACTTGAGTCAGAATGAATCTTGTTGTCCTCCCTGAACAAAATACCACAGAAATGCCTGCTTTGTGGCATACTCTCTTTCTATTCACCATGGCATCTGGGTACCCATTGCTCCTGAAAACTGATCTTAGATGATTGGTCTCTTGGGCCAGGGAGGTCTGATCTTTGCAAATTGCTTTAGCACGATGATTCAGAGTGTTGATGATTCTATTTTTGATACAGTGAGGGTGGTAAGAGTGATAATTTAGATAGCAGTCTGTGTGTGGTTTCTTGTAATATATTTCTGTTTTGATCTTGTTGGGGCCAGTGCGCTTGACAGTGAAGTCTATGAATGGTAACTGTTAGACTCAGTCTCCATGGTAAACTGGATGGTAGGTCATATGGAGTTGAGATGGTGCAGGAACTCATCCAAGGAGTCTTGGTTATGGGGCCATAGAGTAAATGTGTCGTCCACATAACGTAACCATAGCGATGGCTTTTTTCTTTTTTAACTGGCTGATTCTAAGGCAATTTCCTCAGAGTATTCCATAAATATATTGGCAATAATTGGAGAGAGGAGACCCCATCTCTGCACCTTCACTTTGACGGTAATAGCTGTCCTTGTTTATGAAGTATGTGGATTAGCACATTCTGAGGAGGTTCATTATTGTTGGTAGAGAGAAGTTTGTACGATCAGACAGAGAAGAATCAGTGCTTAATTTTTCTTTAATTATGTTAAGAGTTTCAGGAACTGGGACCTTGGTAAACAGAGATGTAATGTCAAAGCTGATCATCATTTCATCTTGCTGTATTTGATTGTTTCACTGAAGTGGGCTGAGTTTCTCACGTATGAGGGTGTCTGTCCAACAGGTGGAGAAATGATCTTAGCGAGATTTTTGCTAGATGATATGTAGCAGACCCTGTTGTGCTGATGATTGGACTTAAAGGAACAACATCTTTGTGAATCTTTGGAAGTCCATACATGCAAGATAGGCAGTAATGTGTGGGATTAAGCTTCTTGTATGATTCTTTGTCGAATTCACCTAGTTCCGTGAGATGTAGAATATTTTGATGTGTTTCTCTTTCAAACTTCTTTGTGGGGTCTTTGTTGATCGCTAGTAGGACCCATCATGAAATATCTCTGCCATCTTTATGGTGTAGGTTTGCTTTATCTAGTATCACTGTTGCATTACCTTTGTCTGCAGGAAGGATAACATTTGAGTTGTCCATCCTTAAATCTTTCATATAACTATATATATATATAGCCATGATATGCTTACCTGTTGTTAAATAAGTCGTACTCAACATGAAGCTATGTAATTGTCAAATATGCATTGGTAGCAACGTCAAAGAATATTGGATTACTGATGTGGGAGCCAGCAATCACATGTACAATGAGCGATCAATCTTCAAGAAATTTCTGCAACTGCAATCAGAAGATACGGTTTCACTAGGAGATAGCAGTGTGCTAGATGTGAAGGGAGAAGGAACTATGCACATGGAAATGATTCTTCAAGATGGTACTAAGAAGAAGTGTACATGAAATAATGTTCTCTATGTACCTAACCTTGCATACAATCTAGTGAGTGTTTCTATAGAGCCACAGGAAATAAAGGTCTTGATGAGTCAATGTGTGAACTCAGGAATGAATACGACGAAGTGATAGTTATTGTTTCATGGAAGGGCAGTCTGTATTACCTGAAATACACTGTGAAAGCCCCAGGATTGTGTAAATATTACCCGAGTTTACACAAAGGGACTATGGCATTGAAGATTCAGACACCTGTGCGAGCATAGTATGATGAATTTAGTAAGCAATGAACTTGTCAACAAACTCAACTTCAACTTAATTGGTGAAAATGGAACAAAGCTGAACAACAGAGAGCTTTTTTTCACTTATTGTCATGTCAGTATCGTCATCACTGTTATACCTTATCACTTCCTGTGAATTGCCCAATGATGCTTGAGATTCCCTCAAGAAATACTTTGAGTATGAAGCAAACAAATTGTGACTTAAGAAGCAGTACTTGTGCTAAGAAATGAATGAGGGCACTCCAATCAATGAACATTAGAAGGAAATAAAGGTACTTGACCTTATTCTATGTTTACAGTCCAGCATTAAAAGAAAGGGAAAAGCAATCTCCAGAGTTTAGCAACAGAAACATATGAACCAATACAGGGTAAAAGGCAAACTATCAAAAACTTAAACGGAAAACTTTTAAATACTACTACTGCTACTACCAGAAGTTTTGAAGCCGCAGTGACTACTGGACGGATGTTAACCACGATGAACTGTATCATAGAGGTGTGGCATAGCTCCCATTGCTACAGTTACGAAGTTTGAGATGCCAGCAGTGGTAGACATTGGAGGCTGGGACAACTTGATGGAGAGTGAGGTAGTATCAGTTGTAGTGTTCTTCGAAGCAAGTTGCTTTCACTGGCAGTAACCAATACATCTCCGTACTAACATGAACTAGAGCACATGTAAATGTTCAGTTGACTTCTTTTTAGGCTACTAAAACTTCTCTTTATTCTGAAACAGGTTTAGTTGTGTTTGTTTTGTTTTGTTGTTCTGTCAACAGCCTCATCTTCATTCATTTCTATTATCTTAATAATGAGCAAGCTGTTTGATCCACCTTGCTGCCAGCATTTGTTTCTAACTATGAAGGGGTTAAATGTCACATAGCTATGTATTAGGTTTTTAGTTGAGCAATAAAGATTGAAATAAGAATTATTGAATGGTTTTGACATGCAAGTACTTTACATAGTTACATCAGTGTTAGCTCTTTATGAATGCATTGTTACATCAGTGTTAGCTCTTTATGAATGCATAGTTACATCAGTGTTAGCTCTTTATGAATGCATAGTTACATCAGTGTTAGCTCTTTATGAATGCATAGTTACATCAGTGTTAGCTCTTTATGAATGCATAGTTACATCAGTGTTGGCTCTTTATGAATGCATAGTTGCATCAGTGTTAGCTCTTTATGAATGCATCGTTACATCAGTGTTAGCTCTTTATGAATGCATAGTTACATCAGTGTTAGCTCTTTATGAATGCATAGTTACATCAGTGTTAGTTCTTTATGAATGCATAGTTACATCAGTGTTAGCTCTTTATGAATGCATAGTTACATCAGTGTTAGCTCTTTATGAATGCATAGTTACATCAGTGTTAGCTCTTTATGAATGCATAGTTGCATCAGTGTTAGTTCTTTATGAATGCATAGCTGCATCAGTGTTAGCTCTTTATGAATGCATAGTTGCATCAGTGTTAGTTTTTTATGAATGCATAGCTGCATCAGTGTTAGCTCTTTATGAATGCATAGTTACATCAGTGTTAGCTCTTTATGAATGCATAGTTACATCAGTGTTAGCTCTTTATGAATGCATAGTTGCATCAGTGTTAGTTCTTTATGAATGCATAGTTACATCAGTGTTAGCTCTTTATGAATGCATAGTTGCATCAGTGTTAGTTCTTTATGAATGCATAGCTGCATCAGTGTTAGCTCTTTATGAATGCATAGCTGCATCAGTGTTAGCTCTCTATGAATGCATAGTTACATCAGTGTTAGTTCTTTATGAATGCATAGTTGCATCAGTGTTAGCTCTTTATGAATGCATAGTTACATCAGTGTTAGTTCTTTATGAATGCATAGTTACATCAGTGTTAGTTCTTTATGAATGCATAGTTACATCAGTGTTAGCTCTTTATGAATGCATAGTTACATCAGTGTTAGCTCTTTATGAATGCATAGTTGCATCAGTGTTAGCTCTTTATGAATGCATAGTTGCATCAGTGTTAGCTCTTTATGAATGCATAGTTACATCAGTGTTAGCTCTTTATGAATGCATAGTTACATCAGTGTTAGCTCTATGAATGCATAGTTGCATCAGTGTTAGCTCTTTATGAATGCATAGTTACATCAGTGTTAGCTCTTTATGAATGCATAGTTACATCAGTGTTAGTTCTTTATGAATGCATAGTTACATCAGTGTTAGCTCTATGAATGCATAGTTACATCAGTGCTAGCTCTTTATGAATGCATAGTTGCATCAGTGTTAGCTCTTTATGAATGCATAGTTACATCAGTGTTAGCTCTTTATGAATGCATAGTTACATCAGTGTTAGTTCTTTATGAATGCATAGTTACATCAGTGTTAGCTCTTTATGAATGCATAGTTACATCAGTGTTAGCTCTTTATGAATGCATAGTTACATCAGTGTTAGTTCTTTATGAATGCATAGTTACATCAGTGTTAGTTCTTTATGAATGCATAGTTACATCAGTGTTAGTTCTTTATGAATGCATAGTTACATCAGTGTTAGCTCTTTATGAATGCATAGTTACATCAGTGTTAGCTCTTTATGAATGCATAGTTACATCAGTGTTAGCTCTTTATGAATGCATAGTTGCATCAGTGTTAGCTCTTTATGAATGCATAGTTACATCAGTGTTAGCTCTTTATGAATGCATAGTTGCATCAGTGTTAGCTCTTTATGAATGCATAGTTGCATCCGTGTTAGTTCTTTATGAATGCATAGTTACATCAGTGTTAGTTCTTTATGAATGCATAGGTGCATCAGTGTTAGTTCTTTATGAATGCATAGTTGCATCAGTGTTAGTTCTTTATGAATGCATAGTTACATCAGTGTTAGTTCTTTATGAATGCATAGGTGCATCAGTGTTAGTTCTTTATGAATGCATAGTTGCATCAGTGTTAGTTCTTTATGAATGCATAGTTACATCAGTGTTAGCTCTTTATGAATGCATTGTTGCATCAGTGTTAGCTCTTTATGAATGCATAGTTACATCAGTGTTAGCTCTTTATGAATGCATAGTTACATCAGTGTTAGCTCTTTATGAATGCATAGTTACATCAGTGTTAGCTCTTTATGAATGCATAGTTACATCAGTATTAGCTCTTTATGAATGCATAGTTACATCAGTGTTAGCTCTTTATGAATGCATAGTTACATCAGTGTTAGTTCTTTATGAATGCATAGTTACATCAGTGTTAGCTCTTTATAAATGCATATAGTTACATCAGTGTTAGCTCTTTATGAATGCATAGTTACATCAGTGTTAGCTCTTTATAAATGCATAGTTACATCAGTGTTAGTTCTTTATGAATGCATAGTTACATCAGTGTTAGCTCTTTATGAATGCATAGTTACATCAGTGTTAGCTCTTTATGAATGCATAGTTGCATCAGTGTTAGCTCTTTATGAATGCATAGTTACATCAGTGTTAGCTCTTTATGAATGCATAGTTACATCAGTGCTAGTTCTTTATGAATGCATAGTTACATCAGTGCTAGCTCTTTATGAATGCATAGTTACATCAGTGCTAGCTCTTTATGAATGCATAGTTACATTGAATGCATAGTTACATCAGTGTTAGTTCTTTATGAATGCATAGTTACACCAGTGTTAGTTCTTTATGAATGCATAGTTACATCAGTGTTAGTTCTTTATGAATGCATAGTTACATCAGTGTTAGTTCTTTATGAATGCATAGTTACACCAGTGTTAGTTCTTTATGAATGCATAGTTACATCAGTGTTAGTTCTTTATGAATGCATAGTTACATCAGTGTTAGTTCTTTATGAATGCATTGTTGCATCAGTGTTAGTTCTTTATGAATGCATTGTTACATCAGTGTAAGCTCTTTATGAATGCATAGTTGCATCAGTGTTAGTTCTTTATGAATGCATAGTTACATCAGTGTTAGCTCTTTATGAATGCATTGTTACATCAGTGTTAGTTCTTTATGAATGCATAGTTGCATCAGTGTTAGTTCTTTATGAATGCATAGTTGCATCAGTGTTAGCTCTTTATGAATGCATAGTTACATCAGTGTTAGCTCTTTATGAATGCATAGTTACATCAGTGTTAGCTCTTTATGAATGCATAGTTGCATCAGTGTTAGCTCTTTATGAATGCATAGTTACATCAGTGTTAGCTCTTTATGAATGCATAGTTACATCAGTGTTAGCTCTTTATGAATGCATAGTTACATCAGTGTTAGCTCTTTATGAATGCATAGTTACATCAGTGTTAGCTCTTTATGAATGCATAGTTACATCAGTGTTAGTTCTTTATGAATGCATAGTTACATCAGTGTTAGTTCTTTATGAATGCATAGTTGCATCAGTGTTAGTTCTTTATGAATGCATAGTTACATCAGTGTTAGTTCTTTATGAATGCATAGTTGCATCAGTGTTAGCTCTTTATGAATGCATAGTTGCATCAGTGTTAGTTCTTTATGAATGCATAGTTGCATCAGTGTTAGTTCTTTATGAATGCATAGTTGCATCAGTGTTAGCTCTTTATGAATGCATAGTTGCATCAGTGTTAGCTCTTTATGAATGCATAGTTGCTATCATAGATTAGATCCCCTTGCTATATTGTTACTAGGTGTACTAACTTGGTAAGTGTGCACTATTTTTTGCCTTTAGGTATATGGAACTGTGCATGCTAACCACCCTTGGGGTATTGCTATTTTTGAGTTTTAGTTTAATAGAATAGGCCGGGGAGCCAGTTAACTGCTTACGCAGAGCAGCCCACCAGGTAGAGTTAGATCTGGAGATAACAGCTGGAAGCTACAATGTTAAAGTTAACTTGCGGGTGCGCTTCAATTGAATTTTAATTGAATTTTAATTTTGGGCCGGAAACACAGAAGAATTCGCTTGACACCGAAAATGCTGATAAACAAAGTTGCTAGTGGAAACTGGGCATGAGTAAATGGGATCTAAAATAGTTAAAGCATGCCTTAGGTACTGGTGGATTTAGTGCACAAAGCCCTCGGGCCTAGGGCCCTTGGGCTTCAGTGCACTAAATCCACCATTAACCTAAGCGCTTATGCTCTATCTATTACTTAGTATGAGTATGAGTAATAGCACGGGTAACTGCACTATTGATCAGGCTAGCTTTTAAAAAAGTCATTTGCAATTGTAGTTACACTGTATTGTTACCTCACTATCTCCTTATTTAAGGATTAGCTTCCACTGGAACTTTGTTTTCAACATACAGCTCCACCTAATCTTTGAAAAACATTCTGTCTAATGCAATGCTTGTGTTTAGCTTCACTTACTAGTTTAGTTACTACCATAGTACGTATTATAGACTCATCAACTGTGACAGTGACAGTGACTATTAGAATACAAGTGATCACATTTATAAGCAGACACACAGGAAATGATACTAAATCACAATGCCTGAATGTATGTATATGTGCCAAATATGTGTATGAATGTATTTGTGTATGTGTATGCACCGTGTGAGTGTGTGTGCAATGTGTGTATTGATATATTGCTTCACTTCCTGTGAACATAGGCACAGGCTTTGGTAAAGACTAAAATGATTCTCTGGATAGTTTCATAAAATAACACCTGTCAAAGTTTGTAACCTGGCATAAAAAGAATAATATAAACAATTATTGCATCTCCCTAGAGACGTACTACATGTAACAGTTTTTTATTCTTTACACCATCGTTATTATTTCGTGACTCTCCAGATTAATTCAACAACAATCTACTGCTATGTATAAAGCACTAATTTTCTTATTGTAGAACAGATTATATGTATAGTAGACCCTCACTTATCCGAACACCTTGGACTGAGGGTTGTTCAGATAATGTTGGGATGTGAAAAATGAGTCATTTTGGATAAGAAACCAATCTATTTTCTATTTAATGCACAGCAAAAATTCCAATGAATATAATTATAATTCACAAAAATGGTGTTCAGATAAAAAGAAATTCGGATAAAAGTGGTTCGGATGAGTGAGGGTCTACTCTATATATTCAGCTTTAGCCAAGCTGCATGCTGTTTTAATAGTATCAATGTTGGCAGTCAAAATTTTCAACCATTCCCTGCATGCTTAAGGTAGCATTGATGAGTGTAATTAGATCATTAGATGGCTCAAAATTTAACTCATTACCAAGAAATGTAAAATAAGCTATATTTTGTTTTCATTTTATCACATTGGTTGTGAAATATCTAGCAGTGAAAAAGCTAATATCCCAATTAGCTTCATTGAAATAATTTTACTCCTCAGTCTGTTGAGTGTGTGTATGCTAGAAACTTATATTAACAATGACATTGATAGGTATTGGTACATGTACCTGTATACATGGACATTGGTGTATTGGTACATGTACCTGTATACATAGACACTGATAGGTATTGGTACATGTACATGTATACATGGACATTGATAGGTCTTGGTACATGTACCTGTATACATTTGTGAACTACTGAACTAAAGACTGACTGATGGGGTGAGCCGACCAGCCAGTATAGAAAACCAGTCGACACACCCACATCCTGGGTGAGCATGATACAGGAGAAATATCTCTGAAAGCTGGCTGAATTTGATATGTTCAAATTATTATGTAGGGTGATCATAAATGGTAAAGCTAGGGTGCATGAATTGTGAAAAGATGTAAATGAAATAATTAGGCAAAACATGAGATTAACAATCAATAAATAAAAGAAAAATAAACATATCAGTCTTACTGCAAACAAAGGAAAAATAACCGATTCATTCTGACCTGGCTTGTGTGGCTGGAGATGAGATATCAGTGGTCTCCACCACAGGTATGATTCATTCTGACCTGGCTTGCGTGGCTGGAGATGAAATATCAGTGGTCTCCATCACAGGTGACTATATAATTTTAGCTCTGTGGCAAACATGCTTAACTTGATTTTACAATTTGAAATGAATAAGTGAAAATCATTGGGCAAATGTCCTTGTTCCATTGAATGACCAAATACTGCATTGTTGATGTTTCTGCTATGAATGGCATATATGTGTCATTTTATTCTGACAGATAAAGGCCTACCAGCAGTCTATCCAATATAACACTTGTCACAACCACTACCGAAAATCTTATACACAACTCTTGGTCTTCTCCTTTGTGTCTTGTTTTCTTTTGACTTTCATCAGATTTTTTTAATACTATTATTGAATTTTTTTCTGAAAACTACTTTGATGTTCAACTTGTTTTCCTTCTGTCTATGTTTTCACTCATTCCTTTGATTAAGGAGCTATCATGTAATTTATGTTGTCATTCTTGGTGTCATCTTCTCTGACTTTAATTTTCATTTCATTATTCTTATACAATACTGAATCTATTATTGGATATCCATTTTGTTGAAAGGTGTCTGATAGTTGAGCTAATTCTTGTTCAAAGAGTTATTTTTCAGGAACCCTAGTAAATAAACTCATTATATCAAAACTGAGCATTTTATCAGTGTCTTGTAATTTTTTGGATTAAATGTTTAGACTTTTTTTTATAAATGAGGAAATTGAACCAACTAATTTACCAATCTCTCTTACACACACACACACACACACACACACACACACTTACACACACACACACACACTCACACACACACACACTCACTCACACACACACACACACACACTCACACACACACACACACACACACTCACACACACACTCACACACACACACACACATTCATGAACAAGCCATGTCACTTGCATCAAACATGCACACATGACACAACATCTCACCAGTCGTGGTATCTTCAATTGCAGCTGAGATTTGAGATATGCTGTCAAAACAAATCCAAACAAATATAAAAACAGATAATATAGGCATTCTGTTCATGTCTCCATGATTTGTGCAACATGTAGTGGTTATCTAACCATCATCTAAGCCAATGTATTAATCAGCATACCTGTGTGGTTAGCTATAACTGGTCAAACCTGTTTTGTCAGTCAGTCTTTTCTCTTATTTTTTGTAGTTTACTCAGTTCTTGATTCTAGTTTTGTCTATGTTGTTTGACTATTGCGAATAACTATATATATATTAGGGGGGGCTCCACAGGGGGGGGGCGAAGGGGCAATCGCCCCCTGAACTTCCAAAAAGGGGGCATTGCCCCCCCAACTTTCACATTATCATGTCATGTACACCAATACATACTCACACATCATTGGATTATTTATTAAAAACTATTCTTAGATATGTAAAATGTGTGATGTCCTTGATAATACCTCATAATGCAATCTCAGCATGTGATCAGGTCCATGCAGCTGCTATATAGCTAGAATCAACATGAAGAGGTCTCAGAAGAGTTTAGTAGAGATTTGGCAGAAAAGAATAAGGCTTGATTCCTCTGAACCTGCTGCTACTGTTGCTGGCTCTCATACTGAGGAGGGAAGTGAATTGTTGGCATCATCTGTTAAGAGGCTGGGGTCAATATTGAAATGGAGCCTACAACAATAGAAGATGCAGTCAGACCAGATGACAGTACTTGCATGAGTATCTGTTGTTCTGATGAAAATAAACCCTACCAACCACAGGAAGAAGGTACTTTGTCTCTCTTTGTTAAGAAAGATAGATGGTTTCTTCCTTCATGGCATTTCAAATATTCTTGGATTACTCTGTGTACCTCTAAAAGGAAGATTTTCTGCTTTTACTGTAAGTTTGCTCATAATCATAAGCTGCTTTCCTTTTCAACGAGAGGGGAAGATGCTTTCACTGTATCAGGTTTTGACAATTATAAGAAGGCCCTTGAGAAATTTAAAATTCATGACTCCTCGGACTCCCATCAGGAGGCCAAGCTTAAGTGGAACTCCCTTAAAAATCCTTCCGTAAGGGAATGGCTTTGCGTGGGGGTGAGGAAGGTGAAGGGAATCTACCACAGTTATTATCCTGTTGGTCTGCTGAAAATGCAGACCTAAAGAGTTGGCTCAAGGAAAGAAAGTATCTATCCCATGACATAGTCAATGAGATGATTAGTTTAATAGGCCAAACTGTACTTCGAAAGGTTATAGCAAGCATTAAAGCCTATCAGCCTAACTGGTTTGCCATCATAGCAGATGAAGCGACTGATGTAAATTATCAGGAACAGTTGAATTTATCAGTAAGATATGTTACTAATGATTATAGCATCAATGAAAGCTCTTTAGGATTGTTTTGCTTGCCCGATACAACAGCTAAGACAATAACCATGGCCATGACAGACATTCTTATCAGGTGTGACCTACCTCTTGCTCTTTGTCGTGGACAAGCATATGATGGTGCTAGTGCCATGCAGGGGAAAAGAAAGGGTGTAGCTACACTTATCAGAAATGAATGTTCAGCTGCACTTCCCGTTCACTGCTTAGCGCATTCATTGAATCTTTGCTTACAGATTGCAGCAAGACAAGTGCCCTTCATACGTGATGCCATTGATTTAGTAAGCGAGATAGTAAAACTAATCAAATATTCCCCCAAGCGTAAACAGCTCTTCTCTGAAAAGTTGCTTGGTAGTGATAGCCCAAACATCAGGGTCAAACCACTTTGTCCCACTCGTTGGACGTTGAGAATGGAAGCAATAAATACTATCCTGACACAGTATGAAGTGATAATGGATACTATGGAAGAAGTTCACAACACTACCCATGATAAGTATGGTTTGAAGGCATCAGGAATCCTTGCTTCACTTGAAAAATTTGAAACCCATTTTCAGTTTGAAACTGGGTCACCTTCTGTTTAGTGCAGCTGAGGAAACCTCAAGGGTATTACAGGGAAAGGATACTTCTATTCAGGAGGCAATCTCAGCTGTAAATTTGACACATGCATTCTACCAGCGGCAGAGAGAATAAAATAATTTTGACCACTTTTATGGAGCCACAGTTGCATTGGGGAGCAAATTGAAACTAAGTGAGCCTAAACTTCCTAGGTACAGGAAGATTCCAGCAAGGTAGTGAAAGTCAACCTCATCAGTTTAGTTCCCCTAAATCTATGTTCCGACAACAATATTTTGCAGTATGTGATCTTATGATTCAAGAATTGACTGATCGATTTGAGCAGAAAACAATTATGGAGCCTGTACTTGCATTGGAATCCCTATTGCTTAAAGCTGCAAATGGAGAATGCTTCGATGAAGAACTGGGTAAAGTGAAACAGTCTGTATTTCAATCAGACCTTGATTTTGATCGACTATCCAGACAGTTGGGAGTTTTGGTAGATGTCATTCACCAGGTATTGCCCTCAGTCAGAAAAGTCACCAAAGTACGTACAATTTGTGATGCCATGAATGTTCAAGATACATATTGCGCTTGTATCTTACTATGCCTATTCCATCTTCAACATCAGAAAGAGCTTTTCTACTTTGAGACGAGTATTACCAAACATGAGATCATCAATCAATGACGGAAAATCGTTTGAACAATTGCATGATTATGCACATCCACAAATGTATAACTGATACTTTAAATTTACATGAAATAGCAAAACAGTTTATTCATGCCAAGGAAGAGAGACTAAAATATTTTGGAAACTTTCATACTCAGTAACTTAGTAATTATTGTTCACTATTATTGTTTTGAATTTTCAGTCATTAATAATATATATAGTGAGTGCAGTCAAATGGAGGGCGTGGCTAAATAGAACTTTTTTGCCCCCCCAACTTCAGGTACCTTCCTCCCCCCCAACTTCAGGTACCTTCCTCCCCCCCTGTAAAGTATCTTTAAAGTTGTCAGAGATTAACATTTGCTAGCCATTGACCTGAACTTGATACTCAGGAAACATCTCCCTTGAAGACGAACAAGTCTATTTTGCACTGGCAGGAAAGACCTCTACATTATTAATGGTCCTTCGAACCAGATACCTAGTTGGGAACTCACCTGGTAAACTGGTTCTTTTCTGCTACTCTACAGTTTGGTTGTTCTACATTGTCAAATACCCAATTGATTGACTCAGCACAAGCATATTTGTACGTTGATATTGTTCATTCTGCCTAGGTATAAAGCTATTGGTCTTGCTTCTGGATGAAATATACTCACCATTGGATTAATTGAAACTTTAAAACAAGTGCTTCTTGCCGTATCCTCTATAACTCATTACTATTTAACCACAGTGGGCTGTGTCTAACCACAGGTTATGGCTGAGGCTAATGTGAGTGCTCTCCGAAGAAGGAGAGCACAGATATTATAGGCATTCATTTGTTAGCATTTATGCAGTATAATTGTATCAATTGATTATACTGATTACTGGTGCGACTGCCTCCAATTTGTATCTATTCTCACTAAAGGGGACATCATCCCACACAGCTGTGCCACAAAACTTGCTCCTTCAACAACAGAAGTTTATTTACAGTGAAGATGAAAGATAGTGAGCTACAAATTGCAGCAACATCACAGGACACAGGCTGTCTCATTGTTAGTCTCACAGAAGAGAGGCTACTCCATTATCAGACCACATTCCATACAGAAACACTTACAAACCACTTTTGAGGTTGCAAAAATACCCCATTATAACCCCAGCTCTTTCTTCACCAGAGCCCTCTCTCTATTATTTATGTCTTTATCCAATAAAGATAAAGCCAATCTTCAACTAAACTTATTTTAGAAGGACAGCACAACTCAGTAAAGTTTGTACTCAAATTAATTTCTTGAACTATTTTTCTGTAACTTACTATTTGAGATACTCCAGCAGTAAAATGCTAAAAGAAAACACCTTAAACTTGTGCAGAGAAATAGGCCCTATATTTTGTTAAGTTGATGTACAGGCGAATTCTGGGCTGCCCTGAACTGAAACAAGCTTTTAAGCGAAGAGAACGCTGAGGTTGACTATAACCCGAGCTGGAACCTTAATCTGGGGGTGGGGCTACTAGTAGTGGACTGTCTTGCAGACTTTGGCAGCGAGTGGCACAGCCAAATTCAAAATAAAGTGCGGGTGACTAAAAGTTATTTTTTTGGTGGTATGGAAATAACCCTAAAAAGCTTACAAATCTACCATTGTCATTAACTATCTCTTCTCATTCTGTAAAAGGGCGTGGCAGTACTTTTAAAGTGCTAATAATAATTTCCACATAGAATTGAGTAAAGAAAGCGTCCAAAATCACTGCCACAAACCTGACATTGTACACTTCCAACAAGATATTGTCAGACAAGAGAGGTGATGGATCAATATACACTGCCAACAAGATACTGTCAGACAAGAGAGGTGATGGATCAATATACACTGCCAACATGACACTATCAGACAAGAGAGGTGACAGATCATTGTACATTACCAACTGGATACTGTCCGACAAGATAGGGGGTGAACATTTTGCTGGAGTAGTTAGTGCAGTAGACAGATATTCAAACAAGCCATACTTGCTAAACCTAGCTTTGAAAGGGTAGCTGACATTGGAATTTCTATTTGTGGTTGAGGAGGGCCATTCACAGTAATTAGCTGACGGTAATTAATTGCCGCAATAGTGTAGCAAAAGAAATCTGGTATGGCCATGTTCCCTGACCCTTTGTACAAGTAGTGGTTCAATAAAGTACCGATAAGTGCCATACAATAATACAGGGCAGCAGTTGGTAAAGGGTCTGGCTACACCAGACTAGTGACAATACTGGTAACTAATATCAAACTATTTGACAATCACATACTATGTTTTTGTTATTATATAACACTGTGTTAAGCATTTTTAATGAAAATATATTTAAAAGTAACAGTAGAAATAAATTAACATTGTGTAAATTTGAAATATGGGATGTTGTACAAAAAAATGTAAAGTGCAATACAATGAGTGTTTTGAAATGTATGTCCATGTGGCTCTGTCAGATTTCATTCCACAATTCTATTACACAAACAATACGATAATTCAAATACTACAATAATAACAATATACTTACTGGAGCTGTTGCTGTATTTTATCTGCCACATAATTACATTCTCCTGTTTGGAACAGTACAGTAACAAACTCCTTGAGAGCTGAGGGTCTCGATGAAATAACTTCACGAACGTTATCCAAAAGAGTCCTTGCTCTGTCTTTGTCAGTCAGGTCTTTGCGCTCACGAAGTTCGTCATAGGTATCTTGTGATACGAGTTCATTGCTGCAGCAGTAATCAGCTATTGTCATAACACAAGGCGTCACTGAGTGGACTAAGTCAGGATACACTTTCTGAAATAACGTCAAGTAATTTTTACCTAGAAAAAAAAAAGCAAAGTAATAATAACCAGCTGCACTGCACAATAAATGAAAATTAAATACTCAATTTACTTGTGGCAACCTCCAGCCCAGGGCATTGCTTCTCGTACTTCTGAAAAAAGAAATAGAAGTAACTATCACACGAAATTAAACTACAGTAGTATTTCTACATACCTGTCCATACCAAATGAGGTGTCTATTGTTAAGTACCACTGCTTGTGGATTGTCTGGATTGAAGAGACATGTCATAACCTCAGGAGTAATATCTGCTCCATCAACGACCCCGAGATGATTCCCTCCTTCATGTGAACGACAGTCAAAAGCAAACTGGTAGTCCATGGAGCTGTTGTAGTTCATTCTGGAACTAGCCTTCTTTAGAGTGTCCTCTATTTCTTGTTTTAGAGCAGTACATTCATGGTGAATGGAGTCTTGGAATGTACGATCACACGAAACTACGACTTCAAAATATTTACATCGAGATATAAATGTTACTCGAATTTTTTTCATTCCGTACAAAAAGTGCACCATGTTTTTCTTGACACCTTCTCTAATGAAAGTGAAGGACTTGTTGGATATAAGAGAAGTCATTGCTGCAGGAAAGAGTCCCATAGGAGTAAACCCACTACTGAAGTGCATCAAGAGAGGCTCCACCAAACATGAGCTACAGGATTCTTTGTGGAATTGGTCAAGTTCCTTTGCACTAGTGTTTTCTAACACGCAAGGCATGATGTATTCTTTCTCTTCTTCTAACACTGAGTAAGTATCAGAAGATTCGACTGACACAATCTCAGCTATCAAGTGAAGGTATGCAAGCAAAGCTACCAGTTGCTCTGGTGGAATCAGATCTCCAGAAATGTCAGCCGTAGCTTTCATCAAAACTTTCATGGTGAATCGACCGGTCTTCCTGAATCTCTCGGATTTGGCCTGACCTACTCTATCAAAGCACATGGCTTTAAGAATGACACCAGTGATACTGTCATACACTACCTGGATGTCTATGATGACCAGGTCCTCCAAACCAGGCACACTGGGGAAGTACATCAGAACACCAGCATGGTGGTGAAGAAACCACAGAGCTGCTCTGGTCTCGTAGGGTGTCATATTGAAGGCATGGGACAAGGCCAAGCAGGTCTCCAGGCTGGCTGTCCTCACTTCTCTCATGCGAAGACACAAGCTGAACAGAAGCCACACAGCTGGAATTTTCAGCTTTTTAAAGTGATTCTCCATGGCATTCTCCAGTAGCTGATGCAAGTGATGAATTTCTTCTACTCCGCCTCCCATGTTGTCCAAAGAAACAACAAGCTTGTCTTTGGAGCAGAACTGAACTATGCCTTTTTTGTAGGAGTCAGTGTCTCGAATAACTTTTTGAAGCTGTGAGTCGACTGTAGCGATGACTTCCTCAGAAACCTTGTCTTTGTGAGTGCCCACTATATACACTACTGACTTGGAGGACTCCAGTATCTCACCAATGGCTGAGTTGTCTGTTCCAGGTAGAGGTTGAAGGTGGGTGGAGGAACTGAAACAAGATATACTGGCCAGAGTGCGCAAAAGCATCTCTTGCAGAGTAAACTCTGATTTCTCTGGTGCAGTTGTCTCTCCTGAAGCTCTCTGATAAAAGACACGATACTCCTCAACTAGTTGGAACTTGTAGCTAAAGAACAGCAAGTAGAGGCCAGGTCCTATGGTGAGTGCTGGTAGCATGTCCATCAGCTCGGGCTGACCTCCGGTGTCCTCCATTCTCAAAAAAGCTTTAAAAGAGTGCTTCACATTTTCTGCAAAGTGTGGTTGTTTGGACACTGTCTCGAATATGGCAGCTATTTCAGAATAATCTGGTGATCTGATTCTTTGTTTGGTCAATAATTTTAGTTTTGCCAGCATTTTATGAATTAAGTTAGGCTGTGGCTTTTGAACAGGGCTTGATTGCTTGGTGTTTTTAATGTGTTGTTTTTTAACCTGATGAGACTGCCCTGTATTGCTAGCTTGACTGACCTCTGCCCTGGTGTCACTACCTCCATGGGAATCAGCAGTAGCTTCAGAAGTGGATTCAGCCACCAAACTATCTTTGAGAGTGTGAAAGAGTAGAGATGCTTCCTCAATGAGATTCTTTACAATGGTCCAGTTTGTGGTTCTTTCTGCTGTAGTTGGATCAGACTTGCCTTGGACTAGCATATTGGAGCAACACTGTACTGCGCCTGTGCTGCCATGAATCTGCTCCTCTTCTTTAGCTGACAGAAGATCTATGATCTCTTTCTTTATTCTCCTGAGAGTTGTACTCTTGCCTTGTCTTGGAGGACCAAGGGACATAAACTTCAAAGACAAAAGCTCTAGCACTTCCTTGGAAACAATGAAGTGTTTATATGCATCTTCATACTTGAAAGCTATTGAACATAAAATAAAGTAAGCATTACAGCTAAAGTGTTGCATATAAAACAATAATTACAGTTATTGCAGCCTCATTGGTTATACTGTACAAGTAACCCACACACTACACCAGTATATAGAAGGCTCCTGCAATACAGAGTGTGGGCAGCTGGTTTTATAGCCTGGAGCTAAGCCAGTAGAAGCAGCTGCCAGTAGAAGCAGCTGCACTCTAGCACTTGCAGTTTTGGCAAAGACAATCAATTACCTTACTTATTACAATATCATAATTAATATAATAAATATTTAGTTTTAACATAATTAACACAATAATAAATAATAATATTCTAGTAATTATTATAGTACAAGTTTTTAATACCTAACTTTAGTTTCCCATATAATCTATCAATGGGACATTTTAAAGAGAAGCCAATTTCACTGAAGGCAAGATGGCTTTCTAGAGATGCTGCTATTTACTTACACTAACCTGACAGAGTTCCTTTATATACTCCATACTCACTAGCAACCAGCAACAGTCCAGTAGACAAGACTGCAGTAGCTATCCCTCCACTATTATACTTCTGTTCTGGTCTGTCTCCCTCACTAGTAGTCTCAATCCACTCCTCTGTCTTGTTGGAGTAACTGCTAATGGTAGAATCTTCATCGATGCCGATTAGATTCGATACATAGGAGACGATAGCTAAGATGGCAGCAAGTGTGGTTACTGTCCTCCATATTGTTTGTCTTCTTGTGCTGCCATTACTAGCAGATGCTATGACAGACTCTAGACTGCATATAAATAGAATCTCTCTCTTGCCACCTCCTCCTGTGAAGTAGAAGTTGCCTTCATGGAATGTTGATCGCATGTTCCAGCATGAAGAAGGAAGTGAGTCTGCAGTCGTCCAATGGTCGTTGAGTAGAACTTCCACTACGTCCAAGTCCTCGAGATGTGAGCCAACCCCACCAGCCACGACCAGGACCTCCGGTGATCCTCCACTAACTGATGATGGCCAGGAGCGACGAGTAGGCATGGCACGTAGCGATGGCTTCCAGTCTAGACCAGTAGTACTAGTCAACAGAGAGTTAGTGGGTTCCCTAGTGGAGGGATGCATTCCACCAACCAATACAAACTTAGACTGGTAGGTAGTTAGGGACGACCAGTCATATGGTGCATCAGTAGTAGTCCATGAGTGAAGGTCAGTAGAGATGTGAAGTGTGCGATAATCATCCATAATTATGACTTTATTATTTAGTACTGCACATTGTAATGGCCGGACATACTTACTCCATGTATGGCAGTGCTCCCAGTGAAGTGAGACTGTAGGATGGAGATCTCTCTAAATACAAATAAACAAATAAATATATAATTAAATTGATATACAAACAAACAAACAAACAGCACTAAGTGCTATTTAAACGAGACTTTAACATGCAAACACACAAACAAACTTATATAAGACTACATTTAAAACAAACACACAAACAAATTTATTCCTATATCAGCAGTGAATACGCTTTCTAAACATTATGCACAACTATAAATAAATAAATAAAAATACAAATAAAAGCTAATAAACAACAATACTATAATTAAAACCATGTAAACAAACACACAAACAAATTTATTCCTATATCAGCAGTGAATACGCTTTCTAAACATTATGCACAACTATAAATAAATAAATAAAAATACATATAAAAGCTAATAAACAACAATACTGCATGTAAACAAACACACAAACATACAATTTTACTCATTATAAATTTACAGAAATGTAAACACATTATAACAACAGCAACTCTATGACATGCTAACACACAAACATACAATTTTTAACACAATGATTAAATAATATTTTAATAAATGAAATAGTAAAAAAGCTGAGAAATGGACAAATAAACAAACACACAAACATACAACTATTACAGTGCATAAAATGCACACAAACACACAATAATGACATGATAGTCCAAACACACAAACACATAATAAGAGAATGAGCTGTTTCTTCCTGCGCTAAAATAATGTACAGTAGGCACCAGAAAAAATACGTTCTCAATTCTGTTCTGTGTAACGATTTTTTTTTTGCACAGAAATGAACTATAGTAGAAAAAACAAAAACAAAACAAAACGATATGGTAGTTGATAAAATATAGTTTTTCGGTTCGACTATGTTAATGTTTTAATATTCACTGTTTACCAAATGCATCACTTCTAGGAATGTACAAAATGATGCTATTTTAAATGTTGGGGCCATCATTGGCTTAGATATTCTCACTACTAGAGACCCAACTGTAGCTGGTAGAAAGACTAAGAAGTAGGGACCTGTCAGAGCAGCAAGTTCAGCGAAAATCCAGTCAGTCTGCTTAATCGAAGCAAGTCAGTTTTTTTCATTGTGCAAGCTGTTTAGCATGACTCCTATAGCAATTAGAGGGTAGTACAAGGCCTTAGCTTGCTGATATAGCTGTGAAAGAGATTCTAGCTTTTAGCAGTAAATCAACAGAAACGAAAGCGTGACTGTTAAAATCTTTCATGTAATGGTACCAACTGTTTAGTCAAAACGCAATGAAAAAAATTGTAAAAAAAAAAGCTTTTTCTTTTCGAAAGACACCTGCTATTGTTTATAAAAATGCTAACACATGAACATATACATTAAAAATGACAAAAAACATAATCTTCTAATAAAAGTGCACAAACATACAAATATATCCCAAATACAAAATTCAATACACATTGTAAGAAACTATAAATAAAACAATAACAAGCACAACAACAATAACAACAACAAAATAATCAGAAAAATAACATTACAACAAATATACGTTGTGCTTATGTGTTATAAACACACAACTTACTATATTTCTGGAACAAACTAGACTTCAAATAGAACCAATTAGACTTCAAATGACTAGAGTAAAATAGTTACAAACTATAGCAAAAAATAGAGGGATAGTCTTGTCTAACTATCCTCAAAAACACACCAGCAACTAAAAAAAGAGAGGGAAAGTCATGTCTGAGCATGCTCATAAAAGAACCTGGTGTTTTTTTTCAAGAGCATGCTCAGGAACATGACTTTTACCCTCTCTTTTTTCCAGTTGCCAGTGCATTTGTTGTGAGCATGCTCAGACATTAGTTTCCCTCTCTTTTCCAGTTGTTAGTATTTTTATGACCATGCTTCAGACATAAATTTCCCTCTGTTTTTCCAGTTGCTGATGCCTTTTATCAATGCTCAGACTTTAATTTCTCTCTTTCTTTTATTTGAGTTGTTGGAAAAATTATGCTTGCAATCATGCTAAGCATTTGGCATGTGTGTAGGTAGCAGTGTTTTCCCTTCTTTCAACCCTTTTGTAAAAGTTAGCTATACAAACAGTGGACTAGTGAAAAAGACTGGATCTAATAAACAAACACTTGATCTAGTAATCAGCTAGGTGTTAGCTATGTGCTCACCTCATCCTCAGTAGGAACTTGCGGCTGGCTTTCCGCCATAACCGGCTTACAGACTAGATTCTACTGTTTTCCAAAATTGGGCGTTCCAACATTCTGTTTATCTCTGACCCACCACACCCAAAATGCTGACTATAAAGTAGATTCATAAGATATTGGGTTATTGGAAGAATCACGCGACTAGAATTAATATAACGACCTTCTAGTGCAGAAAAGGCTGACCTTCACCTTTGACCTCAATCTCTACAGGGATCAGCCACGCGAGACTAACCAGCTCTCACTGCTGAAGTGATGGCGTGGTAAGTGTTCTCCAGTGTGTGTTGGTAGTAGAGAAGTATTAGTTCCAATGGGTCTATATGGCTAGATGATAATGCATGCATCACTAATACTGGAGTGCTATTTCTGACACTAGGCTAGCTCGTTGCAATAACCTGACAAAGTGTGTATGTTTGTGTGTTAAATATACATGTACAGTGGAACATCAATTATCTGGACATCAATTATTCCAATCATCCATTAACCGGAACAGAATAAAGACTGCACGCACATTCAAAATTGCAAGCGGCTGAAAAAGGGAGGAGCTAAAGCTACTGTACTAAGTTAGGTAAGAACTTACTCAGGACAAAGATTTAAGACCTTTCATTGTGCTACTTTTTTTAATTTTGAGTTAATTGTTGAGAAAATGCGAAGCTTTCAACTTCGCATAGGTACCAGCTTTTATGGGCAACGCCTCCTAACGTCCCTCATATTCACATGAGAAAATAATTTCTGCAGCCCGTTGTGTATTTTGCTTTATGCTCAGGGAAGTTAACGGAGTTAAAAGAAGTGAAGATGTATATCTGTGAGTATTTCTGGCTAGTTTAGCTTCTCTTATGAAGACAGCATTTCCATGTACCATTTTCAGCTATTTTGATGCCTCATTAAAATAGCTAACAGATTGCTTGTTCTTTTGGAAGGATATTATATTGTAATAGCTAGGTGGTGTTTAATAGCACTGAGGGTTCGCACCTTTGGTGCTTCATTGATTCAGTTTTAGTTTGTATTGTTTGCTTTGTATATTGGGACATGTGTGTGCGTGTGAGTAGAAAAAAGAGTGTGTTTGTGTGTGCGTGTGAGTAGAAAAAAGAGTTTGTGCGTGTGAGTAGAAAAAAGAGTGTGTGTGCGTGTGAGTAGAAAAAGAGTGAGTTTGTGCGTGTGAGTCGAATAAAGAGTGTGTTTGTGCGTGTGAGTAGAAAAAAGAATGTTTGTGTGTGCGTGTGAGTAGAAAAAAAGAGTGTTTGTGTGTGCGTGTGAGTAGAAAAAAGAATGTTTGTGTGTGCGTGTGAGTAGAAAAAAGAGTGTGTTTGTACGTGTGAGTTGAAAAAAGAGTGTTTGTGTGTGAGTGTGAGTAGAAAAAAGGGTGTGTTTGTGCGTGTGAGTAGAAAAAAGAGTGTGTTTGTGCGTGTGAGTAGAAAAAAGAGTGTGTGTGTGCGTGTGAGTAGAAAAAAGAGTGTGTTTGTGCGTGTGAGTAGAAAAAAGAGTGTGTTTGTGCGTGTGAGTAGAAAAAAGAGTGTGTTTGTGCGTGTGAGTAGAAAAAAGAGTGTGTTTGTGCGTGTGAGTAGAAAAAAGAGTGTGTTTGTGCGTGTGAGTAGAAAAAAGAGTGTGTTTGTGCGTGTGAGTAGAAAAAAGAGTTTGTGTGTGCGTGTGAGTAGAAAAAATAGTTTGTTTGTGCGTGTGAGTACAAAAAAGAGTGTTTGTGCGTGTGAGTCGAAAAAAGAGTGTGTTTGTGCGTGTGAGTAGAAAAAAGAGTGTGTTTGTGTGGGCGTGTATCTGTGAGTAGAAAAAAGAGTTGGTTGTGTGCTGTGTGTGAGTAGAAAAAAGAGGGTTTTGTGAGTGTGAGAGTAGAAGAAAAAAGAAGTGTGTTTGTGCGGTGAGTAGAAAAAAGCGTGTGTTGTGTGTTGTGGTGAATAGAAAAAAGAGTTATGTTTATAAGTGTGAGTAGAAAAAGAGTGTGTTTGTGCGTTTGTGAGTAGAAACAAGCGGGTTGTGTGTGTGTGTGAGGAGAAAAAGGTGTGTTTGTGCGTGCTCGTGAGTAGAAAAAAGACGTGTGTGTGTGGTTGTGAGTAGAAAAAAGAGTTGTGTTTGTGAGTGTGTTGGAGTAGAAAAAAGAGTGTGTTTGTGCGTGTTAGTAGAAAAAGAGTGTGTGTGTGCGTGTGAGTAGAAAAAAGAGTGTGTTTGTGCGTGTGAGTAGAAAAAAGAGTGTGTTTGTGCGTGTGAGTAGAAAAAAGAGTGTGTTTGTGCGTGTGAGTAGAAAAAAGAGTGTGTTTGTGCGTGTGAGTAGAAAAAAGAGTGTTTGTGTGTGCGTGTGAGTAGAAAAAAGAGTGTGTTTGTGCGTGAGAGTAGAAAAAAGAGTGTTTGTGCGTGTGAGTAGAAAAAAGAGTGTGTTTGTGCGTGTGAGTAGAAAAAGAGTGTGTTTGTGTGTGTGTGAATAGAAAAAAGAGTATGTTTGTGCGTGTGAGTAGAAAAAGAGTGTGTTTGTGAGTGTGAGTAGAAAAAAGAGTGTTTGTATGTGCGTGTGAGTAGAAAAAAGAGTGTGTTTGTGCGTGTGAGTAGAAAAAAGAGTGTTTGTGCGTGTGAGTAGAAAAAAGAGTGTTTGTGTGTGCGTGTGAGTAGAAAAAAGAGTGTATGTTTGTGCGTGTGAGTCGAAAAAAGAGTGTGTTTGTGCGTGTGAGTAGAAAAAAGAGTGTGTTTGTGCGTGTGAGTAGAAAAAAGAGTGTGTTTGTGCATGTGAGTAGAAATAAGAGTGTGTTTGCGTGTGTGAGCAGAAAAAAAGTGTGTTTGTGTGTGCATGTGAGTAGAAAAAGAGTGTGTTTGTGTGTGTGAGAGTGTGTTTGTGTGAGTAGAAAAGTGTGTGTTTGTGTGTGCATGTGAGTAGAAAAAGTGTGTTTTTGTGTGCGTGTGTATAGAATAAGTGTGTTTGTGGGTGCGTGTGAGTAGAAAAAAGAGTGTGTTTGTGTGGGCGTGTATCTGTGAGTAGAAAAAAGACTGTGTTTGTGTGTGTTCATGTACAAGAGTGTGTTTGTGTGTGTGAATAGAAAAAAGAGTGTTTGTGTGTGCGTGTGAGTAGAAAAAAGAGTGTTTGTGCGTGTGAGTAGAAAAAGAGTGTTTATGTGTGCGTGTGAGTAGAAAAAAGAGTGTGTTTGTATGTGCGTGTGAGTAGAAAAAGAGTGTGTTTGTGTGTGCGTGTGAGTAGAAAAAAGAGTGTGTTTGTGTGTGTGTGAATAGAAAAAAGAGTATGTTTGTGCGTGTGAGTAGAAAAAAGAGTATGTTTGTGCGTGTGAGTAGAAAAAAGAGTATGTTTGTGCGTGTGAGTAGAAAAAAGAGTGTTTGTGCGTGTGAGTAGAAAAAAGAGTGTGTTTGTGCGTGTGAGTAGAAGAAAGAGTATGTTTGTGCGTGTGAGTAGAAAAAAGAGTATGTTTGTGCGTGTGAGTAGAAAAAAGAGTGTGTTTGTGCGTGTGAGTAGAAAAAAGAGTATGTTTGTGCGTGTGAGTAGAAAAAAGAGTGTGTTTGTGCGTGTGAGTAGAAAAAAGAGTGTGTTCGTGCGTGTGAGTAGAAGAAAGAGTATGTTTGTGCGTGTGAGTAGAAAAAAGAGTATGTTTGTGCGTGTGAGTAGAAAAAAGAGTGTTTGTGCGTGTGAGTAGAAAAAAGAGTGTGTTTGTATGCGTGTGAGTAGAATAAAGAGTGTGTTTGTGCGTGTGAGTCGAAAAAAGAGTGTGTTTGTGCGTGTGAGTAGAAAAAAGAGTGTTTGTGTGTGTGTGTGAGTAGAAAAGAGTGTGTTTGTGCGTGTGAGTAGAAAAAAGAGTGTGTTTGTGCGTGTGAGTAGAAAAAAGAGTGTGTTTGTGCGTGTGAGTAGAAAAAAGAGTGTGTGTGTGCGTGTTAGTAGAAAAAAGAGTGTGTTTGTGCGTGTGAGTAGAAAAAAGAATGTGTTTGTGCATGTGAGTAGAAAAAGAGTGTGTTTGTGCGTGTGAGTAGAAAAAAGAGTGTGTTTGTACGTGTGAGTAGAAAAAAGAGTGTGTTTGTGCGTGTGAGTAGAAAAAAGAGTGTGTTTGTGCGTGTGAGTAGAAAAAAGAGTGTGTTTGTGCGTGTGAGTAGAAAAAAGAGTGTTTGTGTGTGCGTGTGAGTAGAAAAAATAGTGTGTTTGTGCGTGTGAGTACAAAAAAGAGTGTTTGTGCGTGTGAGTAGAAAAAAGAGTGTGTTTGTGCGTGTGAGTAGAAAAAGAGTGTTTGCGCGTGTGAGTAGAAAAAAGAGTGTGTTCGTGCGTGTGAGTCGAAAAAAGAGTGTGTTTGTGCGTGTGAGTAGAAAAAAGAGTGTTTGTGTATGCGTGTGAGTAGAAAAAAGAGTGTTTGTGCGTGTGAGTAGAAAAAGAGTGTGTTTGTGCGTGTGAGTAGAAAAAA
>WLWD01001935.1_pt1 | contig 25918 bp, 21 predicted proteins | sample 6712731 | NCBI WGS metagenome assembly WLWD01 (sample SAMN12718690, study PRJNA576275) | sponge metagenome | isolation source: marine sponge | host: Mycale hentscheli | place: New Zealand: South Island, Marlborough, Capsize Point | collected 2014-11-01 | reverse complement strand
ACTACCCCAACCACAGGAAGACCCACCTATCACTGCATTGTCCTCCCAGAATACAGACTTGCTTCCTCACACTTCTCCTGTGATTGAAGGTGCCCATGAGATGGATTCTGATGGGGAAGAGGAAGCATCAAGCCAGGAGGCATCACCTTCAAAACCCGTATGGAAGGAAGCATTGTCAGTTCCAGCTCTGCACTCCTTTTCTGACACATCTTCTCCTGGTCCCACTGTTCCTATACCAGAAACATTCAAAGAAATTTTTCAACTTTTTTTTACTCCAGAACTTATGACCATGATTGCAGATGAAACGAATAAATATGCAAGAGAAGTGATTCCCCCAGAGAAATTGACGAAATGGTTGGACGTTTCAGTGCAAGAGATGTATGCATACTTGGGGTTCAATTTTCTAATGGATCTAAACCCCAAGCTATCTGTCAACGACTATTGGAGAAAGGACCCTATTTACCACTACAGTCCTATTAGCGATAGGATTTCAAGAGACCGATTTAGAAATATCAAGGCATCTGCATTTCGTGAGCAACTCCACTCTGGCTCCTCGTACTGATCCAAACTACGACAGGATTGGTAAAGTGCGCCCACTGCTGAACTACCTCTGTGGGAAATTCAAGTCCCTGTACAACCCAGGCAAGGAAGTAGCTGTGGATGAAGCGATGATCAAGTTCCAAGGGCGCTCATCTTTGAAAAAATATAGTGCTTAAGAAACCTATCAGGAGAGGAATGAAGGTTTGGGTCTTGGGGGACAGCTCCAATGGGTACTTTTGCAGGCTAGACGTATACACAGGGAAGAAAGATCAAATTGAACAGGTTAGGAGCAAGTGTTGTCAAAGAACTCACCAAAGATTTCCACAACACTTGGCGATACGTTTTCTTTGACAATTTCTTCACATCATACAGACTGCTTGATGATCTCTACAAGTCGGGCCTTTACTTAACCGTAAAGGTTTTCCAAACATTCTAAAAAAACCAAAATTGAAGAACAGGTAAATTACATATAAATTATATTCTCTAATATGCTCTAGAATATTAATATAATTTATAATTAGGGGAGATATCATCACAGTACAGTCTAACAACATAGCAGCATCTGCATGGAAGGACAACAAACTTGTAACTGTCATGTATACTGGATACGACCCAGCAAAGAACACCACTGTTCTAAGGAGGCAAAGAGATGGAACCAAGAAGTCATTTTCCTGTCCACTTGCGACAGCCTCCTACAATCAGCATATGGGAGGTGTTGACAGAGGTGACCAGATCCGAGTATATTACGCAACAAAGTTGAAATGTAGAAAGTTCTATAGATACATTGTAAATTTTTTGGTGGGCGTGGCAATATCAAACTCGTTCATCCTGCATCATCATTGCTATCCAAATGCAAAAGTTTCACTGAAGTCCTTCCATGAGACAGTTGCTGTGCAGCTCATTGGGAACTACTGTTCTCGCAGAAAACCTGGAAGGATAACTTATCCTGTTCACTCTTTGGGGGTCCTTCACTATCCTCAGAAGAAGGTCTCTTCAGGTACCAAGAGAGGGAGGTGCGTTCTTTGCCAAGATAACCACCAAAGAACAGACACATCATGGTACTGTGGTGATTGTGGGGTGTGGCTTTGTCACCGTGGAGTTCCATCTGATTGCTACATAAAATATCACCAGAGAAAATTATAAGTTACAACCACAACATTCTTTATATCAATTTCATTTTATTCTTAGTTATGCATTATAATATCGAAGTATTTGGTTACAACAACAACAAAAAAATACAATCAAAATCAACTGTTACAAAATTATTTTAAAGCAAGTAGCTAGTGAACATTTAAAACAACAATATTAGCTATATATACACAAAGTTTAGCCTAAACATTTACATCGCTGCTGCTAACAATGGCAGACTTACTTTCAAACTTGTAGTCTCCAATGAGTGCGCACTTGAGTAGGCTTCAAACGCGTGGAAACCAAATGAAACTTAGCCTGCGGGTAGAGAAGAGCTTTAGCTCCAACTTGCTAATACATCGCCGCCGTCTACCTCACAGCATATCGCCTCCAGACTAGAAAAAGCTTCTAGCGTTCTAGCCACGCGGACCCCCGCCTCGATTCTTGTAAACAATTCCGGAGTATGCACGAGTAATCGCGAATTTAATTTTAGGCGATAATCGGTTAACTCGAGCCCTCTTTTTCTTCTTCTTTATTAAATTTTCTACATTTCCTTTCCTTTTATATAGTCTTTTTAATTCTTTTATTTTCTTTACCTTAACAAATATGCTGCCAATCCATACAGCAAAAATTTCTAACTAAATTATATTTCCATGACTAACTTATCTGTCATGACTAGACCATAGAGTGCACCATCAGGATACGTAGTATTAATATTTTACTGTTGGATTTATTGTACAGGTCCTCATCAGATCAGCCATCCATCCTTACCAAAGCTAAACAACAAGCTCTAGTAAGTTAAATACAATCTTTAGCTAGTAATAACGAAGTAGTTTATTCTCTCAGTGTTCCTATCTTATATCTTATTCTCTCAGTGTTCCTATCTTATATCTTATTCTCTCAGTGTTCCTATCTTATATCTTATTCTCTCAGTGTTCCTATCTTATATCTTATTCTCTCAGTGTTCCTATCTTATATCTTATTCTCTCAGTGTTCCTGTCTTATATCTTTCTCTCATTGTTCCTGTCTTATATGCTTATTCTCTCAGTGTTCCTATCTTATATCTTATTCTCTCAGTGTTCCTATCTTATATCTTATTCTCTCAGTGTTCCTGTCTTATATCTTATTCTCTCAGTGTTCCTATCTTATATCTTATTCTCTCAGTGTTCCTGTCTTATATCTTATTCTCTCAGTGTTCCTATCTTATATCTTATTCTCTCAGTGTTCCTGTCTTATATCTTATTCTCTCAGTGTTCCTATCTTATATCTTATTCTCTCAGTGTTCCTATCTTATATCTTATTCTCTCAGTGTTCCTATATCTTATTCTCTCAGTGTTCCTGTCTTATATCTTATTCTCTCAGTGTTCCTGTCTTATATCTTATTCTCTCAGTGTTCCTATCTTATATCTTATTCTCTCAGTGTTCCTATCTTATATCTTATTCTCTCAGTGTTCCTATCTTATATCTTATTCTCTCAGTGTTCCTATCTTATATCTTATTCTCTCAGTGTTCCTGTCTTATATCTTATTCTCTCAGTGTTCCTATCTTATATCTTATTCTCTCAGTGTTCCTGTCTTATATCTTATTCTCTCAGTGTTCCTATCTTATATCTTATTCTCTCAGTGTTCCTGTCTTATATCTTATTCTCTCAGTGTTCCTATCTTATATCTTATTCTCTCAGTGTTCCTGTCTTATATCTTATTCTCTTGCAGTGTTCCTATCTTATATCTTATTCTCTCAGTGTTCCTATCTTATATCTTATTCTCTCAGTGTTCCTATCTTGTATCTTATTCTCTCAGTGTTCCTGTCTTATATCTTATTCTCTCAGTGTTCCTGTCTTATATCTTATTCTCTCAGTGTTCCTATCTTATATCTTATTCTCTCAGTGTTCCTATCTTATATCTTATTCTCTCAGTGTTCCTATCTTATATCTTATTCTCTCAGTGTTCCTATCTTATATCTTATTCTCTCAGTGTTCCTATCTTATATCTTATTCTCTCAGTGTTCCTATCTTATATCTTATTCTCTCAGTGTTCCTATCTTATATCTTATTCTCTCAGTGTTCCTGTCTTATATCTTATTCTCTCAGTGTTCCTATCTTATATCTTATTCTCTCAGTGTTCCTATCTTATATATTATTCTCTCAGTGTTCCTATCTTATATCTTATTCTCTCAGTGTTCCTATCTTATCTCTTATTCTCTTGCAGTGTTCCTATCTTATATCTTATTCTCTCAGTGTTCCTGTCTTATATCTTATTCTCTCAGTGTTCCTATCTTGTATCTTATTCTCTCAGTGTTCCTGTCTTATATCTTATTCTCTCAGTGTTCCTATCTTATATCTTATTCTCTCAGTGTTCCTGTCTTATATCTTATTCTCTCAGTGTTCCTATCTTATATCTTATTCTCTCAGTGTTCCTGTCTTATATCTTATTCTCTCAGTGTTCCTGTCTTATATCTTATTCTCTCAGTGTTCCTGTCTTATAGCTTATTCTCTCAGTGTTCCTGTCTTATATCTTATTCTCTCAGTGTTCCTATCTTATATCTTATTCTCTCAGTGTTCCTGTCTTATATCTTATTCTCTCAGTGTTCCTATCTTATATCTTATTCTCTCAGTGTTCCTGTCTTATATCTTATTCTCTCAGTGTTCCTATCTTGTATCTTATTCTCTCAGTGTTCCTATCTTATATCTTATTCTCTCAGTGTTCCTGTCTTATATCTTATTCTCTCAGTGTTCCTATCTTATATCTTATTCTCTCAGTGTTCCTGTCTTATATCTTATTCTCTCAGTGTTCCTATCTTATAGCTTATTCTCTCAGTGTTCCTATCTTATATCTTATTCTCTCAGTGTTCCTGTCTTATATCTTATTCTCTCAGTGTTCCTATCTTATATCTTATTCTCTCAGTGTTCCTATCTTATATCTTATTCTCTCAGTGTTCCTATCTTATATCTTATTCTCTCAGTGTTCCTATCTTATAGTATCCATCTCTACAGTTTAGTGTTTTCTAAGTCTATTTAATAAACGTTTCTCATATTGACATTATTAATTTTATTGTTTGTTGTTGTTGTTGTAGGCTCTGATAAAGAGAGACTCGACCACACCGGCTGAGACGGAGAATGCAACATTTATCTTTGGAACTGATGATGACCTTTAGAACTTTCACATCATCTCTACACTTAGACCAATTCTTACAACAGATGTTTTCACTGAACATTTTAACACAATGAGTTCTTAATTTTTTATGACAAAATTGGGTTTCACTGCATTTATTATATTTTCCTGTTATTTCACTTGCACAAATTTATGTTATGTTGAAAGAGTATATTTTTATCTGCTTATATGTAAAATAATTTAATGCAATCTTTCCTGATAAATGTTGTCATAGAGTCCGAGATTTATTTGGCATCTGCAGTGACAACCATCTTTAAAGATATTATGTCTTGGTAACTACAGGTACAATATCTGAAGCTTTTGCCTTCTCTGTATCCAGCTACTAGATATCCTACTGCTAGTATCATGTGGTTTATCAGAGCTAGCTTTTGCCTTCTCTGTATCCAGCTCAGATATCCTACTGCTAGCTACTAGATATCTTACTGCTAGTATCATGTGGTTTATCAGAGCTAGCTTTTGCCTTCTCTGTATCCAGCTACTAGATATCTTACTGCTAGTATCATGTGGTTTATCAGAGCTAGCTTTTGCCTTCTCTGTATCCAGCTACTAGATATCTTACTGCTAGTATCATGTGGTTTATCATAGCTAGCTTTTGCCTTCTCTGTATCCAGCTACTAGATATCTTACTGCTAGTATCATGTGGTTTATCAGAGCTAGCTTTTGCCTTCTTTGTATCCAGCTACTAGATATCCTACTGCTAGTATCATGTGGTTTATCAGAGCTAGCACAAACCCTGCAATAGGCCTAGTGGCAGGTATACTCAGTTGAGCTAATTCCATACTCTGTTTTGTCTATAGCTGTTGAAGAATGTGTGATGTCATCCACGTGTCATTTAGTTAGCTGTATCCGCTATTGTAAGGTTTACACATTAAAAATGCATTTTTATTAAATAAAGTGATAACAATGCTATATAGCTAGTTAACAAATGATGTATTATTTTATTGATTTAGCTAAAAGTGGACATTTTGTAATAAATATAATATATTTAAACTGACAATGAGCAATATATTAAAGAAGTTTGATACTAATGAAGAAAAATTTCCTAGAAACTTGCAGCTTTCAATGATACCTAGGAGTATCCTTATGATTATGTGGGAGGAGCCAGTATGTTGCCAAGATATACAGCCTTGGAGATGGACACAAACTGCTTCATGACGGTGTTGTGGTATCCACCAGCTAATAACATCTGACCTGAGCTCATTATTGAGCATGTGCAGTTGTAAAGAAGTGTCGGGAGAAGTCCTACCTTACTCCATGTTTTGCTGAAGGGGCAGAAACGATACATTCCGCAAGAGCCAGTATTGTCATTAGTCAAAGAGTTTCCTCTCAAACCTCCCACAGCACAGAGAAATCCTCCCACACAAACTGGAGTAGCCAATTCATAACCAAATCCTTCACTAACAGCCCACAGCTCCTGTTCATATGCCTCACTATGAGAAATAGCACGTGCTTCACTGTACTTATTACTAGCATGTGTTAAAAGTGATGTTACTGACACACTGAACAGTTTGCTAGCACCTTTATTCTCAGCTGTCTGTCCACCCAAGAGGAACCAAGTGTCTTCAACCACAACAGACCTCATAGCTGTCCAAGCTATAGGAGTGGGTGAAACTGACATCCAGTACCCACTAGAACTGGTATCTAGGACTTCTACAGCCTCTATACAGTACCCATTGCACATGCCCCCTGCAACCAATAGCCATTGCTTATAGCCGACAGCTGACGAGTCAGATCGGCATGTGGGCAGGGCAGGAAATGGATTAGTCCACTCTTTTTGCAGAGCATCCCAAACACCTATGCTATCAACATCCTCGTATCCATGGTTACAACCGCCCACTAGCACCAATACTCCTTCCACTGTAGCCATTGCAAACCGTCTGGCCGAGTATTTAGGAAGTTTTTTCCACATGCCCGTGCTACTATTGTAGGACAAGATAATAAACTCATAGTCCACATAGTTGGCATGACCACCACCAATAAAGACCACACCTCCTACAGCCACAGACTGCACATATCCACTCATCCCTATAGGCAGTGGAGTTCCAGTTTCCCACTCTATTTGGAGTGCATCACTTCTTAAAGTCTAAAACAATCATAATACATGTTTGAAATTATAGCCGACTATCAAAATTTACTAAAAACGGAAACTATGAATATGTGGTATAGCTATTATAGTATGCTGTTTGTCAGGGTCAGTATAACTGAATCACTGATTGGAGTTACCTCTACATATCTAGCCGACTTACATAGCTATGTTTGCAGGTCTCGGGCACAATGTTAGTGCTTGATGTTATGCCATCATGTGTCTCCTGTTCCTTCTGTTCTTCTCTTAGAGTTTTCTCCTGGACACAGAATTGACTCACTCCTTCACACAATTCTCTGTCTTCCTCTACCTCATCTTTAATCACATCACCTTTGTCAGTTTGATCAGACATTTGAGACACCAACTCCTGCATACAAACAGCACTATCACTAACTCCCATGGACCACTTCATATATCAACTACTGACCTCCAAGTGCCCAATTCTTTTCTTCATATCTTTGACTTCATTTGTTGCTGCTAATCTTGCCACCTCTAAACCCCTCAGGGCATTAATACCATTGTCTGATATTTCTAATTCTTTTAACTTTTCTAATTTCATTAATAGCTCAGAAGCAGGTGGGCGGAGATATGGAGCATTGCTTAGACATCGCTTTATCATCTCAAGTAAACTTTGTTGGCTAATAGTGACAGCTGCTGACTCAGCCTTCCTGAAGTAAATCTGTCGACGCTCCACCTCTGAACGTCCCAATATTCTGTGGGGATTACTGAGATCTGAGTACGTACAAGGCAACAGGTTGCTGGGAAACTCCTACAAACAATCACAACAATTTTGAAATATCATAATTCCTTAACCATCAGCTATTTCTGTAAAACATCTTTCTTTGCAGTGTGTGTGTAAATATGTCGTCTGAGTAAAAAAATGTCTTATCTTTTGTATAAAATTGTCTGTATATAACTGACATTTGTTATAGTCAGTATAAATATGTCTTCCTACACTGTAAAGAAGTATTTTATTTTATGAAGTGTATGTGTGAAAAAATATATTCCTTGTAGTGTGCAAGTCTTACTTGTATGAATGTGTATAAGGCAAGGTGTCCAAATGAGAAGATGTCCAATGGAGGTCCATATTGACTCAACTCATTCAAAGCTTCAGGAGCCATGTACACTAATGTGCCAGGAGCCTGGGTCATAGTAGCACGTGCTATTGTAGAGCCAGATTGGCCTACATCCCTCACAAGTGTTCTGGAATTCCCTAAATCTGTGATCTTGGCCTTCAAAGATGAAGTGATGAGGACATTTCTAGTGGTGAGATCTCTATGAACTACAGGGGGGTTACGGCTGTGTAGATATTGTAGACCCCTTACCACATCACCTAACAAACACAGCTTCATAACAGTGGTGATATTGGCCACACCCACTAAGAGATCATCCAGACTCATGTCCAACTTTTCCATGACTAGGAATGGTAGGAGGGCATCAACTGGAAACCACACCCCTACAAATTGTGTGATGTTGTCATGGTGAAGATCTGCCATCAACCTGCATTCCATTAAGAATTTGATGATGACATTATCAGTCCCTTCATTCCCGAACTCCATGAAGATATCGTGCATCTTTTTAGCTGCATATTGCCTTCCATTATAATTCACCTAAATGAATATTTAAAATGCTAATCTACATCTTCAAAAATAAGTCTCTGTATAAATATAAAAGATACATTAACTAATCCACCAGTTGACTTTAACTAATCCACCAGTTGACTTAGAAGGTGTGAACACTAACACAATGACTGCTGATACATTAACTAATCCACTAGTTGACTTAGAAGGTGTGAACACTAACACAATGACTGCTGATACATTAACTAATCCACCAGTTGACTTAGAAGGTGTGAACACTAACACAATGACTGCTGATACATTAACTAATCCACCAGTTGACTTAGAAGGTGTGAACACTAACACAATGACTGCTGATACACTAACTAATCCACCAGTTGACTTAGAAGGTGTGAACACTAACACAATGACTGCTGATACACTAACTAATCCACCAGTTGACTTAGAAGGTGTGAACACTAACACAATGACTGCTGATACATTAACTAATCCACCAGTGGACTTAGAAGGTGTGAACACTAACACAATGACTGCTGATACATTAACTAATCCACCAGTTGACTTAGAAGGTGCGAACACTAACACAATGACTGCTGATACATTAACTAATCCACCAGTTGACTTAGAAGGTGTGAACACTAACACAATGACTGCTGATACATTAACTAATCCACCAGTTGACTTAGAAGGTGTGAACACTAACACAATGACTGCTGATACACTAACTAATCCATCAGTCTACAGGTCGACTTAGGTGTGAACACTAACACAATGACTGCTGATACATTAACTAATCCACCAGTTGACTTAGAAGGTGTGAATACTAACACAATGACTGCTGATACATTAACTAATCCACCAGTTGACTTAGAAGGTGTGAACACTAACACAATGACTGCTGATACATTAACTAATCCACCAGTTGACTTAGAAGGTGTGAACACTAACACAATGACTGCTGATACATTAACTAATCCACCAGTTGACTTAGAAGGTGTGAACACTAACACAATGACTGCTGATACATTAACTAATCCACCAGTGGACTTAGAAGGTGTGAACACTAACACAATGACTGCTAATACATTAACTAATCCATCAGTGGACTTAGAAGGTGTGAACACTAACACAATGACTGCTGATACATTAACTAATCCATCAGTGGACTTAGAAGGTGTGAACACTAACACAATGACTGCTGATACATTAACTAATCCATCAGTGGACTTAGAAGGTGTGAACACTAACACAATGACTGCTGATACATTAACTAATCCACCAGTTGACTTAGAAGGTGTGAACACTAACACAATGACTGCTGATACACTAACTAATCCACCAGTTGACTTAGAAGGTGTGAACACTAACACAATGACTGCTGATACATTAACTAATCCACCAGTGGACTTAGAAGGTGTGAACACTAACACAATGACTGCTGATACATTAACTAATCCACCAGTGGACTTAGAAGGTGTGAACACTAACACAATGACTGCTAATACATTAACTAATCCACTAGTTGACGAAATTGGTGCTAGAATGGACCAGGAATTGAATAAAATATAGCAATCATAGAATAAGAAAATATAAAATAGTTTGACCTATCGAATTAAACAATGTGCCACCCCACCATTGCTTGACTGACACAAGTAGCTACATACACCTGTACTTCATACATACAGTCCTAAGAAACAATGTGCCACCCCACCATTGCTTGACTGACACAAGTAGCTACATACACCTGTACTTCATGCATACAGTCCTAAGAAACAATGTGCCACCCCACCATTGCTTGACTGACACAAGTAGCTACATACACCTGTACTTCATGCATACAGTCCTAAGAAACAATGTGCCACCCCACCATTGCTTGACTGACACAAGTAGCTACATACACCTGTACTTCATGCATACAGTCCTAAGAAACAATGTGCCACCCCACCATTGCTTGACTGACACAAGTAGCTACATACACCTGTACTTCATGCATACAGTCCTAAGAAACAATGTGCCACCCCACCATTGCTTGACTGACACAAGTAGCTACATACACCTGTACTTCATGCATACAGTCCTAAGAAACAATGTGCCACCCCACCATTGCTTGACTGACACAAGTAGCTACATACACCTGTACTTCATGCATACAGTCCTAAGAAACAATGTGCCACCCCACCATTGCTTGACTGACACAAGTAGCTACATACACCTGTACTTCATGCATACAGTCCTAAGAAACAATGTGCCACCCCACCATTGCTTGACTGACACAAGTAGCTACATACACCTGTACTTCATGCATACAGTCCTAAGAAACAATGTGCCACCCCACCATTCCTTCCATGCATCCGTCCTAATAACAATGTGCCACCACCCACCATTGCTTGACTGACCAAGTAGGCTACATATACCTGTACTTCATGCATACAGTCCTAAGAAACAATGTGCAACCCCACCATTGCTTGACTGACACAGTAGCTACATAGACCTGTACTTCAATGCATACGTCCTAAGAAACATGTGCCCCCCCATTGCTTGACTGAACAACAAGTAAGCTACATATACTGTACTTCATGCAACAGTCCCTAAGAACAATGTGCCACCCCCCCATTGCTTGACTGACACAAGTAGCTACCATATACCTGTACTTCATGCATACGTCCAGCAACAATGTGTCCCACCCCACCATTGCTTGACTGACACAAGGAGCTACATATAACCTGTACTTCAGGCATACAGTCGCTAAGACACAATGTTCACACCCCACCATTGTTGACTGACACCGTAGCCTACTAGACCTGTACTTCATGTCATGCTACAGTCCTAAGAAACAATGTGCCACCCACCATTGCTTGACTGACACAAGTAGCTACATATACCTGTACTTCATGGCATCAGTCCTAAGAAACAATGTGCCACCCCACCATTGCTTGACTGACACAAGTAGCTACATATACCTGTACTTCATGCATACAGTCCTAAGAAACAATGTGCCACCCCACCATTGCTTTGACTGACACAAGTAGCTACATATACCTGTACTTCATGCATACAGTCCTAAGAAACAATGTGCCACCCCACCATTGCTTGACTGACACAAGTAGCTACATATACCTGTACTTCATGCATACAGTCCTAAGAAACAATGTGCCACCCCACCATTGCTTGACTGACACAAGTAGCTACATATACCTGTACTTCATGCATACAGTCCTAAGAAACAATGTGCCACCCCACCATTGCTTGACTGACACAAGTAGCTACATATACCTGTACTTCATGCATACAGTCCTAAGAAACAATGTGCCACCACACCATTGCTTGACTGACACAAGTAGCTACATATACCTGTACTTCATCCATACAGTCCTAAGAAACAATGTGCCACCACACCATTGCTTGACTGACACAAGTAGCTACATATACCTGTACTTCATACATACAGTCCTAAGAAACAATGTGCCACCACACCATTGCTTGACTGACACAAGTAGCTACATATACCTGTACTTCATACATACAGTCCTAGGAAACACAAAGAATGTGTAGGAAGTAATTCTGTCAGGTAACTAGCCATTGTAGTTACAGAGAATTGATCACAAAGAACTTAGTAGGATTCAACTTCCTCCTAGCAATAACCAATTAGAACCAATTAGCTAGACAAATGTTTTCCTTGAAATTTGGACACATTACGAAATAGAGCTCAAGTGATTTTTCTGGGCCCAGCCACGTTTACTACGAGCTAGCAATCTACCACAGGCACTATCCAGTAATTCAATGGCTGACACGTACCTCTATCACGGAGCCGAAGGATCCTCTCCCTAGAGTAACGCCGGTGGATTCAACCCCGGACAACACGTACTTGTCAAGATGGCGATGATCTTTCAAGGCTTGTCCCACAAATTTAGAAGACTCCATAATTAATCGTACTAGCTACTGTAAAGAGAGTTAGTTACAATCACAAGCCATTTAGACCACACACATTCCCGACGCCATTGGATAATTCGATTACAGACTATACTAAAGAATGAAATGCGGAAATGCGTTGGGTCATTTAAGCATTCCATGCAAAGATTGTTTAACTTTCTATCCAAACACAGACTTAGTGATTGTATATACAATCATCCTCTATTTATTACACTAACCTTAGGAATCTGGGTTGGGCCAAATGGATTCCCCTCTCTCAGACATACTATAATTTCTATAGCCATAACTTCATTTACACAAATATTTCTTGAGGAAAATGTGCCAGATCTATAGTACTGTTATTATACTGTGTGCCAGATCTATATTACTGTCATTATACTGTTCCACCATTAGGAGAATGTGCCAGATCTATATTACTGTCATTATACTGTGCCAGATCTATATTACTGTCATTATACTGTTCCACCATTAGGAGAATGTGCCAGATCTATATTACTGTCATTATACTGTTCCACCATTAGGAGAATGTGCCAGATCTATATTACTGTCATTATACTGTTCCACCATTAGGAGAATGTGCCAGATCTATATTACTGTCATTATACTGTGCCAGATCTATATTACTGTCATTATACTGTTCCACCATTAGGAGAATGTGCCAGATCTATATTACTGTCATTACACTGTTCCACCATTAGGAGAATGTGCCAGATCTATATTACTGTCATTATACTGTTCCACCATTAGGAGAATGTGCCAGATCTATATTACTGTCATTATACTGTTCCACCATTAGGAGAATGTGCCAGATCTATATTACTGTCATTATACTGTGCCAGATCTATATTACTGTCATTATACTGTTCCACCATTAGGAGAATGTGCCAGATCTATATTACTGTCATTATACTGTGCCAGATCTATATTACTGTCATTACACTGTTCCACCATTAGGAGAATGTGCCAGATCTATATTACTGTCATTATACTGTGCCAGATCTATATTACTGTCATTACACTGTTCCACCATTAGGAGAATGTGCCAGATCTATATTACTGTCATTACACTGTTCCACCATTAGGAGAATGTGCCAGATCTATATTACTGTCATTATACTGTTCCACCATTATCCCACATCCTGTCTAACAATAATTATTATAATTAAGAGAGTGTAGATGTAGCAAGGTAAGTTCACAAAGAAGGGGAAAGAATGAATGACTACAACAATCCCTGTCTGCGCAGATCTTCATACGTCTTCTTATTGAACACATTTCCATCTGTGTCTTCATACTCCTCTTCTGTAGAAGACTCCCACTTGTCTTTATTTTTACCACCCTTTATCTTCTCCCACACTACACACACACACACACATACACACAATTATCATCAGCCTAAGTCTGTATCTAGTTATGAATAGTCATGACTTGAAGTCTGTATCTAGTTATGAATAGTCATGACTTCAAGTCTGTATCTAGTTATGAATAGTGATGACTTCTAGTCTGTATCTAGTTATGAATAGTCATGACTTGAAGTCTGTATCTAGCAAACTTGGGGTTGATTACGGTAACATGATTACGATTACAGTATGATTACAAAACATTGATTACGATTATGATTACACAGTCAAATATACGATTATGATTACGATTACAGTATGTTGATTACGATTATGATTACGATTACAATGTCAAAAATTAATGATTGTTGCAACGAAGAAACATAAGTTTTTCAAAAAGTTCTGGATAGATGGCATCTTTCTGGTCGAAATATTTTCCCAGCAATGGAAAAAAGTCGTTCCACTGGTCCACTTGATGCTGGCGAATGGAGGTAGTTGCAGGCTAGCTTTGTCAATTCTGGATACCGAGTGTGGTTATGCCTCCAAAAATCTAACGGGTCTTCTTCCTCATTGAGAGTGGGGCTGGTTAGATATTCATCAACCTGTAGCAAAACAGTATCACCTCCAGTTTGGGCTTCAGGTGGGATGGTTTTATCCATAAATTCAAAAAGTTTTGATCTTTTTTTAGGTTGGGAAAGTTCAGGTGATTCAACTGCAGAAACCCTCAATGGTTCCAACTGAGGTAGCATTGACCTTGCCTTGTCAAGAATAGTGGACTTTAGTTCAACTGCTTCTTCTGGAGTGCACCAATCGGTCTTCCATCGAGGGTCCAGGGCAGCAGCTATTTTGAATACTTCAAGCTGTTCATATTTGCTCATCCTTCTTTCAAGGGAGTCCTTTAGACTAGTCGTTAATCCAGAGTTAAATTTTGCATGCAAGGCTCCTAGCTGAACTCTGAGACCACGAATAACTGGCAAGACAATGCTAGCTGTAACTTTTTTTTCTGCCTGAGCAAGATCGGTAGCCCACTTAAAAGGTGTTAGAATTTCTACAATATCCTTCACAATGTTTATTTCATATAAATTCAATTTTCCACCATAATCAAGTGCTTGCATGGGTGGGGAATCATAAACTTTTAGCAAAGACTTCAGCATTGTCAACTGTGAATTCCATCTTGTTACATTTGCTGATTGAAGTCGATTTACATCCACGAATAAATCGCTTGCTGATGTTGAATGCCTCACGTGACTCACTAACCTTGCCACTTTACCCAAAACACGTTTGACTTGATCAGCTTTATCCATTCCATCTTTAACAACCAGCTGAAGAGTATGAGCAAAGCAAGAAAAATGATTTGGCTGGATCACGTCAAGTTCACTCTGTAATTCAGCATCAATCTCCACTGGCTGTACATCATCGTCATCTTCATTGAAATCTGAATCTGTGGCATCATCTTCATCGTGACTTATTTCAAGTAGACGGAACCGAATGCTTTTAACATGTTCGCAGCATTATCTGTAATAATAGTCAATTTTTCCAGAAATGCTAAACAATTGTTCAATTTCTGCAAAGTGCAATAATATAGCCTCGCCAGTATGAGAACCCCAGAAGCGACGGCATGCCAACATCACACTACTCAAGTTGAAATCAATAATAAAATGAGCTGTCACACCAAGGTATGACCGTGTTTGCCTGTTTGTCCAAATGTCCAATGTAAGGCAAACTCGAGAAGCACAATGTAGCAACTTGACAACTCTAGAAAATGATTCTGAAAAATGTGTTGGGATCAAGGTAGCGCTGAGGTATTTCCTTGATGGCATCAAATATCGTGGTTCAGCCATTTCTAAAATTTTTCGAAATGCAGAACTTTCAACTACAGACAACGGCTGCAAATCTGAAGCAATGAAATTGACAACAGCATCAGTTATCTGTTTCTGTTTTCCACCGTCCGTGGATTTCCACTTTTGAACTGAGTGAGACACAGAACCTTGAAGTGATGGTAGAAGTGTTTGTTGAGAGGAAGATGGTTGAGAATAAAGCTTTCCAAACACATTTGGATGATGCCTCTAAAAATTGATACAATATAAGTTTAAGATGAAATACTTAATACTAGTTTTTACCTTCAGGTGAGTTATCAAATTAGAAGTGCTTTTTCCTTTAGTAGAAACTTCCCTGTCACAGTGCTTGCACTTGACTTTCACTATCCCTGTACTACTAGAAGATTCACTTGGTTGCAAAAAATGATCAAAGACCGGAGATCGAGAAGCCATCACTTGCTGCTTAGAATTTCTCTGTATCAGTAGAATATCCTGACTACTTCTGGATATGCTTCGATGTAAGAACTGACTATTCAAAAGGCAAATCCTTCCCATGGTTTGAAGTGTTAACAAATGTTGTGCTTTCTAGCATTCAGTAAGCAGCTAGCTCTCAAGGCATTCAGAGCCAGTCATGAATGATAAAATGATCCACCTCCCCACCACACACACACACATACACACACACACACACATACACACAAATACAAGCACAGTTAGACGAGCTCTCCCTTGTAGACTATTAGGTGTCAATAGAACACTAATCAACACTGTAAAAAGTGGTATTAGTTAAAAACTGCTGTGCCACAACTAATTATAGCAAACACTTGCTGTTCTACTTCACTGCTAATATTACCAGTAATAGTTCTATGGGTTTGATTACAAAATATGATTATGATTACAATTACGATTACACCCACAATTAGTCACATGATTTTGATTATGATTACGATTACGCAAAACCTTGTAATCGATTGTAATCGATTACGATTGTAGTCATAATCAACCCCAACTCTGGTATCTAGTTATGAATAGTGATGACTTGAAGTCTGTATCTAGTTATGAATAGTGATGACTTGAAGTCTGTATCTAGTTATGAATAGTGATGACTCCAAGTCTGTATCTAGTTATGAATAGTGATGACTCCAAGTCTGTATCTAGTTATGAATAGTGATGACTTGAAGTCTGTATCTAGTTATGAATAGTGATGACTTCAAGTCTGTATCTAGTTATGAATAGTGATGACTTGAAGTCTGTATCTAGTTATGAATAGTGATGACTTCAAGTCTGTATCTAGTTATGAATAGTGATGACTTGAAGTCTGTATCTAGTTATGAATAGTGATGACTCCAAGTCTGTATCTAGTTATGAATAGTGATGACTCCAAGTCTGTATCTAGTTATGAATAGTGATGACTTCAAGTCTGTATCTAGTTATGAATAGTGATGACTTGAAGTCTGTATCTAGTTATGAATAGTGATGACTCCAAGTCTGTATCTAGTTATGAATAGTGATGACTCCAAGTCTGTATCTAGTTATGAATAGTGATGACTTGAAGTCTGTATCTAGTTATGAATAGTGATGACTTGAAGTCTGTATCTAGTTATGAATAGTGATGACTTCAAGTCTGTATCTAGTTATGAATAGTGATGACTTGAAGTCTGTATCTAGTTATGAATAGTGATGACTTCAAGTCTGTATCTAGTTATGAATAGTCATGACTCCAAGTCTGTATCTAGTTATGAATAGTGATGACTCCAAGTCTGTATATAGTTATGAATAGTGATGAAGTCTGTATCTAGTTATGGATAGTGATGACTCCAAGTCTGTATCTAGTTATGAATAGTGATGACTCCAAGTCTGTATATAGTTATGAATAGTGATGAAGTCTGTATCTAGTTATGGATAGTGATGACTCCAAGTCTGTATCTAGTTATGAATAGTCATGACTTGAAGTCTGTATCTAGTTATGAATAGTGATGAAGTCTGTATCTAGTTATGGATAGTGATGACTCCAAGCCTGTATCTAGTTATGGATAGTGATGACTCCAAGTCTGTATCTAGTTATGGATAGTGATGACTCCAAGTCTGTATCTAGTTATGGATAGTGATGACTCCAAGCCTGTATCTAGTTATGAATAGTGATGAAGTCTGTATCTAGTTATGAATAGTGATGAAGTCTGTATCTAGTTATGAATAGTGATGAAGTCTGTATCTAGTTATGGATAGTCATGACTTGAAGTCTGTATCTAGTTATGGATAGTGATGATTGTAGTAACTTACGTGCTATAGCATCAGCAATGGACGTCACATTCGCGAAATGAGCTGTGTTAGGAATACCCAGGCAACGCATACCATGAGCATGCCTCCACTCCTACACACACACACACACACACACATACCATGTCCAGTCTTACATGATTCCCATGCCATTTTCTCTGCTGTTTAAATAGCTATCCAGTTAATTTCCATTTCTTAGTTCATTGATTCTAGTAACTGCTTTCTTGTCTATATTAGCCGTTAGCAAGTGCCCCACCCACTACAAAATGGCGTTGAATGTACTAACTTTTGCAAATTAGGAATGCAGTAGCATAAGGTGTGATTATATCCATTGCTATTATCCTCAATCACTTGGTTTAGTTGCATCACTTCATTTTATCTCACCTCTTGACCTATGATTCATGAATACACACTACTGTTGTCATCACCGTAGCCGGTATGTGCAGTACTTTACCAACCCAACCCAGCTGTATCGTCAGCGGTACTGACGATGCTTTACCAACACAGTTGATTCATCGGCGAGCAAGCGAGATACTATTAGGGGTGGTTAATGCAAAATAGGGTATATGTTATGTGTATGTATGTGTGTATGGATGGTACGTATGCCCCCTAAACGCGTGCGTAGGGAACTTTTTTATCCTAAAAACTCGGCTTTTTAGGCTTGACCCCAGTTTATTCTGAAACTACAGCATTAAACAAGCCTTACTTTAAATTTAAGCTCCGAAGTGTGAGAAAATTCCGGCGAAAACCCTTGTTTTTCAAGACACAAAAAGTTGCTGAGACCGGTTACTATGGCATTGAAGACCCTTTTCCAAGCGTAGTTTCAAAACTTCGCCGTTTTATGGGGATACGGAGTGCTGATTGTTTGTTGTCAAGAGCCATTGGTAGTCAGAATGCCGTAATGTTAGTGCTAAGGAAGTTACTACACTCCGTGAAGCTGAGGTAAGTATGTAATTCCGTATTTGTTAGCTAAATATGCAAAAATAACTCTGGTCTTCTTTTTTGTAGCTAAGAGCTTGTTGTCAACAGTGACTGGTAAATTCAAATAGTCAGAATGACTCAAATTTGGTACTACAAGTTACCACTGCTCAAGAAAATGAGGTAAGAAAGTAATTTTTGTATTTGTGTGCTAAAATTGATTGTCTTTGTATTTGTAGGTGAGAGCTTGTTGTCAAGAATTCAAGGTAATTCAGATGGTCAAAGTAACTTCAATTTGATACTACAGAAGTTATCAATACTCAGGAAATTGAGGTAAGTAGTATGTAATTCCATATTTGTTGGCTAAAATTACAAATAATAACACTGGTTTATTATTTTTTTAATCGTAGCTGAGAGCTTGTCCAAGACTTACTGGTAATTGAGATTATCAGAATGGCAGATGTTTGATATTACAGAAGTTACCATTAATCAGGTAAGAGAGTGATTTTGTATTTGTTTGCTGATATTATAGCGTTTGCATGAACTAAGCTAAAACATAGTAACAATATTGTAGTTTCATGTTACCTAACTATCAGGCTCGCTCGCCATTTGTGCTCAAGCACACCACTAGTTTATATATAAGTTTGGACGTACGTATGTCATTTTGTACTTTGACCTTCTCGTATTTTTGTGTTAGCTCGTTTTTTGACCCCGTCCCAAACTTCACTAAACGGAATGCTCCGGTTTAGCGATCATTACCTGTATCATCCTAAAAATTGAATTGTTTACCACTCTGAATTCTTAGTTAGAACTCAAAAACTTAACGGAGTTCCATTTCTATTCGAGTTAGTGGTGGTGGTAAGTTAATACGCTATTTGTCACAGTTATAAGCCCTACGCAACAGTATTTGCTTGAAAATTCATTGTCCACTAGACTAACCACGAAGGTAAGTCTTGCGTAGGTATGTTCAGTTGTGTGAAAGTATTATGCGTTACAACTACTATACAAAGAAAAAGTTTAAATAATGTGACTTGATTTTGTTGCTTCTTTTTCAATTCAAACAGTTGCGGGGAGCGGTTACTATGGCCTTGAATCCCCTTTACTGTATATACGTAATTTAAAAACTCGATTTTATTTTAGTAGCTTGAGTTTTAGTAGTTAGAATCAATCATTTAACAATAGTGTAGTTTAAGGCTCGCTCGCCATTTGTGCTCAAGCACATCACTAGTCAACACACAAACACCATAGTCAATAGTGATAACACCACAGTCAATAGTGATAACACCACAGTCAATAGTGATAACACCACAGTCAATAGTGATAACACCACAGTCAATAGTGATAACACCACAGTCAATAGTGATAACACCACAGTCAATAGTGATAACACCACAGTCAATAGTGATAACACCACAGTCAATAGTGATAACACCAGTCAATAGTGATAACACCAGTCAATAGTGATAACACCACAGTCAATAGTGATAACACCACAGTCAATAGTGATAAACCACAGTCAATAGTGATAACACCACAGTCAATAGTGATAACACCATAGTCAATAGTGATAACACCACAGTCAATAGTCAATAGTGATAACACCACAGTCAATAGTGATAACACCACAGTCAATAGTGATAACACCACAGTCAATAGTGATATCACCACAGTCAATAGTGATAACACCACAGTCAATAGTGATAACACCAGTCAATAGTGATAACACCAGTCAATAGTGATAACACCACAGTCAATAGTGATAACACCACAGTCAATAGTGATAAACCACAGTCAATAGTGATAACACCACAGTCAATAGTGATAACACCATAGTCAATAGTGATAACACCACAGTCAATAGTGATAACACCACAGTCAATAGTGATAACACCACAGTCAATAGTGATAACACCACAGTCAATAGTGATAACACCACAGTCAATAGTGATATCACCACAGTCAATAGTGATAACACCTTACCAAACCACTACTGCTGCATCCTTACCAATCAAGCTTAGCTAATGAATTATACACACCGTCGTCGTTACCGGCAGGCAAGTATATTTCTAAATTTTAATTAAAACTACTTTAGACTTTAGTCTGTGAGTGAAAACTTGAAGAGAAACACCGGCACAAAGTCTTCAAAACTAGTGATGTGCTTCAGCACAAATGGCGAGCAAGCCATTGTGTACAAGTAATCCAGACAACGGAGTAGCTAAGTTAAATGAAGTTTAATGGCACCTTAAGCTAGTTTAACAGAATTAACAGATAGCCAATTGCAAAAGCAGTAGTAGTTGGTAAAGATCGGTTATTATAAGGGCGGAGGAAGGAGGGGCCAGCTGGCTAGGGGCATTGCTACATGGGGAAGGGTATATGAGGTGGTAAAGGGTACAGGGTCGTCAGCTCACACATGATCAAGGGGTTTCATGCCACATGTAAATTGCTAGTTGATGGTCTTCAGTAGAGACTCAGTCCAGAGTAATCTACCACGCCCTCCCACTCAGTCCAGAGTAATCTGCCACGCCCTCCCACTCAGTCCAGAGTAATCTGCCACGCCCTCCCACTCAGTCCAGAGTAATCTGCCACGCCCTCCCACTCAGTCCAGAGTAATCTGCCACGCCCTCCCTCTCAGTCCAGAGTAATCTGCCACGCCCTCCCACTCAGTCCAGAGTAATCTGCCACGCCCTCCCACTCAGTCCAGAGTAATCTGCCACGCCCTCCCACTCAGTCCAGAGTAATCTGCCACGCCCTCCCACTCAGTCCAGAGTAATCTGCCACGCCCTCCCACTCAGTCCAGAGTAATCTGCCACGCCCTCCCACTCAGTCCAGAGTAATCTGCCACGCCCTCCCACTCAGTCCAGAGCAATCTGCCACGCCCTCCCACTCAGTCCAGAGTAATCTGCCACGCCCTCCCACTCAGTCCAGAGTAATCTGCCACGCCCTCCCACTCAGTCCAGAGTAATCTGCCACGCCCTCCCACTCAGTCCAGAGTAATCTGCCACGCCCTCCCACTCAGTCCAGAGTAATCTGCCACGCCCTCCCACTCAGTCCAGAGTAATCTGCCACGCCCTCCCACCCCCACTAGAAGGGAGCAATACTTGCAACGATGTCACTAGCAATAGTAAGGCCTGGGGGACAGCATTAAGGAAAGGACAGACATCTGCACTAGTGATGTGCTTCAGCACAAATGGTAAGCGAGCCTGTGCACAAACGAAGCACTTCAAAACAGCTCATTTCTAAAAGTTTAAGTACGTAGCACTTGTGACCATACTTAGCTAAAAAATACAGAACTACTTTCTTACCTCAATTTCCGGAGTACTGGTATTATCTGTAGTCTCTACTATATCATTCTGACTATCTAAATTACCGGTAGCTCTTGACAACAAGCACTCACGGCTACTATATAAACGGCCGAGTTTTTGAAATTATGTCTGGTAAAGGGTCTAAATTCCATAGTAACCTTTCGCCGTAACATTCTGGGACTTGAAAAACAAGAATTTCTAAAGAATGACTGCACAGTGTTGAGTCTAACAGTAAGCATAGAAGACCTAAGTGCATCTTGTGGCATTTAGAAACAACCTAATATAAAGAGGCAAACAATTAAATGGTCTTGAATGATACGGGATCGCTAAACTGAAAGATTCTGTTTAGTGGAGGTATGGGAAGGGATAGACCACGAAGTAAACGCCAAAACACAAGGGTCAAAGTACAAAATGACATACATATATCCACACATATATATAAACAAACAAATATCCCTGATTTTCAATTGTGTTACCCCTGAGAGTGTCTCGCTCACTCGCCAATTATAATAGCAATGGTGACCTGCACTGGGGTCAACTACTCCTTCAGTGTGACACAACCGGGTCATGAATGTAAATCACTCCACATAGGTGTTAAGTAGTACTAACTAGTGATGTGCTTGAGCACAAATGGCGAGCGAGCCTAAAGACTATACTATTTTTATATGAATGATTTAACACTGAAGCTACTGAGAATAAGGTCCAGTTTTTTTTATTTCGCATACAAGGTAAAGGGATTTCAGTGCCATAGTAACAACTCTCTGCAACTGCTTGAATTGAAGTAGAAAAACAACAACAAAACAATACACGTTATTTAACAGTTTTCTTTGTGATATTCTTTAGCTAAAAAGTTGTTGTAACACACAATGCTTTGACACAACTGGACATGCACCTACACAGACTTACTTTAGCAGTAGTCTAGTGGACAATGTATTTTCAAGTAAATACTGTTGCGCACGGCTTATAACCATGACAAAGAGCGCATTGACTTACCACGGCCACTAACTCGAATAGAAATGGAAGTCCCTTAAGTTTTCAAGTTTGAACTGCACCCGCAAAAGAATTCAAAACTGTAAACAATTCAATTTCTAGGGTGACACGGGTACTGATCGATAAACCAGAGGATTCTGTTTAGTGTAATTTGGGACGGGTCGAACGCCGAGCGAACACAAAAATACGGAGGGTCAAAGTACAAAATGACATACATACGTCCATATATATAAATAAACAAACATCCCCGATTTTCAATTGTGTTACCCCTGTAAGTGTCTCGCTCGCTAGCTCGCTCGCCAATTACAATTAAAGCCCACTCATTTCCAGTATATACCTTGCAGTGACCCCGCCCTCACAGACAAACCTCAGGTAACTCTGGTTACGATGGTAATCTAGTTTTCCTGTTCTAGATTCCTTTCACCGAGTCTAGGAAGACATCAATTTCATTTATTTCAGGGGGCGGGCAAATGTCCCCTTTATCCCCTTAAAAGCAACCCTGATTGCGATGTAGCAGATTCCTGCACATCATGTGATCACCCTACCACATCACATGACCTACACATCATGTGATCACCCTACCACATCACATGACCTACACATGCGTACTCACTGAGAAGTGTCTTTGAAATGACTTGGGTCCTCTGTAGTTTGCATTCCCACATATCTCACATGCATAACTGATGTTGAGACCGTGCAGTTTGTACAGCCAGTAAGGGATGGGTTTGCCATCCCAGCCTAGTGGCAAGTTCTTAGGATTGTAAGGAACACCTTCTTCATCCTCACTGCTGTCTCCAGCCTCTCCCTCTCCCTCAGACTCCTCCTCCTCCTCAGCCAACTCATCTGCTGTACGCGCCATCTTCCTCTCCACATTCTCAACCGTAGCTGCTCGCTGCTCCTAAACACACAAATAGATCCATAATGTTGACCACCCTTTACCATACTCAATAAACCTGAATACATGTCTAGTAGACCTGACTAAGCTAAAAGTTCTAATAAGAGCTCACCCCTAATAGTTCAGAGTACTTGTAGACGAGTGCCTCTAGTTCCGCCATTTCCCTGTGCTTCTGTGTAGCTTGCTCTGAGCTCTTGGCCTTAGCAAACATTGACACATCAAGAGCTGCCAGAGGAACCTCTTTAGTACTGAACAGACGCCTGGCTCGCTGCTCTAGAGTGCTAGAATATAAACAAGGAACAAACAGCCACACCCATGACCACACCCTGCTCTAGAGTGCTAGAATATAAACAAGGAACAAACAGCCACACCCATGACCACACCCTGCTCTAGAGTGATAGAATATAAACAAGGAACAAACAGCCACACCCATGACCACACCCTGCTCTAGAGTGATAGAATATAAACAAGGAACAAACAGCCACACCTGTGACCACACCCATACGCTGCTTTAGAGTGCTACAATAAGTAACAAACAGCAACACCAATCATCACACCCACTTCACCAATGACCACACCCACATGCTGCTCTAGAGTGCTATAATATAAAACAAGGATAACTAATGATGTGCTTGAGCACAAATGGCGAGCGAGCCTAAACTACACAATTGTTATATGATTGATTTTAACTTCTAACACTCAAAGCTACTAAAAATAATGTCGAGTTTTTTTAATTACGTTTAATCGGTAAAGGTATTTAAGGGTGCTGGCACACTCTTTGAGCGCGAAAAACCCGCCAAATAGGCCACGGTTGCTAGGGCGTGTTAAACTTACTTCTGCTGTTCCCCCCGAGTTATTTTATTTATGCAGGCCAGCAAGTACTGCTAGGAGAAAGCACCTACCGGGAATGAAGACTGGAAGTCGATTGCATCTCAAGAAATACCTCATCACCATTCTGGACTTCATGGCAGTACTGCACGGCTACTGCCGTAGTTTAGAAGCCAATATTTTGTATATCATTTTCTTACCCGTGCGTACATGCCGTAACATTGAGTTTTTGTTGAATTCTATTTTACTTTTCTATTTACTCACCTTACCACGTGAACTATTGTCGATTATTTCTATAAAATTCTGTATATTAAAAATATTTCAATGTTTAGGGTTGACCCCTTGTGGCCCTAAACCCTGGCAAAGTCTGAACCATAGCCGTTCGTCCATTTCTGAGCATACGGCGAGAGAAGATTCTGGATCCATTACTTTAGTGCGCGAGGATTTTTATTGTAAGTTGGCTCCTCCCCGCCCTAACTTATGTGCCAGCACCCTTAAATGCCATAGTAACCACTCGCCGCAACTGTTTGAATTGAAAAAACAAAACAAAAAACAACAACAGCCAAACAATACATGTTATTTAAACCTTCAATATTCGCTAGCTAAGTAGAAGCTGTAACACACAATACTTTCACACAACTGGACTGACCTACACAATACTAACCCACGTGGTTAGTCTAGTGGACAATAAATTTTCAAGTAAATACTGTTGTGTACGGCTTATAAACATGACAGAGAGTTTCCCCTGATAGTGTCTTGCTCGCTTCGCTCGCCAACAAACAGTCACACAAAAGACCACACCCACACTTTATCCGCAACCATACCCACCTTTTGAATGACCACACCCACTCTTGGTGTGACCACACCCACCTCAACACCGGACTCACCCTCCACATTTGAGTCCCAGTGCCATAAGAGCCGACTTGAGTCTGTCTAGTCCGAGAGACATGAGCTCTTCAGCTGACGAGAATGCAGACAGATCAAGATGAGCTCCAGAATGCTTGGCCATAGCACTACCAGTGTCTTTCTATTAGATACAGGATATAGCACTACTGGTGTCTTTCTATTAGATACAGGATATAGCACTACTGGTGTCTTTCTATTAGATACAGGATATAGCACT
>WLWD01002810.1_pt1 | contig 25924 bp, 16 predicted proteins | sample 6712731 | NCBI WGS metagenome assembly WLWD01 (sample SAMN12718690, study PRJNA576275) | sponge metagenome | isolation source: marine sponge | host: Mycale hentscheli | place: New Zealand: South Island, Marlborough, Capsize Point | collected 2014-11-01 | reverse complement strand
GTATTGATCTAGGAGTGTGTCTGGTAGGTATTGTAGGTCTGGTAGGTATTGATCTAGGAGTGTGTCTGGTAGGTATTGTAGGTCTGGTAGGTATTGATCTAGGAGTGTGTCTGGTAGGTATTGTAGGTCTCGTAGGTATTGATCTAGGAGTGTGTCTGGTAGGTATTGTAGGTCTGGTAGGTATTGATCTAGGAGTGTGTCTGGTAGGTATTGTAGGTCTAGTAGGTATTGATCTAGGAGTGTGTCTGGTAGGTATTGTAGGTCGGGTAGGTATTGATCTAGGAGTGTGTCTGGTAGGTATTGTAGGTCGGGTAGGTATTGATCTAGGAGTGTGTCTGGTAGGTATTGTAGGTCGGGTAGGTATTGATCTAGGAGTGTGTGTAGTAGGTATTGATCTATCAGTTTGTGTAGTAGGTATTGATCTAGGAGTGTGTGTGGTAGGTATTGATCTACCAGTTTGTCTAGTAGGTATTGATCTAGGAGTGTGTGTGGTAGGTATTGATCTAGGAGTGTGTGTGGTAGGTATTGATCTATCAGTTTGTCTAGTAGGTATTGATCTAGGAGTGTGTCTGGTAGGTATTGATCTAGGAGTGTGTCTGGTAGGTCTGGTAGGTATTGATCTAAGAGTGTGTCTGGTAGGTATTGTAGGTCTGGTAGGTATTGATCTAGGAGAGTGGTAGGTATTGATCTAGGAGTGTGTGTGGTAGGTATAGATCTAGGAGTGTGTGTGGTAGGTATTGATCTAGGAGTGTGTGTGGTAGGTACTAGGAGTGTGTGTGTGGAGGTATTGATCTAGGAGTGTGTGTGGTAGGTATTGATCTAGGAGTGTGTGTGGTAGGTATTGATCTAGGAGAGTGGTAGGTATTGATCTAGGAGTGTGTGTGGTAGGTATAGATCTAGGAGTGTGTGTGGTAGGTATTGATCTAGGAGTGTGTGTGGTAGGTACTAGGAGTGTGTGTGTGGAGGTATTGATCTAGGAGTGTGTGTGGTAGGTATTGATCTAGGAGTGTGTGTGGTAGGTATTGATCTAGGAGAGTGGTAGGTATTGATCTAGGAGTGTGTGTGGTAGGTATAGATCTAGGAGTGTGTGTGGTAGGTATTGATCTAGGAGTGTGTGTGGTAGGTACTAGGAGTGTGTGTGTGGAGGTATTGATCTAGGAGTGTGTGTGGTAGGTATTGATCTAGGAGTGTGTGTGGTAGGTATTGATCTAGGAGAGTGGTAGGTATTGATCTAGGAGTGTGTGTGGTAGGTATAGATCTAGGAGTGTGTGTGGTAGGTATTGATCTAGGAGTGTGTGTGGTAGGTACTAGGAGTGTGTGTGTGGAGGTATTGATCTAGGAGTGTGTGTGGTAGGTATTGATCCAGGAGTGTGTGTGGTAGGTATTGATCTAGGAGTGTGTGTGGCAGGTATTGATCTAGGAGTGTGTGTGGTAGGTATTGATCTAGGAGTGTGTGTGGCAGGTATTGATCTAGGAGTGTGTGTGGCAGGTATTGATCTAGGAGTGTGTGTGGCAGGTATTGATCTAGGAGTGTGTGTGGTAGGTATTGATCTAGGAGTGTGTGTGGTAGGTATTGATCTAGGAGTGTGTGTGGTGGCAGGTATTGATCTAGGAGTGTGTGTGGTAGGTATTGATCTAGGAGTGTGTGTGGTAGGTATTGATCTAGGAGTGTGTGTGGCAGGTATTGATCTAGGAGTGTGTGTGGAGGTATTGATCTAGGAGTGTGTCTGGTAGGTATTGATCTAGGAGTGTGTCTGGTAGGTATTGATCTAGGAGTGTGTCTGGTAGGTATTGTAGGTCTGGTAGGTATTGATCTAGGAGCGTGTGTGGAGGTATTGATCTAGGAGTGTGTCTGGTAGGTATTGATCTAGGAGTGTGTGTGGAGGTATTGATCTAGGAGTGTGTGTGGTAGGTATTGATCCAGGAGTGTGTGTGGTAGGTATTGATCTAGGAGAGTGTGTGGTAGGTATTGATCTATGAGTGTGTGTGGCAGGTATTGATCTAGGAGTGTGTGTGGTAGGTATTGATCTAGGAGTGTGTGTGGCAGGTATTGATCTAGGAGTGTGTGTGGTAGGTATTGATCTAGGAGTGTGTGTGGTAGGTATTGATCTAGGAGTGTGTGTGGCAGGTATTGATCTAGGAGTGTGTGTGGTAGGTATTGATCTAGGAGTGTGTGTGGTAGGTATTGATCTAGGAGTGTGTGTGGTAGGTATTGATCTAGGAGTGTGTGTGGCAGGTATTGATCTAGGAGTGTGTGTGGCAGGTATTGATCTAGGAGTGTGTGTGGAGGTATTGATCTAGGAGTGTGTGTGGTAGGTATTGATCCAGGAGTGTGTGTGGTAGGTATTGATCTAGGAGAGTGTGTGGTAGGTATTGATCTATGAGTGTGTGTGGCAGGTATTGATCTAGGAGTGTGTGTGGTAGGTATTGATCTAGGAGTGTGTGTGGTAGGTATTGATCTAGGAGTGTGTGTGGTAGGTATTGATCTAGGAGTGTGTGTGGTAGGTATTGATCTAGGAGTGTGTGTGGTAGGTATTGATCTATCAGTTTGTCTGGTAGGTATTGATCTAGGAGTGTGTCTGGTAGGTATTGTAGGTCTGGTAGGTATTGATCTAGGAGTGTGTCTGGTAGGTATTGTAGATCTGGTAGGTATTGATCTAGGAGTGTGTCTGGTAGGTATTGATCTAGGAGTGTGTGTGGTAGGTATTGATCTAGGAGTGTGTCTGGTAGGTATTGATCTAGGAGTGTGTCTGGTAGGTATTGATCTAGGAGTGTGTGTGGTAGGTATTGATCTAGGAGTGTGTCTGGTAGGTATTGATCTAGGAGTGTGTCTAGTAGGTATTGATCTAGGAGTGTGTCTAGTAGGTATTGATCTAGGAGTGTGTCTGGTAGGTATTGATCTAGGAGTGTGTCTAGTAGGTATTGATCTAGGAGTGTGTCTGGTAGGTATTGTAGGTCTGGTAGGTATTGATCTAGGAGTGTGTCTGGTAGGTATTGTAGGTCTGGTAGGTATTGATCTAGGAGTGTGTCTGGTAGGTATTGTAGGTCGCGTAGGTATTGATCTAGGAGTGTGTCTGGTAGGTATTGTAGGTCGGGTAGGTATTGATCTAGGAGTGTGTCTGGTAGGTATTGTAGGTCGGGTAGGTATTGATCTAGGAGTGTGTGTGGTAGGTATTGATCTATCAGTTTGTGTAGTAGGTATTGATCTAGGAGTGTGTGTGGTAGGTATTGATCTACCAGTTTGTCTAGTAGGTATTGATCTAGGAGTGTGTGTGGTAGGTATTGATCTAGGAGTGTGTGTGGTAGGTATTGATCTATCAGTTTGTCTAGTAGGTATTGATCTAGGAGTGTGTCTGGTAGGTATTGATCTAGGAGTGTGTCTGGTAGGTCTGGTAGGTATTGATCTAAGAGTGTGTCTGGTAGGTATTGTAGGTCTGGTAGGTATTGATCTAGGAGAGTGGTAGGTATTGATCTAGGAGTGTGTGTGGTAGGTATAGATCTAGGAGTGTGTGTGGTAGGTATTGATCTAGGAGTGTGTGTGGTAGGTACTAGGAGTGTGTGTGTGGAGGTATTGATCTAGGAGTGTGTGTGGTTAGGTATTGATCTAGGAGTGTGTGTGGCAGGTATTGATCTAGGAGTGTGTGTGGTAGGTATTGATCTAGGAGTGTGTGTGGGAGGTATTGATCTAGGAGTGGGTGTGGTAGGTATTGATCTAGGAGTGTGTGTGGTAGGTATTGATCTAGGAGTGTGTGTGGTAGGTATTGATCTAGGAGTGTGTGTGGTAGGTATTGATCTAGGAGTGTGTGTGGTAGGTATTGATCTAGGAGTGTGTGTGGTAGGTATTGATCTAGGAGTGTGTGTGGTAGGTATTGATCTATCAGTTTGTCTGGTAGGTATTGATCTAGGAGTGTGTCTGGTAGGTATTGTAGGTCTGGTAGGTATTGATCTAGGAGTGTGTCTGGTAGGTATTGTAGATCTGGTAGGTATTGATCTAGGAGTGTGTCTGGTAGGTATTGATCTAGGAGTGTGTGTGGTAGGTATTGATCTAGGAGTGTGTGTGGTAGGTATTGATCTAGGAGTGTGTGTGGTAGGTATTGATCTAGGAGTGTGTCTGGTAGGTATTGTAGGTCTGGTAGGTATTGATCTAGGAGTGTGTCTGGTAGGTATTGTAGGTCTGGTAGGTATTGATCTAGGAGTGTGTCTGGTAGGTATTGATCTAGGAGTGTGTCTAGTAGGTATTGATCTAGGAGTGTGTCTAGTAGGTATTGATCTAGGAGTGTGTCTAGTAGGTATTGATCTAGGAGTGTGTCTGGTAGGTATTGATCTAGGAGTGTGTCTAGTAGGTATTGATCTAGGAGTGTGTCTAGTAGGTATTGATCTAGGAGTGTGTCTGGTAGGTATTGATCTAGGAGTGTGTCTAGTAGGTATTGATCTAGGAGTGTGTCTGGTAGGTATTGTAGGTCTGGTAGGTATTGATCTAGGAGTGTGTCTGGTAGGTATTGTAGGTCTGGTAGGTATTGATCTAGGAGTGTGTCTGGTAGGTATTGTAGGTCGCGTAGGTATTGATCTAGGAGTGTGTCTGGTAGGTATTGTAGGTCGGGTAGGTATTGATCTAGGAGTGTGTCTGGTAGGTATTGTAGGTCGGGTAGGTATTGATCTAGGAGTGTGTGTGGTAGGTATTGATCTATCAGTTTGTGTAGTAGGTATTGATCTAGGAGTGTGTGTGGTAGGTATTGATCTACCAGTTTGTCTAGTAGGTATTGATCTAGGAGTGTGTGTGGTAGGTATTGATCTAGGAGTGTGTGTGGTAGGTATTGATCTATCAGTTTGTGGGGTTGTCGTTATGTATTCGCATCTAGGAAGTTTTGTGTCTGTAAGGTATTGATCTAGGAGTGTGTCTGGTAGGTCTGGTAGGTATTGATCTAAGAGTGTGTCTAATAGGTATTGTAGGTCTGGTAGGTATTGATCTAGGAGAGTGGTAGGTATTGATCTAGGAGTGTGTGTGGTAGGTATAGATCTAGGAGTGTGTGTGGTAGGTATTGATCTAGGAGTGTGTGTGGTAGGTACTAGGAGTGTGTGTGTGGAGGTATTGATCTAGGAGTGTGTGTGGTAGGTATTGATCCAGGAGTGTGTGTGGTAGGTATTGATCTATGAGTGTGTGTGGTAGGTATTGATCTAGGAGTGTGTGTGGTAGGTATTGATCTAGGAGTGTGTGTGGTAGGTATTGATCTAGGAGTGTGTGTGGTAGGTATTGATCTAGGAGTGTGTGTGGTAGGTATTGATCTAGGAGTGTGTGTGGCAGGTATTGATCTAGGAGTGTGTGTGGTAGGTATTGATCTAGGAGTGTGTGTGGCAGGTATTGATCTAGGAGTGTGTGTGGTAGGTATTGATCTAGGAGTGTGTGTGGCAGGTATTGATCTAGGAGTGTGTGTGGCAGGTATTGATCTAGGAGTGTGTGTGGTAGGTATTGATCTAGGAGTGTGTCTGGTAGGTATTGATCTAGGAGTGTGTCTGGTAGGTATTGATCTAGGAGTGTGTGTGGTAGGTATTGATCTAGGAGTGTGTCTGGTAGGTATTGATCTAGGAGTGTGTGTGGAGCTATTGATCTAGGAGTGTGTGTGGTAGGTATTGATCTAGGAGTGTGTGTGGTAGGTATTGATCTAGGAGTGTGTGTGGTAGGTATTGATCTAGGAGTGTGTGTGGTAGGTATTGATCATGAGTGTTGTGGTAGGTATTGATCTATGACGTGTGTGTGTCATGTCTTGAATCCAGGAATGTGTGGGCAGGTATTGATCTAGGAGGTGGTGTGTTAGGTATTGATCTAAGGAGTGTGTGTGGCAGGTATTGGATCTAGAGTGTGTTTGGCAGTATTGATCTAGATGTGTGTGGCATGTAGTGATCTAGGAGTGTGTGTGGCAGGTATTGATCTAGGAGTGTGTGTGCATGGTAATTGATCTATATGATGTGTGTGGCAGGTCTTGATCTATGAGTGTGTGTGGCAGGTGGATCTAGGAGTGTGTGTGGCAGTAATTGATCTAGGAGTTGTGTGGTTAGGAATGAGTCTAGGAGTGTGTGTGGTAGGTATAGATCTAGGAGTGTGTGTGGTAGGTATTGATCTAGAGTGTGTGTGGTAGGTATTGATCCAGGAGTGTGTGTGGTAGGTATTGATCTAGGAGTGTGTGTGGTAGGTATTGATCTAGGAGTGTGTGTGGCAGGTATTGATCTAGGAGTGTGTGTGGTAGGTATTGATCTAGGAGTGTGTGTGGCAGGTATTGATCTAGGAGTGTGTGTGGTAGGTATTGATCTAGGAGTGTGTGTGGCAGGTATTGATCTAGGAGTGTGTGTGGTAGGTATTGATCTAGGAGTGTGTGTGGTAAGCAAATTTTATCGTTCTGACAGCCAATATATGCTAATTAAAACTTAACCTAACGTTTCGACTCCTTGCCGAAGTCCTCTTTTTTAGTTGACCCCTTCAGCAAGGAGTCGAAAAGTCGGGTTAAGTTTTAATTAACATACATTGGCTGTTAGAACAAGAAAAAATTGCTATTATTACAACAAAGTTGTATTGAGAAGACATGCTTACATAGTCAACCCTATACCACTTTATTGGTGATTGTGGAGCAATGTGTGGTGTGACCATCTTTACCATGTCCAATTACAAAGAGCATTATACTTGCATTTTTAAATATGAAGTTTAATTGGTTCAAGAATTTCTTAGCTATATTTACAAAAAAAAAAGGAATGTGTAGGTATACCGTAGTTAGCTACAAGTCAAACGGTTGAGGTCACCACAACATACTAGTGTAAGAAATTAAATAGTAGCTAATGTATCACTAAACACACGAATTGATAGTTAGCTACAATAATGGACACAAAAGGGCAAAAAAAAAAAAGGCAGTTTAAATAGCAGCTATGTAACTTGGAGCATTGAGTAAATTGTGTTATAGCAAGTCCTCCCTTCCCAGCAGTGCATATAACTATATTCTACATATTTGTGCTCCATAGGTTAATTCTGTGATATCTTCATCATTGCCTCTTAGCTACAAGTTGCTTCAGTGGGTGTAGATTTGAGCTTTAAGATGACCAAGTGCCCAATGTATATTTTCCTTAAACCAAGCTTTAGTCAGTGTGGCAGTACTCCATCTTGAAATACAAAATACGCTGGATGTGCCATTTGCATTAGTCAATTGATTACACCTTACCACATTTACGGTTGGGTTGATACCAATCTCTTAAGTCAACCAACCCTCATATTTTTATGAGTTACATTGCAACGATGCTTCTTTGCTGCAACTACAACCAATCCAGATTGCTTATGTCTTCTGTTGCTAGCTCTTGGTGAGACGGAGCTACTGGTAGCTAGCATCATTCAGCTCTCTCTTTCATCTGCTGTTAAGTGCTCCATTCAGGGAGTCATTCAAAGCTTTCTCCATCTAACAGGAAGTGGAGAAGTTACTAGCAACACTTCACTAAAATATATCAGCTGGTCCACTAAATTTAATTAGATGTGCACACAGTTTGAAAATGCTACATTCAGTGTGAGTTAAAATTCCTTAGCAACCACTAATAAGACCTTTTACTTTACAATGAGGCATATTAAGGCTATCTTATTATAAAGCTTTTTAAGCTATGCACTATCAACTACAAATTTTAATATTAAGATCTGCTTTAGGTCCCATTGCAAGCCAATAGTTTACATGAGCAGTCACATGTTGTTGGGGCATTCAACTTCAACAGTTACCATAACTATCTGCGGGCAGGTACCACAGAACTATAGCGTGAATAATTAATTAACAAAAACTAAAATGGATATACATAAGATTATTTTACTTGGCCATTTTTTTTTCTCGAAATTAAAGCAAGATGATATTGTCAAAATCAATCACTAGAAATAACTAATAATTAACATCCCACGATCACTAAAACTAAACAAACACTAGTATAAATTAGATGCAATAACTATTATAGCCAATACTACAATGACCACACCCACCACTTAGAGCAGACCACTTTCTCAGTTGATAGATGTGGTCCCAACGCCACAACTTGCTGATGATTCACTCATGTTACTGCTCCAGGAGAGTTAGCACCACAGCCTATACTTCTATTCACTCTGTTACTACTCCAGGAGAGTTATCAATCCACACACAGCCTACTTATATTCCAACTCTCAGTTGAACTTGTGCTATAGACTATCTGTGATAATGTCTGAGTTAACTCTCATGGACAGATTTATCAGCTTGCTCATCTCTGGCTAGCAGCCCAGTTCATAGTTGGCCTTCAGCCACAAGAATAAGTAGCTAAGGAAATCTGCTTGTGGGAAACAGATTTCAGGGGAAACCCCACTAGTCTTAAACAGTGCATAATAAACAATCCTTAAACTAACTAAAATTGATGGAAAATGTTTGAAAATAACAAACTTAAATAAATAATCCTAAGACTAACAAGAACTAACTAATAGTCATGAGCAAACTTCAGCTAGTAATAAAAAATCTTACTAATAGAAAATATAGAAACAAGCCCTGTGGACTGCTTGAGAAACTGTACTCATGTAGCAGCACTCACGTAGCAGCACTCACGTAGCAGCACTCATGTAGCAGCACTCATGTAGCAGCACTCATGTAGCAGCACTCAAGTAGCAGCACTCACGTAGCAGCACTCACGTAGCAGCACTCACGTAGCAGCACTCATGTAGCAGCACTCAAGTAGCAGCACTCATGTAGCAGCACTCACATAGCAGCACTCATGTAGCAGCACTCATGTAGCAGCACTCACGTAGCAGCACTCACGTAGCGGCACTCACGTAGCAGCACTCAGGTAGCGGCACTCACGTAGCGGCACTCAGGTAGCGGCACTCACGTAGCAGCACTCATGTAGCAGCACTCACGTAGCAGCACTCACGTAGCAGCACTCACGTAGCAGCACTCACGTAGCAGCACTCAGGTAGCAGCACTCACCTAGCAGCACTCAGGAAGCGGCACTCACGTAGCGGCACTCACGTAGCAGCACACACGTAGCAGCACTCACGTAGCAGCACTCACGTAGCAGAACTCACGTAGCAGCACTCACGTAGCAGCACTCAGGTAGCGGCACTCACGTAGCGGCACTCACGTAGCGGCACTCATGTAGCAGCACTCACGTAGCAGCACTCACGTAGCAGCACTCACGTTGCAGCACTCACGTAGCAGCACTCACGTAGCAGCACTCACGTAGCAGCACACACGTAGCAGCACTCACGTAGCAGCACTCATGTAGCAGCACTCACGTAGCAGCACACACGTAGCAGCACTCACGTAGCAGCACTCATGTAGCAGCACTCACGTAGCAGCACACACGTAGCAGCACTCATGTAGCAGCACTCACGTAGCAGCACTCACGTAGCAGCACTCATGTAGCAGCACACACGTAGCAGCACTCAAGTAGCAGCACTCATGTAGCAGCACTCATGTAGCAGCACTCACGTAGCAGCACTCACATAGCAGCACTCATGTAGCAGCACTCACATAGCAGCACTCATGTAGCAGCACTCACGTAGCAGCACACACGTAGCAGCACTCAAGTAGCAGCACTCATGTAGCAGCACTCATGTAGCAGCACTCACATAGCAGCACTCATGTAGCAGCACTCATGTAGCAGCACTCATGTAGCAGCACTCACATAGCAGCACTCATGTAGCAGCACTCACGTAGCAGCACTCACGTAGCAGCACTCACGTAGCAGCACTCACGTAGCAGCATTTGTGTAGCAGCACTCATGTAGCAGCACTCACGTAGCAGCACTCATGTAGCAGCACTCATGTAGCTAAGCACAATGTGTAGGAGGGAAATAGTTAGAGACTCACTATTGGACTATTCGAGACATTTGCTGCTCAAGTTTTTTTTATTATAAAAGTAACTAGCTGTTTGTTTGAGTTTTAGAATTAGATCAGTCCATGTAGCACGTGATATAAGTCATCAAAGAAAATGAAGTGATAATTACTTCAGAGAAGAGTTGCTCTCATTTAAACTAGTTCTGAAAAATTCACTCCTCATTGTTAGCGAGCTACTACTCGAACAAGTTCATATCAGCAAGTGGTCAGCCATTTCTGAGGGACCTATGAATTCTTGGAATATCTGAAAGCTGTAGTAATAGACTTTATATCATGTACAATATTTGTTTGAAGGAAGAGATCATACCTGTTGCATACAGGGACACACTCAAAGATGACTTTGAGTCGATGGTAGCTATCATCTGTATAGGTAGTTGTATGGCAAGTAATAACAGTAGACGAGTAGCATTCATGTAGCTAGTCAACTGTTCGTTATGCCCACCATGACAGAGTAAATACCCTGTGGCTCAATAGTGCTTCAGTTGTTAAAAAGGAAAAAAGTGCAGAAAATAATTTGTTGAACTCTATTTAAAACATGACAGGAATGTGATGTGGAGGGAAAATCTTCCTTCACTTTCAAACTACTTACTTACTGGTGTGCCATCACATGACCTAGCTACTTAGCTAGACAGAAATAATTCTGTATGAAGAATTTGAACAACTCAAAGCACACAATATTTTATTAAAATCTGAGATTGGTAAGTGTAAACATGTACTTCACTTAGTGTTAGTTGATCCAGGAAGAATCCATCATTGCAAGTTGTATCTGGGAGAGATGATAGCTATGGAATAACAGATTCTTCATTCTCAGTATTAACAATGAATGAATAAGTTTAGTGTTCAGTTTGTCTCTTTGTCTCCATCCTAACTAGTAGCTAGTAGCTAATAGCATTCAATCAGCATGAGATAATGATAACTCATTTTGACAAGCTGCCATGAAGTTGTAAATCCAGATATACCGGTAACCAAAATCAGTTTGATTTTGTTACTGATGTAGCTAAGACTGGAAAATTCAACAAGGTTGTTATAGCTATACATAATTTAGAGAATAGTATTGTGGGATGTAGCTATTGACTAGGAACACCTTATATATAATATATATATATGTGTTGATGTAAGACTTTTTCTTAGAGCCAAAGACATATAAATACTGCACATTGACTGACATGACGTAGGAGTGTCTAGCTTTAATTCTTTTCTTGACTTTGAAAACAGTTTCTACATTCCTTTCCATCATCTTGTGATAGCTATAGTTACAAGTGAAATAGCTATAGTGGAAGTGCTCATGTGGAAAGTCACTAGCTACATAAATGGCTGACAAGTCACACATTTTACAAAACTGACTAAAGATAACTACTTTATGCACCTTTAGTTTGGGCAGATAGCGTCCTCCTGTGCACCTATTTTAGACACCTAAAACACAACAACCCAGCCAACTAAAGATAACTCCTATAAGGCTTCATTTCTTCCCTTTACCTAAACTATTTGTAAATGTCAGCAACATATCACTCATAAGACTAACACAGAGCTATCTTCACTCAGCTGTACTCCCTTACCCTCCGATAAGTGGGTAGCTATAAGTTCGTCCGTAATTCCTGTGTATGACCAGTATTTGCAGCTCCCCCACCGCCGCCTCCTCTACACCACGGGGAAGAACCAGCGTATCGCTCGCGCGTCTATGGAAACGACATTTTTGTACTTGGCGCTCTCGACGCAAAGCATACCGATATTCACCAGAAAAATTCCAACGTTCTGTTTTAGTTCCGATTAAGTTTTTAAAATGGTACCATTAAAGTGATACTTTTGCACTGATCAAAACACAAACAAAGTAAAATTGTGCAGCAATAGATAAGATAGAATCTGGTACAGTATTGTTGTCACTTTGACCTGTCAATTACTGGCAGCAATAGGATAGAGGTGAGCTATTCACTTAGTTCACCATGATATCATTGGGATAGACATCTCCACTTCCTATGTCATGACAAATTAGTGAAACCCTCTGGCTAGGACCACAAAGGTTTGGTTGTGTGTTATTTATTCGTACCTGGTTAGTCTAGGAAGGTCTCTGATGCCTGATTTGCTAGTTAAACATATTCATGGGAAACTCTGTAATTGATACACTGTATCAAGTTGTTTCCAGTCTTCAATTAGCTAGATGGATGGAACATACATTAAAGAAAGCATGTATGTATACAAACTGTTTGTGTCTAGCTAGCTAGAATTTTATTATTGGAGACTTCAGTAAGCAATAGCTACTGGTAGGAGGGAGGTGGGCGGATGTCACAGCACAATAGGTGAGAGACTCCATTGTGGTTTCAAGATACTTTCATGACCTGTTAGAATCCTTTTTCTGGTTAAATTGTTCCACAGAAGAGTGGGAGATGTCTTCACACTCTGACATGACTGGAGGGAGTGGAATATCTTGCCCTACATGCCAGCCAACTATTCAACATGTTCTTGAATGGAGTGTGGGTACAGATGCTAATTCATCAAAGTCCCTCTGTTTGTGATAACACTGCAACATCCTTCCTGAGCTCCTGGTTTAGTTGGCCGACTTGCATTACTTTGATGGAGGACAACTTCCATATTACAGTAGCAGTGAATTGTTTGTAAACCTGTTCTAAATACTCTACTAGCTACAGGTAAACACAAATTCCATATAAGTTAAAATAATAACAGACATTGACTTCAGAGGTCAATGTTTTGTCTTAAATGGTTCAGCCTTATTTTATTATAGGGGCATACAATTAGTGGATATAGAAGGAGGGACATGTGTACAAACTTCAGTCACTGGTTTGGCTTCTCTCTCTCTTGCTGTAGTAGTTTGAATTGAGGATATTTGCTGGAGAAGGTGGTAGTTCACTCCCAGTTATCATCTTACCCAACTGTCACATCTCACAGTGGAGTGGTTACATTAGCTAGCTGTAAATATTTGAGGTTGTGAGATGTGATAGAGACTGAGAGTCTGTCAAAGAAGTCATTTGTCTCCTGGGGACTCTCCTGTGATCAGGCGTGGTATACCAGAGATGTATGATTGGTTGTAGTTAATTAGTACTTCACATAGCCAGGTACTTGACTCGGACATTTCAATACACACTACCTGCTTCCTATAACATTTCAACACGCACTACTGGTCCTAAATCTGGAAAGAAAATTTGTATTAATATTTAAATTTAGAATATTTGATAGTTAGCTAGCTATTCTAGTAGCTTTATTAATCATTGTAGAAGAAATCTAAAAAAAAATGTCAATAGAATTGAACATGCCACATTTACTAATATCATGCTAGGTATATTCTAGAAAACAATTGAGAACAAAATAATGGCTTTAAAATGTTTTTTTAGATGAACTTTCCTAGCTGAGTCTGCATGTAAAAAATGTACTCAATTTTTTTTCATTTCAGAACTGTCTCTTTCAACCAGTAGTATATAATTCTTCGGCACAATCAGGCGGCGGAGCAAACCAGTCCCACTTTAATATAATATGGTGGTGAGTAAAAGTGGTATTTTGTTGTTGTCATGCGCGCGTTCATTCCGCCGCAAGAGCTTACACGGATGACATAAAAGCGGAAAAATAATCCTCGAGCCAAAATATCCTCAGTTTGAAGAATAATTACTTACTGATAATCTGCTTCGCTGAACTATCAAGATTTAATATTTTCTAATACCGTCATCCTTGATGCCTGAAATTCGTCCATCTACTTGGCAGGGAGCAAGCTCCGAGTCTGCCGCGGTGTTCCCTCGCAACTCTGGGAGCGCTAGTGGTGCTTCAACTATGATGAATCATCAATCCAGTCCATCCTCAGCCAGCACGAGTACTAGCAACATGGAGGATCACCAGCAAGGCCATGAGTACAAGACTGTAAGTGTTTGTTTTATCCTTCCATTCCCAATTGCCATCTATCCCCATGCAAACTTGACTTGTGCAACCAACCATACTTGTGTTATAGGATCAACAAAGAACCTTCATAGAAACTCTTTTGCCTCATGTCCGATCTTTTGCTTACACCTGGCTTAACCTCCAGGCCAGGAAAAGAAAGTTTTACAAAGGTAGATTATATTAGTTGTATGATTTGGTTAGTTAATAATCATTTCAAATATCTTTATTAATGCAATAGAAAATGATCGCAGAATGAGTGCCGATGAAGAACGCCACTGCAAGCAAGAGCTAGACAGCGAACTACCTGAAGTGAAGAGGAAGTGGGCATCCCAACTCCTGGCAAAACTGCGTAAAGATATCCGCCCAGAACATCGTGAATATTTGTTGAAAACAGTAACCTGTCAGATGAGGACTTGCTGCGTTCTCTCCACACCTGACCAGAAGGGAAAGATGAGGCGCATTGACTGCCTCAGACAGGCTGACAAGGTGTGGAGGTTAGACTTGGTCATGGCCATTCTGTTCCATGCTTTCCCATTGGAGTCAACTGACGGAGAGAGACTGGGCAAGACCCCAGACTGTCGCAACCCGGGTCTGTGCGTGCAACCCAGCCATATCCAAGTTACTGTCAAGGAGCTGGACCTGTACTTGTCCAACTTTGTCTCTCCCACTGGTATGTGTGACTGCCATTATGAAGTGAAGGTGATTAGAATAAAGGTCAATTTGTTTCAGGTGTAAGAAGAGAAGAAGATATGAAACTGAGGGAGAAAACTTTGGAGAACTTGAGAATCAAAGGAGCATTTGGAGCTCAGGAGTTATATGACAAGCACAGAGGTACGTGTATGGCCTCCCTTGACTTATGGCTTCACTTCATTCTACTCATAAACACATTTAACAAATCTATTTATATATTTGTTATAGTGGCCATTACGTCAGGTTACACAGACTCTGATGTGTTCTACAACTCTATGTTGTGGTACGATAGACCGCAGACAGGCATGAAGAGATCAGCCCACCAAGCTACTCTGGATGCATATAGCATGATGGCGGCCGATAGCTGCAGTTATTACAATCACTTGCAGCCTCCCGCAGTAAAGTACATGAAACATGAACCAGTCACTTATTATCAGTATGCAGAAGAACCAGACAGATATCAAGGCAACTTAGCAGCCAGTGCTCAGTCGAGTCAAGTTCCTCACGCGATGAGCTCCACCTCTCTCACTAACTACACGCCTTCCCATTACGCCAGCTATTCCACTGCGGCTGCTGTTGCTGCTGCTGCTGCGGCAGCATACGGTTCACTCCCCTCAGAATCATGTAGTCTGTATAGTTTGGGTCAACACGTGAATCATCAGCAACAGCAAGTAGCTCCTACGGCACAAGTGACAAGTGCATCAGAGCCACAAGCTGTCAGTCCTCCAAGACCTGCTCAAGTAGAAGAGTCATCCTCCATCACTGCTCCCCTCACACCCCCTCTCAGTGTCTCTCCTGTTATGGGCCATGTGGGCGGAGACTCACCAGCTCCCCCACGTAGCATGGCTGCAAATTCCAACACTGCTGGGTACATAGAGAAGGATGTCAACTATCGCTCGACTACTGCAAGTCCGTGCGAGAGAGCCGATTGTGATTCTACCACACAGTTGTTAGCTGAGGGAGAAATGATCCCCAAACTTCCTCTCCATGTCCTCAGTGACCTTAGCGAAGGTCTACCATTACCTGGTGAGTAAACCAGTGATAGCAGTTGAGGAGGCAGACATGTGACTGTTTTATGTGTATGTGTGTGCACATGTAGTAGGAGGTGGAGATTCAGAGTCTTCTAATGGCTTTATCCCAACCTCTGGAGTCCTCACACAAGGTAATTAGAAGAAGTCCTTTTGTTTCTAGAAGTCCTTTTGTTTCTAGTGCTACTCTTGTTGGTAATTTTGACCTAATTCACTCCATGTGGTGTTGTTCATGTTTTTCAGGTACCTGGAAGCACATTCTAAACAGCTACTAAGACAGCAGCAGCTTACCCACCCAAACCTGTAGACCTTCAGTTCCTCTGTCTCTATGTTCCTCTCCACCCAATTGCTTCTCTCTTCAAACAAATGGCCCTTCCTTTTATCTGCATGCCTCCTCCACAGAGCTATGTCCAGTCCCATGTGTCCAGACGCAACTTGTCACTGTCATGTACTGCACTTGTAGGCCTACAGATTGCAGCTGCCCCATACCACTCCAGATAAAGCTACCTCTCTCCACCCATTCCCAAGATGGAACAGATACCATCACTCCTGGCCTACCCACCAACCACAGACAGCACTATCTCTTCTATCTTTCATGTCAATAGCTTATCAACTCATTTCATTTCATGGACTTACTTTCTCCTTATTACATATTATGAATTGTCCTGAATTCCATACCTCAGCACTACAGGTATTCTGAAGTTGTGTCTTCCACTTTATTAGAACTCATCTACTTCATTGCACACATATGTCCTTACATGGTCCCAGTCCATTCTATCATCATTTGTAATACAATAGCTAGAAATGTCCATAGCTTATGGGACTTGCTATCATCCTCTGTACTCAATTTTAAGCATTAAAACTTAATACATTAATAAAAGTACAAATACAATAACTGAAGAGCAAGTAAGGGATTATGAGTGGCAGCCATTAATAAGAGAGAGAGAGAGAGGAGGGAGATAGAGTCAAGTGTCATTTGCTAAGTCTTGTAAGGAACCAACTTCTTGAGTTCTTCTACTAATCTCGCTCTCTGCCCAAGAGACACTCCTAAAGACTGCATCTGTTCATCAGAGAGACATCGAAGCTCACTCAGTCCGATATGGTGTTCGTGAAACATCTACACATACGCACACATGCACATACGGCAACACAGCTTTACCAATTACCGACAAATATTACATGGTAAAACAATTCTGAGAATGCGATATGAAGTTAAAATACGGATGATGAGATTAGAGGATCTATAGCGACAGAGACAGGGGACGGATAACATGTTGACATGACTGAGATCATACACACACACACACACACAGGTGGCGGGGAAGTAGAGAGGAACCATGAAGGTGTTAGACTGGAGTGTGACTACAATAGGCAGAATTAAAGTATTGACTATATCTCTTTCAAGTTGGTCTAAAACTTGGCTCCTGGTTCATGTCTCACATAACACCCATTCACTGGATATGGAGAACAGAACAATTCAAATGTACTAACATCCTATTAGTCCCTCGGAGGGGGCAAGAAGTATCTTAATAGGAGGGGGCACGAAGTATCTTAATAGGAGGGGGCACGAAGTATCTTAATAGGAGGGGGCAAGAAGTATCTTAATAGGAGGGGGCAAGAAGTATCTTAATAGGAGGGGGCACGAAGTATCTTAATAGGAGGGGGCACGAAGTATCTTAATAGGAGGGGCAGAGTTCTTAATAGGAGGGGGACGAAGTATCTTAATAGGAGGGGGCACGAAGTATCTTAATAGGAGGGGGCAGCATTGAACACTGGGGGGGGGGGGGGGGGGGGGGGGGGGGGGGAGGAGGGGCAAGACATGCGCCATTAGGAGGAACTAACTAATATGCTCTAGTATGTTTGAAGCGATGAAGAAGCTGCATTCTCTAAGACATTTGCCTGTACCTGGTAAAGGAAGTAGACCAAATTAATCCGCACTTCATGCAGGATAGGAACTTCTAAACTCTTAGCTCACGCAGCACCAACCAGTAGCTAGGTGACCGATGATTGGACTCAACGTACATGTAGCTATATGTACACAACACTATCTAAGAAATTAGTGCACTAATATGTATATATGTGCTCCAGTCATGTGACTTCTCCCATGCACTAACTATCAGTCATGTGACTTCTCCCATGCACTAACTACCAGTCATGTGACTTCCCCCTGCACTAAGTACCAGTCATGTGACTTCTCCCATGCGCACTAACTACCAGTCATGTGACTTCTCCCGTGCACTAACTACCAGTCATGTGACTTATCCCGTGCACTCACTACCAGTCATGTGACTTCCCCCTGCACTAAGTACCAGTCATGTGACTTCTCCCATGCACTAACTACCAGTCATGTGACTTCTCCCATGCACTAACTACCAGTCATGTGACTTCTCCTCACTGGTATCAAGGCGGTATAGTTGTGTCCCAGTCCCTCCAGAAAGGTCTCCAGTGTCTCAACTCTCGGAGGTTCCTCTCCAAAGAACCTTCTCAGTTTCTTGAAGCTGGCGGCCGGCCCTGTCGAGTAAGGTGAGCGGAGATTGCTCTCCATCTGATCTCTAGTGGCAGTCGCTCCATCTCGCTAAAACAAACATACACACATACAAATATTGAATGTTGAGGTCTGGTTGTTAAGTATATTCATAGATATGTTTACATGGTAACCTGAGGCTGTTCATTGCCCTATCCAACTACATCGGCAACACGGATTATAATAGGAAAGAAATGTGAGGACCTTGATTTGCACGAGAGTACAAATACTTTAACATAAATACAAACACTCAACTGAACCAGACTTAGTACCAACACACGCGTGCTACTAACTGTTTGCCCACACTTCACCTGTTTTACATACTCTTTGCCTCCCTCTACCCGAACTCTGACCTTCAGACATTCTACACTCCAGATATTTAACTCTAGCTAGTGTTACAGTTGGTGTAGCCCTTAGATACAAGTGGTGACAGCTGCTCAGGAAATATATAGCTACAGATTCATACACAGCTGCAGTATAGCTAGTGACACACACACAGCTGCAGTATAGCTAGTGACACACACACAGCTGCAGTATAGCTAGTGATGCATACACAGCTGCAGTATAGCTAGTGACACATACACAGCTGCAGTATAGCTAGTGATACACACACAGCTGCAGTATAGCTAGTGATACATACACAGCTGCAGTATAGCTAGTGATACATACACAGCTGCAGTATAGCTAGTGATACACACACAGCTGCAGTATAGCTAGTGATGCATACACAGCTGCAGTATAGCTAGTGATGCATACACAGCTGCAGTATAGCTAGTGATGCATACACAGCTGCAGTATAGCTAGTGACACATACACAGCTGCAGTATAGCTAGTGATACACACACAGCTGCAGTATAGCTAGTGATACACACACAGCTGCAGTATAGCTAGTGATACACACACAGCTGCAGTATAGCTAGTGATACATACACAGCTGCAGTATAGCTAGTGATACACACACAGCCGCAGTATAGCTAGTGATACACACACAGCTGCAGTATAGCTAGTGATACACACACAGCTGCAGTATAGCTAGTGATACACACACAGCTGCAGTATAGCTAGTGATGCATACACAGCTGCAGTATAGCTAGTGATGCATACACAGCTGCAGTATAGCTAGTGACGCATACACAGCTGTAGTATAGCTAGTGATGCATACACAGCTGGAGTATAGCTAGTGATGCATACACAGCTGCAGTATAGCTAGTGATGCATACACAGCTGCAGTATAGCTAGTGATGCATACACAGCTGGAGTATAGCTAGTGAAGCATACACAGCTGCAGTATAGCTAGTGATGCATACACAGCTGCAGTATAGCTAGTGATACATACACAGCTGCAGCATAGCTAGTGATACATACACAGCTGCAGCATAGCTAGTGACACATACACAGCTGCAGTATAGCTAGTGACACATACACAGCTGTAGTATAGCTAGTGATACACACACAGCTGCAGTATAGCTAGTGATACATACACAGCTGCAGTATAGCTAGTGATACACACACAGCTGCAGTATAGCTAGTGATACATACACAGCTGCAGTATAGCTAGTGACACACACACAGCTGCAGTATAGCTAGTGACACGTACACAGCTGCAGTATAGCTAGTGATACACACACAGCTGCAGTATAGCTAGTGACACGTACACAGCTGCAGTATAGCTAGTGATACACACACAGCTGCAGTATAGCTAGTGACACGTACACAGCTGCAGTATAGCTAGTGATACATACACAGCTGCAGTATAGCTAGTGACACATACACAGCTGCAGTATAGCTAGTGATACATACACAGCTGCAGTATAGCTAGTGATATTGTCCCTCAGAATAGGTCTGCATAATGAACCTATAACACTGCCTACTAATAAAGTGAAAAACTGACAAACATTTATATGAATAGCCCCGCCCTCCACAGTTCTGTATACTAGCTAGTTACATTGTGCAATTGACCCCACTCTCATAATCAAATTCATCATCCGGGTTACTGTTATCTCTTTCCCTAAAATTTGTGTCCGCGTGAATAAGAAAAGACCAGTGTGGGTTAAATGTTCGCTATAATTCCCCTGGCTAATGAAGCCAGTGGGAGGCTGCTCTCTATCTTCACTAGAGTGGAGCAGATAAATATGGCTGTGCCCTGAGGGCTAGCTCTTCAGTCACGCTTTCCTTAGGCCATGTGCTTTAATGTTTACAAGAAGTCAGACTGTTAAAGGAGCTCATTTCATCCCACACAAACAATAGACTCTGAGTTGGAGTCTTGAACAGCTTCACATATTTACTACAGCTCACGCAACCACTGAGAGCTTCCTTGAGCAGCTGGGATAAGCTAATTACACTCCATGGTTTGTTTCTTGTGTGGTAATAACAGAGGACCTTGAGCTGACGGAGTGAGGGCCAGTCCCTTACTAACACACGTACACACACTCAGAGCTGGTTGGACTCTAAGCTAGTTGAACTGAGTGGAAGGTGTCACCACAATTAGACCACAAGTACAGCTACTTAAGGCCAGCCACGACCCCAAGCCTCAACTCCTCAATTCAAATCTTCCTCATCTCATGTCCCAACCACAACCTCATTAGCTCCCCACAATAAAGGACATTCACTTGTACTTCCTAAAGCTTTTTGGATGCGCTACATTGTCACACCTCAACTTCCAGTCGTTACAAATAGTGTTGTGGGCAGACTCCACCCACCCACCCTCGGGCGACTGGTGAGAGTTGGTTGCATGCATGTCATCACCATGACATCAGAGGCACGGGCTCTGTCATTGAACCATTCACTCTCTCACAACAACAACTCCCGTATTTGTGACAGATCCAATTAACGCTACAAACCGCACAATACAATTAAAATAAGTGCTTCCCTCGCCTCGCTGGAGGGAGTGACAGCAAGATACATGGGACAAAAACCTACGATGATTGGGTTACCACGGAAGTCTTCGGCACAGAGCCAATGTGTGGACCTTACAAGGCCATCGCTCACTGTCCAGGTGCAACATTCCTCACGACTCTACCGACATTCATCTCAGACGACGTCCATTGTCCCTCGACCGCAAACCTCAGCAAACAACCGGACCTCATTAGCGGTGAAAGTGCGACTGCCCTTTCTTGCTAGGTACAGGACTGTGAGGGGATGGGGACGGACTCCTGCATGTGAACCTCTGCTAATATGGTGCGACCACAGACACTGAAGCAACACACTCACAATTTAACAAACAAACAAACTTACTTGGAACTCTCAGACATAACAATTATACTAGACTAGCTGTATCGCACGTAGGCATGAATGTGGGGGAGGGGCAAACTCAATCACTACTAGTTAACTGTAGCCATAGTTACCATTCTGAAGTAGACTGTAGAGCTTCGTAGATGGGATGGATTGAGTCTTGAAGAAGGAGAGAGTTGACGATGATGCAGGGAAACTTCCTGTCAGGAAATACAACACAACATTTCAATTTCCACAACTAACACTTTAGAACATGGCCGACAATTTGTAGGACAACTGACCTTACGTGTCCGCTGGCGAGGAGCTTCCGATTCACTCAATGATGCAACCTGATAAATGCAGAAGCACAAAAATACATACATGTGTGATCAGATGAACTAAATAAGTATGTGTGTTTGTGTGTGGATGTATGTAATAGAGTAGTAGATTCTAAAGTTCACCATTATGTATTATGTATTATGTATTATGTATTATGTATTATGTATTATATACTATGTATTATGTATTATGTATTATGTATTATATACTATGTATTATGTATTATGTATTATGTATTATTATGTATTATATATTATGTATTATATATTATATATTATGTATTATGTATTATGTATTATGTATTATGTATTATGTATTATATATTATGTATTATATATTATATATTATATATTATGTATTATGTATTATGTATTATGTATTATCTTTTATTCCACCCCAGATATCTTCACAATGATATCTTTAGGTACATGACCCGTGAAATAAACTCACGATATTTCATGCTTGTTATTTTCACACTGTAGCACAAGCTCATTACCCCTGTAGTTATAGCAACCAGCCAAACTTGGTCACTTTTCTAGGTTTTTACAGCTACCTCCCCTTCCCCAGTGCCCTCCATAAAGTCGTTCATGATCCCCACCCACCCACAAGCTGTGCACTAAAGTTCAGATGATTGTTTGACTTGATCACAAGTTGTGTCACTTTCTGAATCAACTCCTCGGATATTTTTAGACTAATTGACAGTGAGCCTATGGATTAAAAATACGATTCCATGCCACTACAAGGCTAACACTCACACACATACACTCCAGAAGTAGAATGAGCATGAGACCACACCCCTCTGAATATATCATACCTTAACAGTGAGCATGTGCAATAGATGGTAACCTAGCAATAGAGGTGGTTATAAAACATGGTTGCATTTACTGGTTAATTTATGCACTTCCTCCAAATCCAACGCAACGAACTTCACAGCTACACAACTCACTTCTGACACAATGCCTGAGCAATGGACGACTTACTGCTGGCCACACCCACCACCTCCCTCTAGTTAGAGGTCATCACTACGATAGGTTCATAGATGCACAATACACTACACAAGCTATCATCATCACTGGTGTGTGTGTGTGTGTGTGTGTGTGTGTGTGTGTGTATGTATGTGTGTGTGTGTATGTGTGTGTGTGTGCTCATTATTTCACAATGAATCTGATTCCTACAGACACTAGAGAGAAGCAATAGAAAGAATGAACTTGTAGTTTAGGTAATTGGAGAAAGAGAAGAAAGTGTTAATTAGTGCAAACACTTCACCACGAGGTGTCAATACAGTCTGCTATCTAAGTAGACTAGACACTACTTCTCTCCTTCATCACGCACACACAAACACACACACACACACTCTTATTTATGTTGTTGCTTATCTTTCCACTAATTCATTATATTCTGTTCATATGGATGTCCATTAGAGTGGTGTTAGCACTGCCACTGCCTGACCACAGCACATCCTTTAGAGCTAGAAATACATTCTCTTAATTGCATATTCATCATTTCTAATTATTACTTTATTGCTATTTTGGCAGTAGGCCAGTAGCTTAACAAAAAATACCAATTGTCACTACTTACAGAGGCTGTTGTCATAGCAATCTAATGCATGCCCTTCCATTGAGAGAGTGCATTTGCTGATAATACAGATATCTCTCAACTAAAGCATCACACACACATGCACACACACATGCACACGCGCACACACACACACACACACACACACACACACAATACTCTCTGCCATTCTGTCATCCATTTCCTGGCAGGTCACAGCAACTCTGTACTTCTTTATGTATGTATAATAGTTTCAAACATATTCTTAAAATAATGCACAGTAATTTAAATTTATTTTATCAATTCTATTTTAACCGATTATCGCCAAATTCCGCATTTCCGCATAAAGCGCGAGGGTGTTTCACAGCGCGGGTTATGCATTTTTGCATAACTGCCATTGTACCTGTTCTATTAGCTACCAGCCGCAATCGCAAGTGTTTCAAGAGCTCCCACAACGCCATAGCGATTCTCCTGTGAGGTAAGTGTAAGGGAGGCAAGGTCTTAATGACCCTTACCATAGAAACATTTTTATTATTTGTAGATTGAAATTGTAGCACTGTTTGTGTATAAAGAAAATCAAAGTTACAAAAATATATGCATATAACTAATAGACAAAAATATATATCAATTAATATGATATAAAGTTGTCAATAAAAGATTGCCAAGAAGTCTTCATAGAGGGCAGTGATGAAGAATTTGATGATCTCGAAGAAATGGAGATAGAAAAAGGCAGAAGACTTCTCGGGTGTAAAGGTCCGTGGCCAAGAAGTCTTCATGGAAGGCAGCAATGAAGAATTTGATGACCTGGAAGAAATAAAGGTTGAAAAAGGCAAGCTATTTTAGCTTCGTTTGTTCGCACAAAAAGGTCTAGTTATTATTGCATCAGGATATAGACTTTCTTCCTCCCAGTTCTGCCCTACTTGAAGGTGCCCATAAAATGGATTTCTTAGGAGAAAGTTTCTCAGGTATGAAGAGAAGGATATGCATTCTATGTCAAGAACAGTAACAACAGACACATCACGGTACAGTGGTGATTATGGGCGTGGCTTTGTCACCATGGAGTTCAATCTGACTGCTTCATAGTACCATCATAAAAAATCCTAGAATTGCAAACACAGTAGTCTATGTAATTGCTTGCTATGTTAATTATTCTAGTATATGGCTCCCACAAGTAAAAATAATAATAAACAGTCAAAATCAACAGTTACTGAATTATTTCAAAGCATGTGGCTAGTGAACATTTAAACAGCAATACATATATAGCTATGCAACATGAGGTGTTAGCCTAAACTTTTACAATACTGCTGCTAACAATGGCAGACTTACCTTGAAGCTTGTAGTTTCCAATGAGTGCGCACTTCATACGCTTCAAATGCGTAGAAACTAAACAAAACTTAGCCCGCGGGTAGAGGAGGGCTTTAGCTTCAATCTGTTAATACATCGCCATTGGTTACTTCGAAGAGTATTGCCTCTAAACAAGAAAAAGCTCAGGCATTCAAGCCTCGAGGTGACAGTCACGATTTCTTGTAAACAATTTCGGAGTATACGCACACAATCGCGAATTTAATTTTAGGCGATAATCGGTTAATGATTGAAATTGCAATAGCACGGGCAACTGTGCTACTTGGGATGAATAGCGCAAGTAGTGTGACTGAAATAGCAGTCAACTCAGCCCGTGCTATTACACACAGTTGTGCTCAACACAAATCATTACCTGTGCTATCACTCGCTAATAGTAGACCAGATCCCTAATAGCACAGGTTACCCGTGCTGTCACTCGCTAATAGTAGACCAGATCCCTAATAGCCCGTGCTATCACTCGCTAATAGTAGACCAGATCCCTAATAGCACAGGTTACCCGTGCTGTCACTCGCTAATAGTAGACCAGATCCCTAATAGCCCGTGCTATCACTCGCTAATAGTAGACCAGATCCCTAATAGCACAGGTTACCCGTGCTATCACTCGCTAATAGTAGACCAGATCCCTAATAGCACAGGTTACCCGTGCTGTCACTCGCTAATAGCAGACCAGATCCCTAATAGCACAGGTTACCCGTGCTGTCACTCGCTAATAGTAGACCAGATCCCTAACAGGCACAGTTACCCGCTGCTTAAATCGTAATAGTAGACCAGATCCCTAATAGCACAGGTTACCCGTGCATGTCACCGCTAATAGTAGACAAGGATCCCTAATAGCACGGTTCCCAGTGCTATCACTCGCTAATAGTAGACCAGATCCCTAACAGCACAGGTTACCCGTGCTGTCACTCGCTAATAGTAGACCAGATCCCTAATAGCCCGTGCTGTCACTCGCTAATAGTAGACCAGATCCCTAATAGCACAGGTTACCCGTGCTGTCACTCGCTAATAGTAGACCAGATCCCTAATAGCCCGTGCTGTCACTCGCTAATAGTAGACCAGATCCCTAATAGCACAGGTTACCCGTGCTGTCACTCGCTAATAGTAGACCAGATCCCTAATAGCACAGGTTACCCGTGCTATCACTCGCTAATAGTAGACCAGATCCCTAATAGCCCGTGCTGTCACTCGCTAATAGTAGACCAGATCCCTAACAGCACAGGTTACCCGTGCTATCACTCGCTAATAGTAGACCAGATCCCTAATAGCACAGGTTACCCGTGCTATCACTCGCTAATAGTAGACCAGATCCCTAATAGCACAGGTTACCCGTGCTATCACTCGCTAATAGTAGACCAGATCCCTAACAGCACAGGTTACCCGTGCTATCACTCGCTAATAGTAGACCAGATCCCTAACAGCACAGGTTACCCGTGCTATCACTCGCTAATAGTAGACCAGATCCCTAATAGC